>Ga0079202_10000720_pt1 | contig 11567 bp, 6 predicted proteins | sample PorBlaBluebeHill_FD_68601 | JGI IMG/M metagenome (GOLD analysis project Ga0079202, IMG submission 68601) | Marine algae microbial communities from Blueberry Hill - Blueberry Hill, Maine | ecosystem: Host-associated > Algae > Red algae > Blade | place: USA: Blueberry Hill, Maine
ACTAGGACCATTTTTGTCCTTGTCGGAAAGTATTAACTGGTCTGCTTCTAGGCCCCAATCTAATTTTAACTTAGTGCATAGTGGATTGATTTGACCTTCTGATTCTTTGTTATAAAAATTATCGCATTTATATGCAAATAAAGCCTGATCACTCAACACGATAAAGCCGTGAGCAAATCCTCTTGGCACAAATAATTGAGTAAAGTTAGACTCAGATAATATAACTTCAACAGACTTCCCAAAAGTAGGACTTCCATCACGAATATCGACGATGATATCCATCACTTCACCTTTGATAACCCTAACCAACTTAGATTGTGCATGCTCTCCACATTGGTAATGCAGACCTCTCAATACTCCTTTAGATGAAAAAGATTCGTTGTCTTGAACAAAATTGACTGACACACCGAGATCATCGTATTTTTTGTAATTGTAACACTCCATAAAGTATCCACGATCATCTCTGTACACATCAGGCTCTAATATAACGGCATCTCTCAACTTTGTTTCAATCAATTTCATTTCAGTTCTTTTTCGGTTTCATAGGAATATCATAAAGCATGCACAAATATTTAAACTTCTGCATCGCGAACTTATACAATTTTGTATCCATTCGGTTCTGCTTTTTAATTTGATTTCTTAATTCAGGGGATACCTCAAATTTCTTCTTTGTTACATTGACTTTTTTACTTGGATTAAGATCCAAATCAAACATTTTATTGGCCAATAAAACAGAGGCCTCAAAGTATTCTGTCATCCCTACAAAATCACAATCATTTATATTGAATTTGGCTTGACTAAATAGACTTCCAGGCAAATTATTTCTATCTAAAAACTGCATTTTATTATTAAACTCATTATCAATCATATGACGAGTTTGCAAGTTGGAGAAATGAGAAATTCCTCTTTCATAAATATATTTTACATCAAGATTTTTGAAAGAGTCATCGTTGTTTTTCATGTGAAAAATATTAGAAATAACTCGGTCGACGGGATCTCTTAAAAACACCATCTTAATCACTTCATTTTCAAAAATGGATTGTAAACAATAAGGATAGTGTCCTGTAACAAAACGGGTTTGTTTAGATCGGGTATCAAGCAATTCCTTCAATTGGTGAAACTTGGGATATACTCCTCCATTCTTAATAATATCCCGTTGACTTGGCATCACGTTTATTGGTTTAAAATTATTTTCCAATAAAAGTCTAAAGCTAGTCCCAGCGGTTTTAGGTATATGAATAAAGTAATATAATGGACCTTCTTTGGTCTTATAGGATTTGGAACGTTGAAATTTCCAATTGATCTTCGTACTTAATATTGGTGCATATTGGACTTCTTTATCTCTATATTTTACAACAACATTTTTAACACTTTCTAATGGTTTTTCAAAAAAATGTTCGAAGCCACAATAGCCAGTGGTATGCAATTTTGTTTTTGCCAATCCTTCCCTAAATACATTTGCCGAAAGGCTCAAAATCTTTATTCCATCATGATAAACATCAAGATTCAAAGGAGCATTATCACCCTCAACAAGGGCCCAACCAATTAATTTTCTTTTATCAAGATATTCAACAAATCCTCTTAATTTCTTTGCCATCAAACTCCTTGTTTTATTGAAAGATCTAAACTGTGATCTTGTAATGATTTTGTGAGATTCGGGTTGTAATATGGATCATTTTTTAATAAGTCGCCCCACTTATCTATCATAAAATTATGTTCCTTTTGATACCTCTGTTGTTTCTCCGGAGTATCTTCATAGCCTCTTGATTTTGACTCAAAATGGAAAAGCACACTAAAGGGATTATAAACAACATGATAACCTGCAACTTGCATTTTTAAGCACAGATCAATATCATTAAACGCTATCTTCAAATTCTCTTCATCAAACCCTCCAACCTCATTAAAAACTTCTGCTTTCACCATCAAACATGCACCAGTACAAGCAGAAACATTCCTATTGATATTGTCGGTGTAATAATGATTGTCTCCATCTGGGCAACCTTTAAATGCATGCCCCGCTACCCCATTAATTCCTAAAATAACAGAAGCATGTTGTAAGGTCCCATCTTCATATATTAATTTAGAACCTACTGCACCGACATCCTCTTTTTGGGCAAATGACATCATTTCTTTAAAGGCATTATAAGAAACGACTTTGGTATCATTGTTTAAAAATAAAAGATAATCCGCATCAGAAGCAAAAGCTGCTTTATTATTGATCGCAGAAAAATTAAAAGTTTGATTGTCTTCTATTAATTCAATTTTAAGTGGATTACCCACGATATAATTTCTAAGTTCTTCTAAGTTTTCACCTGAGCTATTGTTTGACACAAGTGTTATTTTATAATTGCCATAAGTACATCTTTCAAAAATGCTATCAAGTAATACAATCAACATTTGAATTTCATCCTTAAAAGGAATTATGATATCTAATTTTTTACTTTCGTCAAATTCATATTCTACTTTGTAAGATCCAGCCCAGCTACCAAACTCTACAAATGCTTTTTCCTTCATTCTATCTAGATGGGCTTCAACTGCTTTTTTGCCAGCTTCCAAAGCATAGGGTTTTTCGTCATGAGAAAGTGCTGTACTTCCCTCAGCCTTTCTCCAATGATAAAGCACCTTTGGGATTCTATGAATCTTTTCTGTTTTTTCAGCCAATCTTAAGACGAAGTCGTGATCTTGTGCTCCTTCGTATCCAGCTCGCAACCAATCAATTGAATCACCAAGAGATTTTCTTACTACTAAAAAATGACACATATAGTTATTTGCACGCAAGTGCTCCAAAGAAAAATCTGGTTTGAAATATGGTTCAACAAATTCTCCCTTTAAGCTAATCTTATCTTCATCCGAATATAAGACATCCAAATCTCTGTCATCGTTTAAAGATTGCACGACCCAAGATAAAGCATAAGGATTGAGTAAATCATCGTGATCTAGAAAAGCGACATATTCTCCTTCCGCCATCTTGATAGCTTCATTTGAAGCAAGCGAAATATTTAGATTTTTATGGCCATATTTTACATGGATACGTGGATCGACATCCTTCCAATCCTTTAATTTTTCCTTTGTCGTTTCAAACTCACTATAGTCATCATAAATACATAATTCCCAACGGCTATAACTTTGCCTTTCGACAGATTTTATAGTGGCATCTAATACCTTTGGATTTACATTATAAACAGGAATAATAATTGAAATCAGCGGCTCATAATCAAATCTTTTTGGAGGCGTGATTCTTTCATTTATCATTTTGAAAATCTCATACTGGTTATATGCATCAAGTTGAAGATTATTGAAGTCCTCCTCTTTTTTTAGAGTAATGTTAATCTCCATAGCGGTGGTTTCTGAAAATAATTCCATTTTCAGATATTTATCCCATGGATTGGAGATTTCTTGATAAAATAAAAATCCAATTTTTGGATGTTTGATATCCTCGATATTGTTGAAAATATCCTCCCTTGGTAGCATGCAATCAACATTTTCCATGTTGAATTCACGATTACTTATCATTATAGCTGTAGCCGATTCTTTGGAATAGCACCATCCTTTCAGGAATAAATATTGCTCACCAATTATATATGCATACTCAATATTGTACCTAAAATCAGACCCATAGTTTAAACTTTCACCAGAAATCAGCTTGGTAAAATTCCTCCATATGTTTGCAGGGGACTCCTGTTTGATAGCTTTGAAGAGCGTCACAAAATTCCTAGGATGGATTATATTAATGATTTTGTGTAAAATAGGTATAATTTATTTTTATAATATGAGAGATAGGAGCCCCAAAGTTAAGCATCTTTATTAAAAATTCTTTCATATGTTAAGCATGATGGATATGATGCTTAACTATATAATAGAAGCTTAGATTTATTATTTTTGCACAAAATAAAATCATGAGAAATTTAATATTATTTTTTACTATCGCATTATTTACAATGCTTACTGCATGCGGACCTGAAAAAGGAGCTGCAAAGAAGGCTAACCCTAAAACTACACAAACTAATAAGGGAAAAGCAAATAAAAAAGCTGCTAGTACAACGGCTGCTGCAACGTCTACAACTACTAAGGTTAAATTAAACAATGACCAAAAGGCAAAAATTGAAAAGATAGAAGCTAACTACGCTAAGAGAATTACATATCTTAGAAAGAAGAATGAATGGGCAGGCGAAAAAAATGCAAAAACTCGTAAAGCTTTAAATGCTGAAAAAACAAAGGAGTTAAAAGCAGTGCTTGGCGGCAAATATAAAGACTATATTATGTCTCAAATGCAAGCTAAAACCAAGAAAAAGTAAAAGCACTTTTTTTTCACCACCTAAGATAAACCTATGTCCCTCCAACCCAAAACTGCAATTGTTATATGCGGACCGCATCAGAGCGGATCTGCCGTACTTAGTGGTATCTTTTCTAAGCTTAATTATTCTCTAGGTAAAAACGTATTGGGCATTGGAGGAGAAGATCAGAATCTGGTCTATGAAAATGCAAAAGTTCAGGAATTCTTTAATCATTTTATACAGGGAACAGAATATCAGTGGCTAAGTCCTTTTGTCAGTGGAAGCAAACTTTTATCTGAAACAGGCCTTATAAGAAAGGTCAAGGAATTTGAAAAATTGATTTCTTCAGAATTTGAAGGTCAACAAGACATCGTTCTTAAAGACCCTAGATTTTCTGTTTGTCTGCCTCTTTGCTTGGAAGGCCTGCACAATCTTGGTTATCAAATAAAAGTAGTTGTGATGCTAAGACATCCACATGAAGTGGCAATGTCAATGCAGAATAAGCACAAGCTTTCACTATCGAGATCAAACTTGATTTATACCAACTACCTGAGTCAATCAGAATATTATACTAGAAATTTTGATAGAGCTTTTGTAAATTTCAATTCCCTGATTGACAAGCCTGTAGAAGTTTTCAAAAACTTGCTTTCATCCCTTTCGTTAAATGATGGTTCTGCTGAAAATATTAAAGAAGGTATTTCGATTATATCTAAAGATAAAATTAAGCACAGATCAGCTGGTGATGAGAATCCTTCATATACAACCTCAAAGTTGTATGAGCTTTTCTCAGAATTTAAAAATTCGGAAAAATATAAAAATGCAAATCTTGAACAACAAATAGACAAGTTGATCAATGAGTTTTCTGAATGGCAATTGCTTGTAAGTGAATCTACTCAGAAAGCGATCGGAAAATCACCATATTATTCTCAATTGTTTTTTGATGCAGGTGAAGGCTTCTCAGAGAAAGATTCTTTGAGAAATGTAATTCAAGGAAGAGAAAAAAGGTTTGAGTATAATCTTTCGACGGAAAAAGTAAATAAGCTAAGGTTTGATCCAATAAACACACACTGTGTGATGACTATCCAATCGATTGCTATTGCATTTGAGAGTGGCGAGGAACTAGAACTTGACTTTAAAGGAAATTTTGAGAAGAAGGGTGATTACTATGTGTTTGATACTGATGATCCAAACATCACTATTGATATACCTGAGGTAAAGCAGAAAATTGTCAAGCTTGATGTAAAATCTGCTTTCGTGGGTTTAGGAAAAGAATCAATTAACGCTTTCGCAAATAGCACTCCTGCTCAGGCAGAAGGAGCTAGCTTCTCAACCAAAGGCGGAGATATTACGAGTATTCTTCAGCAACTTTCTCAACAGCAACAAGCCTCACTTCACCAAGTGAAACTAGCAAACAACGAATTGATATCTGCTAAGGAAGCTGAGCTCCAGAAACTGCAAGAAGATTTAAAGTCACTAAATAGTCAGCTTTCCTCCGAGAAAGAATTGCTGATGAAAATTCAACAGGACAAAATTGCAATTGAAAAGAAACTACTAGAACGCGAAAAAGATATTGAAAAATTTGAAGGCGATATTGAATTTTATAAAAGTGACATCGCCTCAAATAAAATGTGGGTATCACAAAAAAATACTGAGTTTGCCAACGCACAACAATCACTAAATCAAACAATAAAACAAGTTAATATAGAACGTGCAAGATGGAAGCAGGTAAAAACTGAACTAGACGGCAAACAATTTCTTATTGATAATATACATAAATCTATTAGTTATAAGTTGGGGTTTGGAATGACAGCACCCGCAAGGTTTGTTGCCAACATCTTTAAGCCTAAAGACGGAAAACCAAAGATTACAGAATACTCTGATGAGTTTTTTACAAACCCATTTGTATTTGATTGGGTGTTCTACAAAATGTCAAATATTGATATAGAAGATGAATGCACATCAGAAGAAGAGTATACAAAACATTGGTTAGAAACAGGGATTGAAGAATTAAGAACAGCTTCGCCAATATTTTCTCTTAGGTACTACATGAATAGATATGATGACATAAAACAAATGTCTAAGCCAAGAGTGATTTTGGCACATTTTATTAAAAATGGCTTAAAAGAAGGAAGACAAGGTTCTCATGCTTTCAAATCAAATCAATACCTAGAGTATAACCTTGACTTATCATATGGCTTGGGTGATAATCCAGAAGATATTGCAAATCATTTCTTGAAATATGGGATAAAAGAAGGAAGGCAAGGTTCTAGAAAATTTAATGTAAAAGACTACCTCTATCTCAATAGAGATTTAAATAAAAAGTTTAACGGAGATTATATTGAAGCACTTGTCCATTACCTCAGAGAAGGACATGCAGAAGGCAGGAAAACTTCTATTTATGAACTTCCTTCAACGACACCTAAAAAAGCAACTAATAACTTTCAAAAGTATATAGGCAACAATGATTTGCAAGTTCATAAAGAATTTCAAATTAAGCCTAAAATATCGATAATCGTCCCGGTATATAATGTAGATATAGAATACTTAGATTATTGTGTCAACTCAATATTGGCACAAACATATCCGAATTGGGAGATGCTATTGATAGATGATAAATCCACTAAACCTCATGTTGAGCCTGCATTGAAGCAGGCAGCTGAACAAGATGAAAGAATTAAAATATTCTTCAGACAAGAGAATGGAAACATCTCTAATGCTACAAATGATGGCTTGGAAATAGCTACTGGAGAATATACAGTGTTCATGGATAATGACGACGCCTTGCACAAAGATGCTTTTTATAAAATTGTCGAAAAGATAAATGAACATCCAGAGGTAGAGTTATTGTACTCTGATGAAGATAAGATTGACGAAGAGCACAAACGTACTGGGCCAATTTTTAAAAATCCTTGGTCTCCAATAACTTTAGGTTCTTTCAATTACTTCAATCATTTATTATGCTTGAAATCCTCCTTCATAAAAGAACACAAACTAAGATTCGACCCAGAGTTTGATGGTTGTCAAGATTTGGCATTTATCTACTCTGCTCTACCTCACCTTAATCATGTTCAACACATCCCAGAGATCTTGTATCACTGGAGAGCAATCGAAGGATCAATTGCTAGAGACGGTGCAGCAAAAGAAACCAGCTTCTCCTTTTTGGACAAATGTGAGCAAGCAATTTTTGGCTACCTAAATAAAAAGGCAGATGTCAAAAGGGTTTATCAATCAGAAGCAGCCTTAGAAAGGAATCTTGCACTATTTACAGCTGATTATGATCAATCCCTTGATGATACAGGCTTGGTTATCATTAACACTCAAGGAAGTGGAATTTTTGAAAACGAAGATCTTGTTCACCTATTCGATGAAGTACATTATGTCATCAATGAAGAAACAACTAGTCATAGTATAAATGCTCAAATACATCAAGACGAGAAAGCAAATATAGCTTTGGTTTTAGATAAAATTTTCAAAGAATCAAAAAAGAAATATTTTATAGTAATAAACAACCTATACATTTCAAATGAGTTTACTCAAGAATTCCAAAACATGATTGGAAATCTTCAAGATGATTTGTACTTTATGATTACCCCAAAGCTTCTGCACAAAAATAAAATCGTCTACAATCAGATTTCAATTCAAAACCATTTCCAGAAATATCCCAATTTACCTCAGTATATAAACACAGATAGAAGCAAGGTCGAATTAGGATACTATTTTAGTTTGATCAGCCCAAGCAACCAAATTGGAATTAATTCCAGGTTGTTTGCTATAAACAGAAGTGCTTATTTAGAAGAAAATTATAATACTGGTGATTTTCCAAACGACCTATTCAATGTTGATTTAGCTCTCAGGTTTCATAAGAAAGGCAAGTTCGCAATTCAAGCAAATAACATTGAACTAAATGTAAATCCAAATATTAAAGGTGAAAAAGAAGTTTTAGATTTTGATATTAGAGAAATCAAAAATTTTAAGGTAAATTATAGAGGAGTAAAGGATCCATTCTATAATAAGAACTTATCCATAGATTTTCCTTACTTCATTAAACCTTCAAGATCAATTGATAGAAATTCATTAGATAATAAATTTCTAGTATGCTTTACACACAACTTTAATTTTGAAGGAGCTCCAAAACAACTTTTAAGTATCCTTATTGGCTTAAAAGAAGTTTACAATAATTTAAAATTACTTGTTGTCTCCCCAGAAGATGGTCCCTTAAAGGAGGAGTTTATCGAAGCTGGTATTGATACCATAGTTCTACCAGACCACACTAAAATCGATCATTATGAGGAGGCATGCAATCAAGTTAGAAACCTTTTAAGTGATACTGATGGTAGAAGAGCCGACTTAGTAGTTGCCAATACTTTGATAAATTTCCATTGCTTTGAAATCTGTGAAGAATTAGAAATTCCATCTATTTGGTTTATTCACGAAAGTGCAAAACCAGAACACTTCTTCAATTTCTTAGACACTGAGCTCAAGCTAAAAGCACTAGATGCCTTCAATAAAGTTGATGCAGGAATTTTTGTTGCCAAGAGTACTAGAAATCTATTTCAACCATTAAACGTAAATGGTGCATTCTTCGTGATTAACAATGCTTTAGATAAAAACTTCAAAATTCACGAAGCAGAATCTAAGAATACCCTCAGAAAGGAGTTGGGATTCAAAGAAGATGATTTCATATATCTTAACCTTGGAACCATTTGTCAAAGAAAAGGACAAAATGATTTTGTGAGAGCAGGTATCAAATTGCTGCAAAGTATTGGGAACGAGAAAGACAAAATCAAATTTGTCATGGTTGGAGGTCGAGGAGATGATTACCAAATAGGTATGGAGGCGATGATTGAGGAATCTGGATTTAGCTCAAATTTTGTGGTCATTGGAGAAACCAAAAAGGTAGCCGACTATTATAATACAGCAGACTTGTTTGTCTGCACTTCTTATAATGAGTCTTATCCTAGAGTTATAATAGAAGCAATCCATTATCATCTTCCGATAATATCCACTAATACATTCGGTATCAAGGAACAAATAATTGACGGTTTTAATGGCTATTTATACAAAGCAGGTGATGTTGAACAATTATACAGCATGATGCATTCCGTCTTTGAAGATCAAACAACTTTGGACACTCTAAGAGAGGGTGCTAAGGAATCAAAAGAACTATTTATCAACTACGACGAAATGATCGAAGAGTACAAAGAAATCTTCGAAAATTATGCTATCTAGTGGATTAGTATCAATTTTACTATATGCAAAAAGCCTTTATACACATAGGCACTGAAAAGACTGGTACTACATCTCTGCAAGAATTCTTTGCAGGCAATAGAGAAGGATTTGGTAAGCAGAATTTTTATTACCCTGACACACCTGGAGATACCAATCACCAGAAACTTGCCATTTACTGTGCTCCAGAAAATACAAGAGATCTAAGGCCATTTTTTGGATTGGCAGCGGATGATAAGCTGTCCCATTTTCAAAATAGGTTTCCAGTCAACTTAAAGAACGAAATTGACAAACATCGATCAAGTTCTATTCTGTTCAGCAACGAACACCTATCGAGTAGAATTCAGAATAAACAGCAGATTTTCAAGCTCCAAGAGCTGATGAAATACCTAAATCTTGACCCAGTCATAATAATATATCTAAGAAGACAGGACCAGATGATGCTTTCCTCTTATTCTACTGCTATAAAAAGTGGTTCAACAAGGCCATTTGAAATTGATCTTAACCCCAAAAGGTATAATTACTATGATATACTAAATGATTGGGCTTTTGTATTTGGAAAGGATAAAATCAAGGTGAAGAGATATCATCGCAAGCATTGGAAAAATGGGAATTTGATGGAAGACTTCCTAGAAAGCCTAAATATTAACAGTTTTGACGGATTTGGTCAATCTGATAGAAAGCCCAATAAATCACTAGATAGGCACTTAATCAAGTATTTATCAGTGTTTAATGAGCAAATTCCAACAATTAAGGATAATAAATACAATCATGATCGTGGAAACATCCTATCTGTACTAGAAAGTCTTTCCTCAGATGAAAAAATAAATTTATCTTCGTCGTCGGTTTTATCAATACTTGAGAATTTTAAGGAGCAAAATAAAAAAGTAGCAGCAAACTACTTCAACCCTCCTTTGAGCCAATTGTTTGAAGAACCCAAAATGGACGATAGCGTAGATCAGTTACCTGAATTGACAGTTGAGAAATCCATCGAAATTGGAGCCAAATTATGGGCTTCAAAGCAAAGAGAATTAAATGAAAGAAACCAATAATCTGAACCTGGACAATATCTTTTTCCTAAGAGGTCATCCAAGAAGTGGAACAAACTGGTTGGGAAGGGTCTTAAATATGCATCCTGACATCAAATGCCATGGTGAATTCCACCTTGAGGCTTTTGGTAACGCAAAGAGAAAAGTTGAAAGTTCTGTTAGTTGCTTCATTCTGGAAGAAAGAAAACCGGAACTAGATAAAGTCTACGAAGTATTCATTAAATCACTTATCAGACAATTTAATGGTAATGATCATAAATTTGTTGGTGATAGAACTCCAGTTGCAATTAATACTGTAATTGTACCAAACTCAAAGTATATCGTGATCAGTAGAGACGGGAGAGATGTAATTGTAAGTTGGTTTAAGCACATCTTAAACATAGCGACAAAACACAAGAACAATATTTCAAGATATAAAGCATTTAATGAAGCTCCCAAGATGACAGAGCTTGCTTTAAAATTATCAGAAGATCCTGCCTACATTAGAAAGAATAAAAGAAAGCTGCTTGCAAGTGAGAAGTTCTTTAGAAACATTGCTAGAAAATGGAATGATAGAGTTCTCAATGATCACAAAGCTGCTGCATTTATGGAAAAGCACTTTGAGAACATTAATGTGATGTGGGTTAACTATGAGGAGCTTCACGCAAATATTGAAACTAAAAGATCTGAGATATATTCGTTTTTAGGAGCTGACCCAGCTAAAGCTTTAGAACTGAATGACCTAACTATGCCGGGTTACAATAATGAATCAGGCAACAGAGGAAAAGTAGGAAAGTGGATGGATTACTTTAGTGAAGAAAAAGCAAGATGGTTTGATGAAGAAGCATCAGAAGCATTGGAGCTTCTAGGTTATGAAAATACAGTTGAATTATTTAAAACACAATCAGAAGTCAATAATTAATATGGAAATTTACGATATCGGAGCCAAAGCAGAAGTATTTAAAAAAATATACGGAGCAGATTTTAATAGCGCAGTTTCTACAAATTGCGAAATGGCAAATCTGTGGGTTAGGAAAAA
>Ga0079202_10000722_pt1 | contig 11559 bp, 9 predicted proteins | sample PorBlaBluebeHill_FD_68601 | JGI IMG/M metagenome (GOLD analysis project Ga0079202, IMG submission 68601) | Marine algae microbial communities from Blueberry Hill - Blueberry Hill, Maine | ecosystem: Host-associated > Algae > Red algae > Blade | place: USA: Blueberry Hill, Maine
GGCCCATACCCGGCGAACGTGTCCCCCACGAACGCGTCGAACGCGGCACTGACCTGTCGAGACGTTTCTCGCTCGCGTGGTTACTGCCACTGGCCGCCGTGCTCTTCGCCGCCTGGCTGGTGTGGCAGCACTACCGGGATCGCGGGGTACTGGTGGAGATTCGCTTTCCCGAGGCTGGCGGCGTCATTGCCGGTGAGACGCGCGTGCGCCGGAATGACGTGGATGTCGGTCGTGTCGAAGCGGTGAGACTCGCCGAAGACCTCGACTCTGTCGTTCTCGAGGCAAGGCTGGATCCGAAGGTAGCCCCGTTCCTGGATGACGGCACCAGCTTCTGGATCGTCAATGCGCGCATCAACACGACAGAGATTTCCGGGCTTGGAACCTTGCTCTCCGGAGCGTACGTCGAGGTCGACTGGGATACCGAGCGTGGCGAGCGTCGCGACAGCTTCGAAGGGCTCGAGGAACCGCCACTCACGCGACGCAGCACACCGGGCTTGCGCCTGACCCTCAACGCTGACGAGGCCGGTTACATCTACGTTGGTTCGCCGGTATTTCATCGACAGATCGAGGTCGGTCGCGTCGAACGACGCACGCTCTCGCCCGACGCCCGGCAAGTGCTCTTCGATATCTTCGTCGAAGCGCCGTATCACCTGCACGTGTTTCCGGATACGCGCTTCTATGGCGTCTCGGGAGTCGAGGCAACACTGGATGCAGACGGTGCCACGGTGCGCGTGGAATCCATCGCGGCCTTGTTCACGGGCGGCATTGCCTTCGACAATCCAATCGGTGTCCTCGAGGAGAACCGGGTGCGCGAGGACGGCTCGACCTACCGCCTGCACGATTCCCGCAAGGCCGCGCGCGACAGTCTGTTCGACGAAAGCGAAGATGTCCGGAACCGCTTCGTCGCCCTGTTCGAAGGTTCCGTCAAGGGCCTCAGAAACGATGCACCGATCGAGTACAACGGGCTGCGCGTCGGGCGGGTCGTCAGCGTCTCCACGCGCTTGCCGTCGACGCCGGGCGAGGCCAGTCGTTCGGTCGCGGTACTGCAACTTCAGCCCGCCCGCCTCGGCCTCGCCGACGTCACACCGGAAGAACTGCAGGCCCAGCTGTCGGAGTTCGTCTCGAAGGGACTCCGCGTGCAGCTGGCGAGCGGAAACCTCTTGACCGGATCGCTGATCGTCAAGCTGGTCGACGTCGCCGGCGCTGCACCTGAATCGATCGACTTCGACTACGAACCCTATCCGACCCTGCCGGTCGTACCGTCGAATGTCGAGGCGGTCACCGCCGATGTCGAGACCTTGATCCGCAACCTCTCGGAACTGCCGCTTGCGGCGCTGGTGACGAGTGCGACGACGCTGCTTCAGGATACCCGCAAGCTCGTTGCGAGCCCCGAGATCGAACGCCTGCCGGCGCAGCTTTCCCGATCACTGGGATCGATCTCTGCGGCCGCCGCGCAGGTCGAACAGGCGACGACCGATCTGCCGGGCATGGTCAGCTCTCTGACCAGTGCCTCGCAACATGCCGATGATGTGCTTGCCGGCCTCTCGCCGGATTCAGAGATCTACATCGAACTCAGCGGCGCGGTGCGTGAACTGCGCACGGCCGCGCGTTCGATTGCAGCCTTTGCCGAATTGCTCGAGGAGAATCCGAATGCCGTTTTCACCGGTCGCTGAGCCCTTGCGGAGCAACGCCTGCAGACGGCGTGGTCGTGCCCGCATGAACCGACGACAGACACCTCTCCTGCTGCTTGGCGCGCTCCTGCTCAGTGCCTGCACCAGTGGTCCTGCTGCACGCCTGTACGTGCTCGAGCCCGTAGCGGGCACCGCCGGCGTGGTACCGGTCGGTGACTTCGATGCGCTCGGTGTCGCCGCCGTCACTCTGCCGGGGTATGCACGCGACCCGCGAGTCGCGACACGAAGCGATCTCAATCGCCTGTACATGGAGGATCAGCAGCGTTGGGCCGAATCTCCGGAGGATGCAATTACCCGCGTATTTGCCGAGCGACTGCGCTACCACGCCGATGCGACGGTTCTGGTCGAACCCTTCCCGCGTGGGTATGCGCCGGATGCCCGGGTCGAGGTGAATTTCGATCGGCTGCTGCGCACGCCGGAAGGCGGCGTGGACCTGGCGGGTCAGATAACGCTGCTGGCCGGCGATGGCCGGAGCGTCTTGTCCGTGCGACCGTTTCGGCTGGTGCGCACTAGCGAGTCGACCTCTTTCGAGTCCTATTTTCTCACCGTGTCGAAAGCCGTCGACGATCTCGCGCGCATGGCGGTCGCGCGACTGATCGAGAGCAGGTCGCCGGCCTGAATTCTTGCAACGAAGGATCGCGGATGGAGCCGAACGGCAGGCCGTCTTCGTCGTGCTACGCTCGAATGCCAGGGCGGTTCGGTAACTGGAGGATAGGACGGTGAAGAGGTACCGCGGCGTCGTGACGTTCGCACAAGTCATGAAGTCCGGTCGCTCCATCGCCTGCCTGGCGATCGCTGCCCTGGCGGGCAGCTGCGGTGGCGATGGTGTGGAATCTGCAGCCGCATCGGCTCAGCAGCCGCAGCCTGCGGCTGTCAACGATGGGCAGACAGATCCGCTCGACGCCGACGCTGCGATGCGCCGTCTCGAATCAATCATCGCCACGCCCCGTTCGAGTGGCAACAACTTCGAATCGTGGGTCTGCCTCGAGGCTGCGATCAGAACCGACTACCGCCTGTATCCCGTCGATGCCGGTCGGCGCGATGGACAGGCGACTGCCGCCGACGGGACATCGAGCCGTTTCGAGTGGGTGGTCACGGCGATCGACACCGTTGCCTTTGATTTCCCGATCAGTGGACAACGGGTCGAACTGGCGTCCATCCGTTTTGACGGACCCAACGCGTTTCGCGCCAGCATCGGCACTGGCAGGACGCTCGACTGCCGGCGTCAGATCTACATCGACGGACTGCCGACCCGCGATACCTCGGGCGCTGAACCGATCGACACGGATCGTGAGTCGGCGGAAGCGCTGGCGCTCGAGCAGCGCATCGCGACCTCATATCGGGGCCCGGCCCGGTACGACTACTGGTACTGCGCCTTCGACGACGGCGAGCCGACGGCTTACCTGTTGTCGTCGATGGGGGCCATGGCCACTCGCCCACGTGCCGTGGTGCTGCCCGGTGGGATTTCCGCAACGCTCGATCCTGCGCGCCCGATCTATGGCTGGCGGGCAATCGATGGCACGAGCGTCATCCTGACCCCGGAAAACGCCGACGGACAACCCCGTGGTGGTCTCGCGGATATCATCGCCTTGCGTGAAATCGTCTTTCCGCTCGATGACGCCTTCACCGCCGTCCGACAAGACGGCGCCATGCTGCAGTGTCTCCGGCAGACCCACCCGGTCTGAGCGCGAGCACGGCCCCCACTTCCGTCAGTTTGTCATCCCGACAGGCGTCGCCCGGGATGACCGAGGATCAGTCTTGTCACGATCGAGTGCAAATGTGCTGCTGTTGCTGGCAGGCGCCATGTGGGGTATGGGGTTCGTCGCGCAAGCAACTGCGATGCAGGACATCGGGCCCTTTCTGTTCGTCGCGTTGCGGTTCACCGTGGCCAGCATCTTCGTCGCACCGTTCGCGTGGCTCGAGTCGCGACGCGAGCAGCGGCGTGACAGAGCGCCACTGTCGCCCCTGGAGCTGCGCCGCTTTGCCTTGATCGGACTGGTCCTCTTTGCCGGCATGGGCACACAACAGGTCGGCTTGTTGACGACTTCGGTGACCCATTCGGGTTTTCTGACCGGTCTGTACGTGGTGTTCACGCCGCTCGTCGCGGTTGCGCTTTACCGTGACTGGCCGCACCGCGTGATCTGGCCGGCGTCAGCGCTCGCGCTGATCGGCATCGCACTGCTGTCGGGTGTCGGCCACGGAGGCGCTCTCGCAGGAGACCTTCTGACGGTGTGCAGTGCGGTCTTCTGGGCTTTGCAGGTGGTGCTGATCGGGCGCTTCGTCCGCGCGTCAGGCCGACCGCTCATGCTCTCACTCGTGCAGTTCGCAGTCACTGCCTTGCTGGCCGGCCTGGTCGCGCTGATCACCGAGCCCTTTGTGCTGACTGACGTTCGGGCGGCGCTGCCGAGCGTGCTCTATGCGGGTATTTTCGCGAGCGGTATCGCCTTCACGCTACAGGTGATCGGACAGCGCTACACCACAGCGCCACAGGCAGCCATTTTCCTGTCCTCGGAAGCCCCGTTCGCCGCGCTGTTCGGTTATCTCCTCATGGGTGAGCAGATTGCACAGATCGGCCTGGTCGGCTGCGCGCTCATTCTGTGTGCCATGCTATTGGTAGAGCTCTACCCCCAGTACACTCACTATCGCCGCAGTCGTCTGGCCGCAAAGGAATCGTGAACTCTATGGCTGATCCCATCGGCCCAGTGGCCCAGGGCATTCGCGATCGTATCGCCATGGTGCGGGTGCTGTGCATTGGCTTCATGATCTTCGTTCACGTCCCCGACAATGCCTTTTCCGCGGCAGAGTTCAGTGTCGGTGTTCCACTGGCCTCCTGGCTCACCCAGGGGGTGCTGGTCGAAGGCCTGGGCCGCGCGAGCGCAGCGCTGCTGAGTCTCGTCTCGGGCATCCTGACCGCGGTAGCGCTCACCCGCTCGCCGCCGTCGTCTCTGTATCGCCGCCGATTTCGATCGATCGTCCTGCCGATGATCATCTGGAGCACCGTGACCGTCATCGTCTATGCGGTCCTGTCTCTGCTCAGGCCGACCTTCCTGACACTCGGCGATGTCCCGCCCCTCCAGGCGCTCCTGTTCTATGTGAATACGATCTTCTTCCTGACAGAGCAGCCACTGGGGCCAACCCTGCATCTCGGCTTCCTGCGTGATCTGTTCGTGTGCTTGTTGTTGTCGCCGATCCTGGTTGCCATCCTGAAACGCACAGGAATTGCATTACTGATGGTGCTGCTCATCGTCTACCTGCTGGATCTCGAGTCGGTCTTCATCCTGCGTCCGCTCATCCTGCTGGCCTTTTCCATCGGCCTCTGGCTCATGCAGACGGGGCGGGATCTCGAAGCGGCAGATCGCTACTGGTCACTGTGGCTTGTCCTGTCGCTCGTGGCGACGACCCTGGTCATCCTGTCGGGCACCGAACGAGGCCTCGCGTGGCCGCCGGCGCAGTGGTTTTCGGCACAGGGCCTGGATTTTCGGGAAACCGTCGTCTATCCACTGTCGCGTGTCTTCGGCGCACTCGCCATCTGGTCACTGGCAGCGAAACTGGTCGGCACTGGCTGGACGCAGCGATTGACGCGCATCTCGCCCTACGTCTTCGTGGCGTTCTGCAGCCATTACCTCGTGCTGGTCTTCCTGTGGGAGGGTGTTGTGCGACGACTGGTCGGTGGTCATGTGACGGCAGGCTATGCGATCTGGTTCGTGCTCGCGCCGTTCATCGCCATGTTCGCCGCGATGGTTATCGTCGAAGTGCTTGCGCGCATCGCACCGTCGGTGGCCGCGCTGCTGACCGGGGGGCGGGCAGGCACCGCCCGAACCCGGGATGCCGGCTGAGTCGTTCTCGACTCAGACAAGCGTTGCGGTCAGCTCGCCCAGCACGCCGAAGTCAGCTCGCAAGCGGTTCCCACGGCTGACCGGTTGCACGCCTGTGGCGCTGCCACAATAGATGAGATCACCCGCGTGCAAGCCTCGGTGCGCACAGACTGGATGGTCGATGAGCCACGCGGCCATCGCAAACGGATTGCCGCCGAGCGACAGGCCGCTGTGACCGATCGCCGCGTGTTCGTCGTCGATGTAAAGCGATACCGGGTGTGATGTGAAATCGAGAGACTCCCAGGTATTCCGCTCGATCACGTCACCAACCACGGTTGCTGTGGTACTTCCCGAATCCGCGATGAGGCGTATGCCGTTGGCGGCGAACGGCATGTCGAAGCGCGTGCCGACGAGCTCCAGGCCACCGCGAATTGATGCCGTGGCGTCGCGCACTCTTGACGTTGTCATGGGCTCTGCTGTCGCGATCAGATCGCGTCCGAGTTCGATGACGAATTCAGCTTCGATGAAGACCGGGCGATCAGCGTGTACCGGCACGTTCGCCCCGTTCGCAAAGTGGTTTTCGCCGAACAGCGGGGCGTGAAAGGGTTCGTCGAGAGCCACGAGCTCGATGGCGCTGGCAAGGGTGGCACCGATCTTCATGCCGATGCGCGGGGACTCGGCATGCGACGCGATGGCCTGCTGCAGTGCGTAGGCCTGATCAATGGATGCTAGCGTTACCGAGGCGGGGTCGATAGCGTGACCAACGCGACGCGCGTCATGCAAGCGTGCCGCGGTGCGGTCGAGGTTCATTGCGGCAACTCTGCGCGCACGCGGGTGCCTGGCCTGTTGGCAGGATCACTCTCGATGCGTAACTTGCCGCCGTGGGCTTCGGCGATCAATCGAGCGAGTGACAGCCCGAGACCGATGCCGCCACTCGCCCGCGATCGCGCTGCATCGAGCCGGTGAAACGGCTCGGTGACCGCGTCGAGATGCTCGGGCGAAATACCGGGACCCTGATCCTCGACCCGGAGCACTACCGTGTCGGTCGATAGCTCGATGTTGACGTCGACGGTTGCCACGCCGTTCGAATCCTTGCCGTGATGCAGTGCATTGCTGACGAGATTGCGCACCATGACCCGCAGGCGCGTAGCGTCGCCGATGATCGGTACCGGCCCGGGCGCACTTAGCGACAGGCCGAGCGGGGTGAGTTCAGTCATGACGAGTTCCGCAAAGTCGAGCGATTCGCGCAACAGTGTGGCATGCGGTGTGCGCAATCGTTCGGATTCCGTCAGATCTTCGATCAGACGGGCCATCTCGGCGAGGTCTTCCTGCAGGCGGTCGCGTTGCCGATCGTCCGTCAACAGTTCGGTCGCGATCCGCGCTCTCGCCAGCGGTGAGCGAAGTTCATGACTGAGGGCGAGCAGGAGCTGTCGTTTCGCGTCGAGCATGGCTTGCAGGCGCCCCGTCATGTCATCGATGGCGGCGGCGAGTTGCGCCAGATCCCCCTTGCCGGGTTCCGCGATGCGCTGCTCGAGATCCCCTTTGCCGATGCGTTTCACGACCCGTTGTATGCGCCGGATCGGTGCAAGTTGCCAGCGAATCACGACATAGCAGCCGAACAGCACTGCAAGCGTGGCAAACAGCGCCGTGTACAGGCCATCGGCATCACGCTGATGATCACCACGGGCGGCCTTGAAACGATAGTAGACGGTGTACGAACCCTGCTCGATGCGCAGCACTGGCCCGCCGCGTCCACGCTCGCGGGCCACGGCGATACTGCCTGCCGCGTTGCTGCCGACGGAACCCTTGATGACATCATCGAGCGAGGGTAGCGCCACACGCCGGAAGTCGAGCCTTGCGCTGTCCACCCCGACACCGTCTGTCGAATACGTCAGTTGATTGTCTTGATAGAGACTGATGTCGAGCGGTAGAGCGGCGGCAAGCCGGCTGGCACGGACCGGGTCCGGAGGGTCGCCGAGATCATCCTGCACGTAACGCACGTACTGCACGAGATGGGGTCGCAGCGTGCGTTGCCATTGCCGACTCATGCCGTGTGTGAACAGGGTCGTCAACAGCGCGATCAACACAAGGGCGGTCACGGCGAAGATGAGCAACAACCGCAGTGACAGCGATTGTGCGAAGTACGCTCTCATGTGCCGGTGTCGAGCCGCCGAGCGACGAAGGCGTAGCCTGTCCCTCGCACCGTCTTGACAGGGGTGGCGGGCTTGAGCTTGGCGCGAAGCCGGCTGACCAGTATGTCGACGGAGCGCGAAAAGAGCTCGTGTTCGGTGCCTTTGAGACGCCCGAGAATGTCGTCCCGTGACCAGGTGCGGCCGGGTTCCTCGGCCAGCAACATCAGGAAGTCGTACTCCATCGTGGTCAGATCGACGACGCGGTCGTCAACCCGGACCTCCTGGGTTTCGGGATGGAGCGACAGGCCTTCGAAACGGCGTACAGAAGGTGTCTGCTCGCGCTTGAGACGCGCTGATGTGCCCCGATAGCGCTTGATGTTGCTTTGCAGTCGAGCGACGAGTTCGCGCGGCTCGAACGGCTTGGGCAGATAGTCGTCAGCGCCGATCTCGAGCCCAACGACCCGGTCCGTCGTCTCGCCACGTGCCGTCAGCATGATGATCGGGATATCGCTCGACTCGCGAATGCGACGGCAGACCTCGAAGCCGTCCATTTCCGGCAACATCACATCGAGGATCACGGCGTCGTGATCGACTTCATTCTGAAGGACAAACGCGGCCGACGGCGTCGTCGCGGCGGTGATCTTCATGTCGAAGCGCGCCGCGTATTCGATGAGCAACTCACCGAGGCGCTCGTCGTCATCGATGAGCAGAATGTCGTTCACCAGGAAAGGTTAGCCCAGAGAATGCTGTCGTGGCGGCGAATTGTCGCAGGCCGTTCGGGAGCAACGCGCCCGGATTCAGTCCGGGCGCGCGCTGTACCGGTCTTGCTCAGTGGCGGCTACGCTTGCCTTCATGGCGTTCGAGAAACGACGCGATATCCGCTTTCTGCTCACTGGACAGACCATCGATGAAGGTCGCAGCTGAAGCAACAAGCTCGGGAGCCTGGGCCTGGACGGCCGACGTCCGTTGCTCGATCATCGACAGAGCCGTGCCCTGATCGAAGGTTTCCGCCGTGATCATCGAGCCGATGCTTGCGCGCAGGTTTTCTTCGTCGCCGCGCATCATTTCACGCGTCTCGGAGATTTCCTCGACCAGCACGGTCAAGGCCGCCTGCTGGCTCTGGTCGAGTTCGAGTTTTTCACTCACTCGTTCGACCATGCGTTCCGACGATGCGCCGCCGTGGCGCCAGGCCAGTGCCGAGCCAGAGGCGATGACGATGGTGGTGGCGACGATGGATGCGACGATGGTTCGTGTCTTGCCTTTCATGGGATGATTCCTCGTTGGATCGACGAGCGATGAGAAATCTCCGGCTCGTCTTTCGGAGTGCAGGAAGTATCGGCAGACGGCAGGCTTCGTTCCTTGCGCCGCCGTGACGGTTGGTAACGACATGTAACAGGGCAGAATGGCCGGACAATCGCCACCTGGAATCGCTGGATAGATGATCGACAGTGATGAAGAAGGAAATCACCGCATAACCGACGATTCTCTCGCCGAGTCCGCTCGTGAGAGCCACCGTCGAATCAGGACAGAGCGTGTGCAGGTACTGTCCGATGGCTGGTCACGACTCGAATCGGTGCGCTTCGACTACCTGCATCGGAATGGCCAGTGGGAGAGCCAGACGCGCGAGGTCTACCACCGTGGTCACGGCGCCGCGATTCTGCTCTACAACGTCGAACGGCGATGCGTGGTGCTGGTTCGGCAGTTCCGTTATCCGGCCCATTCGACGACCGGGCGCGGGTTCTTGCTGGAAGTACCGGCGGGCATGGTGGAAGAGGACGATCCCGCTGCCACAGTCATCGCCGAGACCGAGCAGGAAACCGGCTACCGCATCGGCAAGCCGACGTTCCTGTTCTCGGCTTACGTGAGTCCGGGATCGGTCACCGAGCGGTTGCATTTCTTTACCGCACCCTACGCGGTCGACCAGCGAGTCAGTGCTGGTGGTGGCCTGGCGGCAGAGGGCGAGGATATCGAAGTCGTCGAAATGACGATGGAAGCGGCGCTCGAATGCATTACCAACGGGCAAGTCGAGGACATGAAAACGATTCTGTTGTTGCAGCATGCTGCTTTGCAGGTATTTCCGCGCAAATAGCCGGAACGCATGCTAGTTTCCTTGGCGGGATGCTTGCTTGTGAGAACGAGTTCACAGGGCTGGCTTCAGACCTGCTGTTGGTGCGGCAGCTATCCCGATTGCGGTCAACGACCGGAGCCAAGATGAGTGACCTGAACAAATCGTTGTCGTGTGGCGCGGCGCTCGGCCTCGCGGTCGGCCTGCTGACCGCGGTTCCTGCGTTTGCGGCCGGCGAAGTCTCGAGTCTGATCACCAGCGAACGAGAGCCCACGCCATTCCGCTACGAGAGTGGCGGTGCCGAATACACCTGGGGCCTGGGCATGAACCAGCTCCTCGAAGGCTTCCTGGCCGAGGACCGCACCTTTGGCTACGCACAGATGGCGGATCGGGTCGAGCTACGGCGCGATGATGTGCCAGGCATGGCAGACGGTGAGCCCTGCGGTGTGTTCGTCGAGAGACTCGATGCGACGTCGACCCGGCTGGCAGCAGACTATCCGCAAGATACGGATGGCGATGCAGGCGACTGCGACATGACCGAGGTGCTCGTCAGCCGCGTACTTAACCGCGGCACGCTGGATCTGTTCTCGAACCAGCCGCCCGACGCCAAGAACATCGAACGCGTGGATTATCTGTTCGACAGCGGAATCCTTGCCCCCGTCACGCCGGAAGGGCTTGCCGGTGCAGGTCATGTGGTTGCCGAGAAAGGCGGCAACAATCGCTTGAAGATTGCCGCCGTGCTGTCGGTCGACATGTTGGGTCAACCGGCGAGCTACGGGCGCACGATCCTCGTTCGCGAGGTCGGTTGCATGGATCCGGAGCTGTGTTACGGGACCACCGACATCACTCACGACTACGCCTTCTTCAGGAACGATTCCCAAGCACCTCAGGGTCTGCCGACCGACGGGCGACAAGCGACCGAATCGGTAGCGATGGCGTTCGTGTCGACCCGTCGGCTCGGACTCAAGGCGGGGCAGCGCTACTTCGGCTTCTCCCTGTTCGCGGACGATGTGGATACTGATGATCACGATCTGCTCGATCCGTCGACCTTCCCCGATGACACCCAGAACGCGCACATTGCGCCGGGTGATGCTGCCGATGTCTATGGCGGTCTGTCGGGTTTCTTCATTGACGAGTCGTTCAGCAACGGCAGTGGACGTGTCTTCCTCGACGAAGATGGCGATGGCATGCCGGGCGAGACCGAAGCGGGCCTGGCCGACATACAGATCCAGCTGTATCGCGACACCGACGGCGATGGCGTCTTTGACCCAACCCGTGACGATCCGGTGTGCAATGCAACCGATACCGACTTGAATGGGGGTTTCGTCCTGCCCGGGCTTCCGGACGGGGACTATTTCGCGGTGGTGCGCGAGAACGATCCGGAGATGCCCGCCGGGCTTGTACTGGGTAACGGGCGCAATCCGCTGCCGTTTTCTGTTGCGGGCAATGACGTCGACAACCTTGATTTCCCGTTTACCAACGGCGGTTCGGGCCCTCCGGGTGGCGCTGACGGGGGCGGAGCTGATGCGGGTGGAGTCGATGCCGGTGGAGCTGACGCAGGTGGTGCTGATGCCGGTGGAGTTGATGCCGGTGGAGCTGACGCCGGTGGAGCTGATGCGGGCGGCGCTGACGCAGGTGGAGCTGACGCAGGTGGAGCTGATGCGGGTGGGGTTGACGCAGGTGGAGCCGATGCGGGCGGAGCTGACGCAGGTGGCGCTGATGCGGGCGGAGCCGATGCCGGTGGGGCTGATGCAGGCGGAGCTGACGCAGGCGGAGCTGATGCGGGTGGAGCTGATGCAGGTGGAGCTGATGCGGGCGGAGCTGACGCCGGTGGCGCTGATGCCGGCGGAGCTGAC
>Ga0079202_10000724_pt1 | contig 11530 bp, 5 predicted proteins | sample PorBlaBluebeHill_FD_68601 | JGI IMG/M metagenome (GOLD analysis project Ga0079202, IMG submission 68601) | Marine algae microbial communities from Blueberry Hill - Blueberry Hill, Maine | ecosystem: Host-associated > Algae > Red algae > Blade | place: USA: Blueberry Hill, Maine
AGGTCCCATTCGAGTCGTACACAAAAGCTGTCCCACCCGACATGCCAGCCCCAAAGTTGCGGCCAGCTGAGCCGAGCACCACGGTGCGGCCACCGGTCATGTATTCACAGCCATGGTCACCAATGCCCTCGGCGACCGCGACGCCGCCAGAATTCCGTACACAGAACCGTTCACCGACGTGCCCTTGGAAATACGCCTCGCCGCCGGTTGCTCCGTACAGACACACGTTGCCCGCAATGACATTGTCTTCGGGTTCGTAGGCCGCATCGGCGGGCGCTTGCACAATGATCTTTCCTCCGGAGAGGCCTTTGCCGACGTAGTCGTTTGCGTCGCCGGTGAGGTCGAGTGTGATGCCCTTTGGCATGAAAGCACCCAGGCTGTTACCAGCCGAACCGGTAAGCGTGACCTTGATGGTGTCGTCGGGCAGGCCTTGGGCTCCCCAACGGGTTGTGACTTCAAAGCCCGTCATGGTGCCCACCGTGCGGTTCACGTTAGAGATCGGCAGTGAGATCTCAACTTCCTCGCCTCGTAGGATGGCCGGCTGGGCCTGCTCAATAATGTCGACATCGAGCGCCTTTTCAAGCCCATGGTCTTGCGTGGCTACGCACGACCGGGAGGCGCCGTCGGCGAGTTCGGGCAGGTGCAGTATTGGCTGCAAATCGAGACCGCTTGCTTGCCAATGTTCGTTGGCCTCTGTCGTATCGAGTAGCTCCACACGGCCGACTGCTTCTTCGATTGACCGGAGTCCAAGCGACGCCAACAGTTCGCGAACTTCTTCGGCAATGAACATCATGAAGTTGACCACGTGTTCGGCACGGCCCGTGAACTTGTTGCGCAGTTCTTTGTTCTGTGTCGCGACGCCAACGGGACAGGTATCGAGGTGGCACACGCGCATCATCACGCAACCCATGACGACGAGCGGTGCTGTTGCGAAACCGAACTCTTCACCACCGAGCAGCGCAGCGATCAATACATCTCGGCCCGTCTTGAGCTGACCATCGACCTGAACGACAATGCGATCGCGTAGGTCGTTGAGCAACAACGTCTGTTGGGTCTCGGCCAAGCCAAGCTCCCATGGCGTACCCGCGTGCTTAATCGAGGTCAATGGTGATGCACCGGTTCCGCCATCGTGACCCGAAATAAGCACGACGTCGGCGTGTGCCTTTGACACACCAGCTGCGACCGTTCCTACACCGAATTCGGACACCAACTTGACATGTATCCGCGCCCGAGGGTTCGCATTCTTTAAGTCGTGAATTAGCTGGGCAAGGTCTTCGATGCTGTAGATGTCGTGATGCGGTGGAGGCGAGATGAGCTCAACTGCTGGTGTCGAGTGACGCACCTCTGCGATCCATGGCCAGACCTTGTGGCCGGGAAGTTGACCGCCTTCGCCAGGCTTGGCACCCTGTGCCATCTTGATCTGGATGTCCTCGGACTGCACGAGGTACTCGCTGGTCACCCCGAAGCGACCCGACGCCGCCTGCTTGATAGCGCTGCGGCGAGAGTCTCCGTTTTCGTCTGGGACGTAGCGGTGTGCGGCCTCGCCTCCTTCGCCTGTGTTCGACTTTCCGCCGATGCGGTTCATCGCTATGGCAAGCGTCTCGTGCGCTTCAGCCGAAATCGACCCGTAGGACATTGCTCCGGTCGCAAACCGCTTGACGATCTCCTCGACCGGTTCAACTTCGGACAGCGGAATCGGGGTGCATGCATCGGTACGGAACCGGAAAAGACCGCGAAGCGTTGCAAGATTTTCTGACGCGTCGTTGACCGCCGCCGTGTACTGCTTGAAGATCTCGTACTTACCCTCACGCGTGGCGTGTTGAAGACGAAACACCGTCTCGGGGTTGAACAGGTGAAACTCACCCTCTCGGCGCCATTGATACTCGCCACCGGCCTCGAGTTCACGGTGCGCACGCTGCGCTGGTTCTTTCGGATACGCCAACGAATGACGTGCGCTCACAGCTTCAGCGATCTCGTCGTAGCCGATACCGCTGATACGACTTGCAGTTCCAGTGAAGCAATCACCGATTACTTGCTCACCAATACCAATCGCCTCGAAGATTTGGGCGCCGATATAGCTCTTAACGGTCGAAATGCCCATCTTGGACATGACCTTGAGCAGGCCTTTGTCGCATGCCTTGACATAGTTGGTGTGAGCCTGAGCTGGCGTCAGATCTGCTGGCAAGCCATACAGCCGTTCGGCCAGCAGCTCATCGATGGACTCGAAGACCAGGTACGGATTCACTGCGTTAGCGCCGTACCCAAGTAGTACTGCCATATGGTGTACTTCGCGTGCCTCGGCAGTCTCGATTACCAAGCCAGCGCGGGTGCGCGTTTTCGTGCTCACCATGTGGTGATGTACCGCACCGGTTGCCATTGCGATTGGCACACCAACGAGATCAGATGACGTGCCGCGGTCACTAAGCACCAACACGTTGGCACCCGTCTCCAGAGCCGCATCGACATCATTGCGAATTCGGTTGAGCGCCGCACGGAGACCCTGCGCGCCGTCGGCCGGGTTATAGAGCGTTGACACGAACTCTGATGAAAATCCGCGGTCGGCAGACGAGCTGGCGAGGCCAGCGATCTTTGCGAGCTCGCCGTTGGTTAGAACGGGATGTTCGACAACGATCTGTCGACACGACTCTGCAGTACGTTCAAGCAGGTTTCCCTCGGGACCGATCCACGACAACGTGGCCGTAATGATCTCTTCGCGCATGGCATCGAGCGGGGGGTTCGTGACTTGGGCGAACAGCTGCTGAAAGTAGTCAAAGAGCATACGCGGCCGCTTTGACAGCACCGCCACTGGGGCATCGGTACCCATAGAACCAATCGCCTCTTTGGCTGACTTGGCCATCGGTGCCACGAGCACCTTGAGTTCCTCATGTGTGTAGCCATACGCCTGCTGGCGATTCAGCAGCGACTCAGCGTCGGTCCGTAAAGTCCCTTCGGGCAGGTCTGCGAGCGATGACTGGTTGCCGAGCCACTCCGCGTACGGAGCGCCCGACGCCAAGCCCGTCTTGATCTCGTCGTCACGGATAATGCGCCCTTGGCTCGTATCGATGAGGAACATTCGACCGGGTTGCAGGCGGCCTTTCTCAATGATCTTGGATGCGGGAACATCCACGACACCGACTTCAGACGCCATGATCACAATGCCGTCGTCAGTAACCCAATACCGACTCGGCCGCAAACCGTTGCGGTCCAGGACTGCGCCCATCACTGTGCCATCGGTGAAGGCGATCGACGCCGGCCCGTCCCATGGTTCGACCATCGATGCATGGAATCGGTAGTAGTCCCGGATCTCTTGGGGCATTGACTCATGATGTTCCCACGGTTCCGGGATCATCATGAGCACGGCTTCGGGCAGCGAGTAGCCACCCAGATGCAAGAGTTCAAGCGCTTCGTCAAACGTGGCGGTGTCGCTTGCGCCTGGCGTACAGATCGGGAACAGCTTCTGGATGTCTTCGCCAAAGTGTTCGCTGGCCAGCAGCGCCTCTCGCGCTCGCATCCAGTTCGCGTTGCCCTTGACCGTGTTGATTTCACCGTTGTGCGCGACGAAGCGGTACGGGTGCGCTAGCGGCCAGGAAGGAAAGGTGTTCGTTGAGAAGCGACTGTGAACCAACGCAATTGCACTTGAGAACGTTGGATCAGCGAGATCGGGATAGAACGCTCCGAGCTGCGGCGTCGTCAACATCCCTTTGTAGACCATCGTGCGCGACGACAGGCTTGCGAAATAGACGCCATCGTGGGCTTCACTAGAACCGCCCATTGCTTCGTTGATCTCATCGTCGCCAGCCACCAGGCTGATCTCGTGTTCGAAGCGCTTGCGAGCGATATAGCAGCGGCGTTCTAGATCCATTCCCTGCAGACCAATGGCGGCAACGAAGATCTGGCGGAAACGGGGCACCGTCCTCGCTGACGTACCACCTAAGATGTTTGGATCAACGGGCACGTCGCGCCAACCAAGCACGTCGAGTCCTTCGTCGGCGCAAATAGCTTCGATCTGAGCGGCGGCATTCGCTGCTGGTTGCTCTGCCTGGGGCATAAACGCGATGCCGGTGGCGTACGCGCCAGGCTCGGGGAGCTCGAAATCGACGGCCTGGCGACAGAACTCATCAGGGACCTGCACCAGCAGCCCGGCCCCGTCGCCAGAGTTCGGATCGGATCCAACCGCACCGCGATGTTCAAGGTTGCACAGGGCGCCCAAGCCCATCTGAACAATGTCGTGGCTGCGGACACCTCGAAGGTTTACGACAAAATTGACACCACAGGAATCGTGTTCCGCAGCGGGGTCGTATAACCCCTGCTGGTTAGGCGACAACAATGAACGCGAAGGATCAGACATAGTTTTTGAGACAATCTCACAAGAATCGTGGTGGTTACGGGTCGGGCTAGCAGAACAACCCAGACCGCGGTGCGCTCCCTGGCACCCCGCAGCGTTACGTACTTTACCTCCGTCCTGGGCCAGCGACTAAGTGAAACCGAGACCCAATGCTCGTGTGGCCTAGCCGTGGCAGTGCTAGTTCGGGTACGCGCAGGCGCCGCTGAGCAACCGATACACCCACCATGTGAGACCGTTCGCCATCAACGAGGCCAGTTCGGGCCGTGCGTTTCCGGTCGAGTTACCGCCTGGGGTCGACCACCCCATCGGCGGGCCAAGTAGCCTCATCTGTGATGAATGACCACGCAAAACATCTTGACCTTGCCAACGATTTCATGGATTTCGTGCATGCCTCCCCTTCGCCGAGGCACGCAGTCGCGGAGTCGCTGCGTCGCCTCAATACCGCCGGATTCACGTCGGGAACTGCAGGATCTGGAAAGCCGGCGGCTCACTACCAAGAGCGTGGCGGTTCACTACTTGCATGGCGAACCTCGAAAAAGAAGGGGCCGACGCGAGTCATTACTGCCCATACCGATAGCCCAAACCTACGGATAAAGCCGCAGCCCGACGGCACGGCGGCGGGTCTGCGGCAACTGGGCGTCGAGGTGTATGGCGGGGCGCTCGTGAACTCCTGGTTGGATAGAGACCTCGGAATCGCCGGTCATGTGGTCGCCAGGCGCGGCGGGCGGGGAAAGAGCGCCAACGACATCGAGACCCATCTCGTGGCAATAAACCGGTCGGTGCTTCGAATTCCCCAACTCGCCATTCACCTTGACCGCGAAATCAATACCAAGGGTCTGCAACTCAACAAGCAGCAACATCTGAAACCAATGTGGGGTATCGCAGCAGACGACGACGAGCGAGCGCTCACCGACCTACTCGCGCAAGAACTAAGCATAAAGGCCGGGAACATCTTAGCGTTCGAACTGATGACACACGATGTAGTTCCCCCAGCCCTATCGGGCTGGGACAACGAATTTCTGGCTTCACCACGGATCGACAATCAACTGTCGTGCTGGGCTTCACTCGAAGCGCTCATCGCAAGCGATGCGCCCGGAACCCAGGTGGTTGCCTTGTTCGACCACGAAGAAGTTGGCAGCACGAGTGCCACAGGCGCAGATTCAGCCCTGCTGGCGTCGCTGCTTGACCAACTCGTCAACGAGCCCACCGACGATTCGCTCTGTGTTTCAGCCGACTGCGCTCACGCGACACACCCGAACTACGCCGATCGGCACGACCCTGACCACCAGATCGCCCTAAACGGCGGGCCGGTGATCAAGGTCAATGCCAATGAGAGGTACGCGACGACTCCGCTGGGCCACGCCATCTTTGCGCAAGCGTGTGAGCAGGCTGGCGTCCCCCATCAGGTCTTCGTCAGCCGGACTGACATGGCCTGCGGTTCAACGGTGGGTCCAACCACCGCCGCTCGGACGGGTCTTGAGACCGTCGACATTGGCGCACCGCAGCTAGCCATGCACTCAATTCGCGAGGTAACCGGCAGCAGCGATCCAGCCATGCTCATGCACGCGCTCACGAGCGCTTTCCAGCCCTAACCGCAACTCGTTTCTAACACCTCGTGCACCTGAGCGCGACCCCACCAGGGTCGTCGTCACGCCCGATCGGCAGATCCCTTTGCAAGGGCCTTACGCACCGATGCCGCTGGCGTCGCAAACATGAGCAGCACCGCAAAGAGCTCGAGGCGACCAATCATCATCAGCACGGCGAGCACGGCGCGCGCCGGACGTGTGAAGACCAAGAAGTTCGATGTTGGACCCGCTTCACCCAACGCGGGTCCCATGTTCGACATTGCTGAGATCGACGCGCTCACGGACTCCTTGAACGGGGCGCCGGTTGCTGACACGACCAGCGTCCCGATCAAGGTGATCGCAAGAAAGGTGGTCAAGAAGCCGATGACTCGGTGCACCAGATCGTGAGGAACCGGCACCTGGCCCAGTTTTACTGGCGTCACGCTCGCCGGATGCCTTAAGCGCCGAACGCTACGAATTGCATAGCGATAGGCAACCTGAATTCTGAATACCTTGGCACCTCCAGCGGTAGAACCTACGCTGCCGCCAATAACCATGAGCAGCAACAAGGTGAGCTGCAGCGGTGGGCTCCACAACACATAGTTGCCCAGACTGTCCGCACCTCGGGCATTACTGAAACCGCCGCTTGATGCCAAAGTCACGACGTTAAAGGTCGAGTCGCGTAGCGCTCCTGCGAAACCAGTTTCGATGATCTCGCCTTTCGTGTCACGCACCGTTTGCAGCCAGTTGAACAATGTGACGAACCCAATGGCTCCACCAGTGATGTAGAGATAGAGGCGCGTATCGGCCGAACGCGCATACGAACGCACATCGCCGCGCAGCGCACGGTGGTGCAGCGTGAAGTTCAATGCACAGACGAATAGACCGATCACGATCACAGTTTCAACGAGCCAGGAATCGAAGTGGCCAACCGATGAGTTGTAGGGCGAGAAACCGCCTGTGGATGCGGTGGTTAGGGCGTGAGCGACTGCGTCGTACAGGTTTGGGCCGGGCACGATCCAAAGCAGTCCAATAACTGCGAGGGTGATCCCGAGATAGATCTTCCACAGCATTCGGGCCGTTTCGCTTACTCGTGGCGCGAGCCGATCGGTCATCAGTCCCGGAGCTTCAGCCGACATCAATGACAAACCACCAACGCCGAGAACCGGCAAAACGGTGACGGCAAGGACGACCATGCCCATGCCACCGTAGAACTGGGTGATCTGACGCCACATCAGAATCCCGGCGCCATTGCGTTCGATGTCAGCGAGCACGGTGGACCCGGTTGCGCTAAAGCCGCTGACTGCCTCGAATAGGGCATCGTCGTAGCGACCCCACGAGAACATTGAGCCTGCAGCGTAAGGAATGGCACCGACCAGCGAGCAGGCAATCCAGCTAAATGCAACCGCCGAAAAGACGCCACGGGTTGAAATGCTGCGACCGACCGATGTGGGGTACCACAAGACGCCACCAATGACGATTGCAAGCACAAGTGCGAGCACGAGAGCCCATTCGTCATGAGAGGTCGACGATCCCCACTCAATCGCGAGTGCAACGAGCAAGCCAGGAGCGAGTAGCAGCACGGACAGGCCAACGACGTGCACGGTTGGAGCGACCAAAAAGCCGTGCCGTTTGCGGCGAACGATGAAGCCGTCGTGGTCGTCAGTTCGTGAGTTTCGAATCTTGAGCATTAGCGGGACACACGCACATTTCGCATCGAACGAGCGATCGCCGTGGCTCCTGCCGCCGATGCAACAAATGCCGGATACAGGAACACCCTGCCCGTCAGCATGACCGGCATGAGAACGCCGCGCTCGGGGCGCGTTAGCTCGGCCGCAGTAACGATTCCGCGCGAGTCGTCAAAACCAGGCCCCATTGTGCTGATCGCACTCACGGTCAAGGTGATTGCCTCGGTTATGCCCTCGCCGAAGACGGCAAGCATGAGAGAAGCAACTGCCCCGAGAAGCATGACAAACACCATCTGGGCATGCATCCGGTCCACCGTGTCCTCACTGATCTTGGTGCGTCCGACCTTGACTGACCGAATCGATCGTGGATGTAGTTGTCGCTGTAGCTCGCGCCAAACAAATTGCCCCATGCCCAGCACACGAATCCAACGCAAACCACCGGCCACGCTGCCTGCAGTTCCGCCGACAACCAAGAGCACGAGCAGCATGGTCGCTGCACCAGGCGGCCACGCACCCCAGTCCGTCACTCGATGTCCGGTGGTGCTCATTGCCGAGACGACAGAAAAAAGCGCTTCTCGCAGGCTCGTCGAACCGTCCGGGTCGGGACTTGAGCGAAGCAGCCACCAGATCCACAACGTGGCACAGCCCATAACCAACAGGTAGACCCGCAGTTCAAACGCCCTTCGAGCATCGTCGAAACGACGTCGCCACAACATCCAGGCCACCGCAACTGACGTTCCGGCACCGGCCATGACCACCAAGGCGACGCCCTCGATCGCGCGACTATCGAAGTGACCAATCGAGTCGCGATGCGTTGAGAAACCCCCAGTAGACACCGTTGAGAATGCGTGCGCTACTGCATCGCGTAGACCCATACCAGCGAGAGAAAACGCAAGCACGACGGCGATGGTCACCACCGAATAGATCTTGCCCACACGCTTTATAGTCGGCATCGGCCGAGTCGCTAGGGCAGTTTGAGCACCAAGACGGGGGCTGCCGCTCAGCTCTCGCGAACCCCCAAGAAACGGTAGAAGCCCAATTGCGAGCGACAGGGCGCCAAAGCCGCCAAGCCACTGCGTCGCAGAACGCCAGACCAGAACCCCGTCGCCGAGCACCGACGGATCATCGAGCACGCTGAGCGCACTGGTACTCACACCGGCAATCGACTCATACAGCGCATCGTCGATCTGATCGAGCGTGCCAGTCAACAGGTAAACCAACGTTGAGATCGCTGCCACCACCAGGTACGCACAGATCGAAGCGCTCATTGTGGCCACGGGCCGAAGTCCCTGAGGCGGGAACGGCCGCCGCAGCGTGACGATGCCTACCGCCAGGCAGCAGACACCTCCGACCCCGAGCACCAACAACTCGCTCGCGTCGCCCCCGATCGCGAACAGAGCGCCGACAACCAGCATGACCCCGGACAACGCAAGTGCGAGCGATGCCGCCACGCCATACACCCCGAGTGGTGTAGCTGTAGCAACGACCTCATCCGTAAAGGAGTCGATCCGCGATCGTGATTTCACGAACCTGTGAACAGCCGGCTGAGTCGATCAACATCCTTGCCGTGGGCCACGAAGACAACGTGATCGAACGCCTTGAGCTCAATGTTGCCACGCGCAATGTTCGGCTTGCCATCGCGCACGATTGCCGCAATGAGGGTGTCGTGCGGTAGCCCCAGCTGGGCGACCATCTTGCCATTGGCACTCGACCCAAGTGCGACCTCGACCTCGTAGAACTCGATGTCATCATCAAGAGAGGTCGCTACGGCTGTGACGCCACCGCGCACCGTGCGAAGAACTTCGTTTGCGCTTGCGGTGCGGGGCGAGATCGCAACGTCTACTCCAGCATCACGAAGCAAGTGTCGAAGCTCGAGGCGGTGCAACACCGCAATCGTCTCTTGGGCACCTGACTTTTTCGCAAACAGGCAGGCAAGAATGTTGGCGTCATCTTCGCCCGTGAGCGCGATCACTGCGTCATAGGAACCAACGTCTTCTTCTTCGAGAAGGGAGCCGTCGGTTATGTCGCCGAGCAGCACCAACACGCCATCGAGCTCATCAGCCAGTTCACGAGCGCGTTCTTCGCTTCGATCGATCATGGTGACGATGTGACCTTTGGCGACCAATGCCCTCGCCAGGATCTCGCCCGTGCGTCCTCCGCCGAGCACCATGATTCGATGATGCTCGCTTGTCTCAAGACCGAGTTGCCGCATGACCTCGACCCGGGCCCTGGTCTTGCAGACAACCCGAACGTTGTCTCCGGCAAGCAGTTCGTGGTCCTTGCGAGGAACGATAGTTTGACCATCTCGAGTGATAGTGGCGACGATGAAGTCCCATTCTTCCCCGGACAGATCACCAATCTCGCTGAGCTTCATCCCCACAAATGGCGCGTCGGGTCGAAGTTTGGCGGCGATCATCAACACTTCGTTGTCAGCTAGGCGAGCAATCTCGATGGCGCCGGGATAGGCCAACAGATCGAGTACCTCGCGAGCCACAGCATCATCGGGGTCGATAACCAAGTCGGCCCCCACGGCTCGATGTAGCGCGTCGGCGCGCGACCCACGAAGCCCTGGACGTTCCAGTCGCACAACGCGGCGCTCGACACCTTCGAGCTTGGCGATGAGTGAGGCAACCAGATTGACCTCATCGATCGACGTTGCCGCCACGAGCAAATCGGCCCCTTTGATCCCGCATGCTCGCATCAGGTCAGGATCGGTCGCACTGCCATGCACGATCGACACGTCGAGGACCTTGTCAATCTGCGCTATTCGGGCGGCATTGGACTCAATCACCGTGACGTCGTTGCCTTCACGGCTAAGCAACTGGGCCACATGGGTGCCGACTTCACCAGCACCTACGACAATCACGCGCACAACGAACCATCCTTACCGATCACGTCGCACTCCTGTGGTGATATGGGCCAGGTTTCTCATGGTCGACATAGCGCACGCCTCGTTCGGTCACGATCGTTGGAAGCGCCACGTCGTGCGGCTCGACGGGCACCGAGTCAAACCGCTGTGCCTCAAAGGCCACGCCGACCACCGTGGCTGCACTGGTAGCGAGGTAGCGGTCAAAGAACCCGCCGCCACGACCGATGCGGTTCCCGCGCACGTCGAAACCTACGATCGAAACAAGCAAGGTGTCGGGTTCTATCGGTTCGCCGTGGCGTGGCACTGGGATCCCGTAGCGGCCGTCGCGCAACGAGTCGTTGGCATGCCATGTCATGTACGTCATGGAGAAGTCGTTGAGGTCGTCTTGCATGGTCGGCAAAGCAACCGTCTGCCCGCGTGCGCGCATGAGATCGACGAGCGGCTGCAGGTCGGGCTCGCCGTCATGGGCGACAAACACGCCAATCGCGGGCGCTTGAACCGCTACAACTGAATCTATGTGTGTGATGAGCTGACGCTCACAGCGGCGTCGATCACCGTCTCGCAACTCCGCTCGTGCCTTGCGCCCAGCGCTTCGGGTGCGCGCTCGCAGGCTGGCCGAAGTCACGTGTCGAATGTAGCGACGAAACGGCATTCTTGCCCGAACGGGCGCATCGCGAGTGATCGATGCCGACGAGGCCGCAGTAATCGACTTGGGCGAATTCAAATTCTCGAAGATGAACTTTGCACTAATTCGCGTTTCGAAGAACTCGACCGAATAGATTGCGACATGGGTCGCGACGGCTGTACCGTCCGGCCGCTGAACATTCTGGAGAGGGAACGTCAACGTGGACGCAATTCCATACTTGGCTGGTGGGAGCGCTATCGCAGCGCTAGCACTAGCTGCATACTTTTTTAACGTCGTTAAGGCCGCAGATCCGGGCAATGACCGGATGCAGTACTTGATGAAGGAGATCCAAGATGGTGCCCGGGCATTCCTCACCAAGGAATACACCTGGGTCGCCGGTTTTGTGGTGATCATGATCGTGTTGATCGCTATCTTGCT
>Ga0079202_10000732_pt1 | contig 11485 bp, 13 predicted proteins | sample PorBlaBluebeHill_FD_68601 | JGI IMG/M metagenome (GOLD analysis project Ga0079202, IMG submission 68601) | Marine algae microbial communities from Blueberry Hill - Blueberry Hill, Maine | ecosystem: Host-associated > Algae > Red algae > Blade | place: USA: Blueberry Hill, Maine
TTTATTTCTTTTATAAAAGTAATAAAAATGCTATTGAAAATAAACTTTGGACAGGAATGGCAAAAGAAACTGCACATCAAATTGGCACACCTTTATCGTCTTTAATTGGTTGGACAGAAATTTTAAAAATAGAAAACGTAAATCCAGAATATATATTAGAAATTGAAAAAGACATTGATAGGTTACAAACCATAACAGAACGTTTTAGTAAAATTGGTTCGCTACCAATTTTAAAGAAAAAAGATATTGTTAAAGAAACAAAAGACACCTACAATTACTTAAAAACAAGATCTTCTAAACTTATTAATTTTACTTTAAAGCTTCCGGAAGATCCTATTTATGTAAATTTGAACTCGCAATTATATAGCTGGACTATAGAAAATTTAGTTAAAAATGCTATTGATGCCATGAAAGGAAAAGGTAACTTATGTATAGAAATATCACAATTAGAAAATAGGGTTAAAATTAAAGTTATAGACACTGGAAAAGGGTTAACTAAACGACAATTTAAAACCATTTTCGAACCTGGTTACACCACCAAAAAACGTGGTTGGGGTTTAGGGTTGTCACTCGCCAAACGCATAGTAGAAGATTTTCATGATGGAAAAATTAAAGTTGCTAAATCTGAAACAAGTAAAGGAACCACCATGCAAATAGCTTTTAAAACAGTATAATTATGGCAGAAAAATTAATTACTGTAAAAGAAGTTTCGTTAAACAATAACTGCCCAGAATGTTTTAGCAAAGAAGGTTTAGCACTTACTTTTAAACAAAAATTTATTGAAACTAAGTTTTATAAATCTATAACTCAAAATATTTACACCCAAATGTATTGTAATAACTGCGAAACAAAAATTTACCCTGTAAATTGGACAGAAGATATTGAGCGTGTTTACAATTACCAAATGAAGGCTTTTACATCTAAAAAAACGTCGAAAAAATTTAAAACACTCTTTTGGATTATTATTACCATTGCTGCTGTTTTATTGACAATAACTGGTGTATTTGCATTTATAAATTTGACTGAATCGCTTTAACCAAAGCTTCAAACTCCTCTTTTTCTAAAGACACTTTGTTTTCAAAACGAGCATCTTCCATTGTATTTAATGGAATTAAATGCACATGAACATGTGGCACTTCTAAACCTATTACAGAAATACCAACACGTTTACAAGGCACTGTTTTTTCTATAGCAATTGCTATTAATCTTGAAAACTCCATTAAGGCTGCATATTCTAATTTATCTAAATCGAAAATTTTATTAGTTTCCTTTTTTGGGATACAAAGCGTGTGTCCTTTAGCATTAGGGTTTACGTCTAAAAAAGCTAAAAAATCGTCTGTTTCTGCTACTTTAAAACAAGGTATTTCTCCGTTTACAATTTTGGTAAATATTGATGCCATGGTTATTATTTAAAAACTTATTATTTAGACTTGTAAGGTTTTAAAACCTTTTGATTTTAAATTGAAAACTAAAGATAAAAAAGATTCCTGCTAAACTGAAAATTATTTTCAGAATAAACAGGAATAAAAAAATTATATAAAAAGCACTTCCATTGCGCTTCGTGTAATGTAAGTATAAAACTATCTACTTATCTCGATAATATCAAACTTCATAATACCACTTGGTACTTTAATTTCGGCAACATCACCAACCGTTTTACCTAATAAACCTTGCCCAATTGGCGAGTTTACAGAAATTTTACCAGCAGCTAAATCTGCTTCACCATCTGCAACCAAGGTATAATTCATTTCCATACCATTGGTTTGGTTTTTTATCTTCACTTTAGATAAAACTAAAATTTTAGAGGTATCCATTTGGCTCTCGTCAATTACTCGAGCTCCAGCCATTTGGTCTTCTAACTTACTTATACGCATTTCTAACATGCCTTGCGCTTCTTTAGCAGCATCGTACTCTGCATTTTCACTTAAATCGCCTTTATCTCGAGCCTCTCCAATAGCGCGACTTGCTTTTACACGTTCTACATCTTTTAACTGCCTAAGTTCTTCTCTTAATTTTTTTAAGCCTTCGGCTGTGTAGTATGATACTTTACTCATAATTTTTACGTTTTAATATAATCTCGTTAAACACTAAATTTAAAATATCCCGAAACAAATTCGGGAATTAACGAAAAAATCTCGCATGCACGAGATTAATACAAATATACAAAATATTTAATCTGTAATTTACTTTTATTGTAAATTGCAATGCTATAATAAACTTAGAAAAATGAAATTAAAATCTATAATAGTAGTCTTACTAATTGGTATCGTATTTATTTCTTGTAATAAAAATGATGATGATAATCAAGATAATAACCAAAATATCCCAAATTCAGTTTTCGATACTGGAAGCCTAATTAACACTAATTTGCCGCAGTATAACCAATTACAATTTCCCAATAATTATGTTATACTTAACAATAATTACGGTATAAATGGTGTGGTGCTATATCACGCTGGAAACAACAATTTTAACGCCTTCGAGTTAAGCGACCCAAACCACCAATTAAATACCTGTAGCACGCTTACAGTTAGCGGAATTGAAGCCAGTTGTAGTTGCGACGACGGAAATTCTTATGAAATTTTAAATGGAGAAAGACTAGATGGTACTACTGGACAATTTTCACTTAAACGCTATTTTGTAGAAGTAAGCGGCACCATTATTCGAGTTTATAATAATTAGGGCAAATTTTTAATGCTTTAAAAGCATTAAAAACCAGGCTATCACTACTCGCTTCCAGACAAAAAAAGTCTGGAGAGCTCAAACATGCCGTTCTATCCTTTTCGCAATACAAAAAAACGGCATCGAGCCGCTTTTTTATATTTGGGGTGTTGGCTAAAACTTAAATGTAGCACCAACTAAAAAGTTTGTGGTTGCTTGTGGATAGTAACCTGCACCTTCAATAGTTGTAATAGTTCCTGGTACAGAAAAATCATCGTCGTAAGTAAAATAATAACCATTAGACACGTACTTTTCCCCAAAAACGTTATTAACTAAACCAGATAATAAAATAGATTTAAATATTTTATTAGTCTTAATCTCATAAGTCACATTAAAATCGTTTACAAAATAACTTTCTAATTTAGACACCTTAGAATCTGTATTACCCATAAATTGCTCGCCAACATATTTACTTAAAAAAGACATTTGCAAATTATTTATAGGTTTAAAAATAAACGCGTTAGCGGCTACAACTTCTGGCGAAAACGAAATATTTGTTTTACCTAAATTTACAAATGCGCCATCTCTGGAAACTATAGTTTCATCATTTTTATTAGAGCTTAATGTTACGTTAGGCTGTATAGAAAACTTATTATTTAATTTTATAACAGCTTCTAATTCTAACCCTAAACGCAAACTTTTTCCAGAATTTTCTCTTATAAATGTTCCAACATCGTCTATTGCTCCTGTTAAAACCAATTGCTCGTTGTATTGCATGTAGTAGGCATTTGCATTAAAAATTAAGTTCGGGCTTTTGTATCTCCAACCCAATTCGAAATCGTTTAATTGTTCTGGCTTAATATCTGGATTGCTCTCAAAATCACTTCTACTCGCTTCTCTGTTTGCTCTCGCATAAGAAAAATAAAAATTATTTTTATTATCTAAATTATACGATAATCCTGCTTTTGGATTAAAAAATCCATAAGTTTTATCAATTTCAAATAATACCAAATCCGAACTAATACCACTAGTATCATAATTTACATTTCTATATTGTAAATCTCCAAATAAGCTTAGTTTATTATTTAACTGGTAAGTTGCTTTTGCAAAAACACTAAAATCGTATTTGTCTCCATCGCCTTCATAATATCGATCTCTTATACTACTATTACTTGCAAATTGCGACCAAATAACTTCACCAAAATGATCTCCATGGTAAGAACTATAAAACAAACCAGCACTAAAGTTTAGTGTTTCATCTGTGTAATTCGCATTCGCATTTAATACGTAAAAATTGTTATCTAACCAACGTCTTCGTATAACATCAGTTTCGTTTATGGTTTCTCCTCCAATAGTAATTTCTTCAAATCCATAAGTTGAAAAATCTTCATCTTCTTTATATTGCTCAAAATAACCACGACCATACGTGTAGTTTAACCCCAAATTAGTAGACCAATTGTTATTTATTTTTTCGTTCCAATGCAACTGGTAGTGATCTTGTTTGTAATTATCTACTTCATTATCGTAAAACTGAGTATTTCCGTTACTATCTGTGTATTGTCCAGAGGGATTAAATGTTCTATCGTTTTTTAAAGTTTGCGCATCAATACCATTCCATGCTTGATAGGTAACTTCTTGTCCACCAAAAGTAACAGCTTTAATAAGTGTGTTATTGTCTACATAAGCACCTTGAAGAAAATACGATTTTAAATCGGATTCTGCTCTGTCTATATAACCATCAGAATTTATTTGTGATAAGCGTCCAGAAATTTCGATATTATTATTTAACAACCCAGTACTAAATTTTACTGTATGTTTTCTAGTATTAAAACTCCCAAAACTATTAGCAATTTCTCCATTTGCTTCTTTTGCAACGGCATCTGTTAACACATTAATACTTGCACCAAAAGCACCAGAACCATTAGTAGAAGTACCAACACCTCTTTGTAATTGTAAGCTTTCTACAGAGGAAGAAAAATCGCCTAAGTTTACCCAAAATGTCCCTAAACTTTCAGAGTCATTGTAAGGAATACCATTAATAGTAATGTTTGTAGATTGTGAGCTTACACCACGCACACGAATACCAGTATAACCTACTCCAGCTCCAGCATCACTTGTAGTTACAACAGATGGTAAATAGTTTAAAAGTATTGGAATATCTTGACCTAAATTACGCTTTTCTAAATCTTCTTTAGACACGTTAGAATGTGTTATTGGAGCATCTTCTGCTACTCTAAGCGACTTAATTAATACTTCGTCTAATGTTTCTACCTTGGTACTGTCTTGCTTAATTCCTTGTGCAAAAGCATTAAAAGTTAATGCTGTAAAAGCTAAAAATAAAGTTGTTTTTTTTACTATAGATTTCATTCGAAATATATTTAATTACGAATAAAAAGAGGCAATTATTCTATTATAATAATTGATTATTTAATAATGAGATACTTCGCCAAGCTAAGTACGACAGTGTACACAAAATTTGTGTTCAAAATCCCTAAACAGCATTACCTGTTCTAGGTTCATTGGGTATGATCTCAGCCGATATTGTGGCACCCCTTTTTTGAGAACACTACAAAGGTAAGTTTCTTTTTTTTATTTATTAAAATCTATTTGCTAATTTTTAATCTAAATTTGGTTTACGTCTATTTGCTTTGCGTTCTTTATTTAAACGTTTATTTTTAAGTCTTTTAAAAATTACTGCTTTAGGCGTTTTTGTAGAAATACGCTTTTTCTGTTTATATAATGAAGATTTTAGTAATTGAAGAACTCTTACAATAGCTATATTTTTGTTTCTATGTTGGCTTCTACTTTCTCCACATTTAAGTATTAATAAACCGTCTTTGGTAATTCTATTAGAGAGTTTTAATAATAATGTTTTTTTCTGTTCTTCATTTAAAACTAAAGAATCCTGAATATTAAACGATAATTCAATTTTAGAAGACACCTTATTAACATGTTGCCCTCCTGCACCAGAACTTCTTATGCCTTTAAATTTAAACTCTTTTATTATTAATTCTTTATTAAACATTATACTTGATGTGCATCCTTTAATAAATCGTTTACAGTTTTTACAGGATTAAAAGTTACTAATGGTACCTCTACAAAAATAGTATTCCATTTTGCCATACTACCATTCCATAATCCTGGCAATTCCAGCGCTTTTATATCTTTACCTGTTTTGGTTTTCATTGTTATAAAGGCTGCTTTGGGATCTGAAAATTTAAAAAGATCAAAGGTTTTTCCTTGATAATTTTTAATACCACAAACTAAATCTACTGGATTAAAATGTGTAGCATTCTTTAATATGTTTTTTTGGTGCTTATTTTTTTTGTCTACTTGGGCAGACTCGACAATTTGCAAGGAAACTGTACTACTTTCATCCTTTACCCAAAATGGACCACCTCCAGGCTCGCCTTCATTTTTAACCATGCCACATACACGAATTGGCCTATTAAGCTTATTTATTAAGTATTCTATTTGATATTTAGGCGAATATTTTTCAAATTCTAAAGGAATTATTACATTTAAATCTTTACTTAAAAATTGTGCAATTTCAAATCGTTTTTCTTCAGTAATATTTACTTTTTCTAATTCAATTAAATAATTAAATGCTTTTTGTTGTACTTTTAATAAAAAGCCTGCTAATATTTTTTTGTACAAAGCAACTTCATCTTTGTAAACAACAACATTATCAATGTTTTTTATAAACAGGATATCGCCTTCAAAATCGTTTAAATTAGATAGTAATGCGCCATGACCAGATGGTCTAAAATACAAGGAACCATCTGTATTTACCACTGGTTCATTTTTAGTATTAACTGCAATAGTATCGGTTTCTTCTTTTTGATATGAGTAAGTAATATTAAATTTTATTTTGGTTTTTTTCTCTACTATTGGTTTAATACGTTTAAATTCTTGTTTAAATAAATCTTTATAAATTTTAGAAATAGTAAAGTGAATACTTGCTTTGTTTTTAGTTGATGCATACAAAGCTGCTTCAAACAAATGCTCCTCGAAAGCCGTTGCGATGTGGTCTTTATACATGTGAAATGGCAGCAAACCTTTTGGTGAAAACCCATAGTTTAAACGTTCTTCGTTTAACATGGTTTTTATAAACTCTATTGCTTTAGATTCTCTTGAAAGCGTATTAAAATCTGGAACGTATTTTTTAATTTCACTAATAACAGTGCTATAGAAAGGAAATTTTTCAACACCTACACCAAAGGCAAATAACTCGTTGGCTTTTTGCTTATTTATATAAGAGTTTAAAGTGTCTTTTTTAGGGTTGTAAGTGTCTAAAAATTCGAATAAAAATTTAAACATTCGTGTTGCAGCACCAGATGCTGGAACAAATTTTACAATTTTTAAATCGTCTTTTTTATTATCGTAAAATGTTGCAAATTCATTTTTTTCTTCTTCAGAAAAACTAAAAATACCATGATTTATTACTGCTGCAGATTTTAAATTAATGTAAGGTAAACCCGCTTTAAAAGTTTGAATTTGTTGTACAACTTTATCAACCGTTAAGCCTTTATCTTCTATTTGTTTTATTTGTTTTGATGTGAAATTCACTTTCTATTATTAATCAATTTATCTATATGCTTTACTGCTGTTTCAAGACGTTCTTTTTTATTACCTTTTAGCAAAACATAAGGTCTATTGTATTTATTTAAAGCCTTTTCAAACACCTTAAACATGGCTTCTCTTTCTTTTGGCTTGTCTCTTAAATCGTCTGCTTCCCAAGGCGTATCAATATACGTTAAAAAGTATAAATCGTAGGTGTTTTTAATAGCATATTTTTCTAAAATAGGGTCACAAATTCCAGAGTAATAAGCTTCGGAATAGACTTTTGTTTCCAACAAATCTGTATCACAAATTAGTACTGAATCTGTTTTTTTGGCTAATTCGTTTTCAAGTTTCATTTGTCCTTCAGCAATAGGCAACAAATCTTTTGGTTCACATGTTTTACGCTCATTATTCCATTTATTTTGAAGGTATTCGCGAGCGTATTCACGTACCCAAACCGAATTATAATAACGTGCTAACTGTTTTGATAATGTTGTTTTTCCAGTAGATTCTGGTCCAAACAATACTATTTTTATGCAGTTACTGTCTTGTTGTTTATACTTTTTTTCCATGCTAAATAACCAAATATTGCAATAATTGTAAATCCAAAATACTGAAAACTTGTAAACGTAAAGCCTTTATATAAATATAAAGGAACAGAAATTATATCTCCAATAATCCAGAAAATCCAGTTTTCTATTTTACGCTTAGCCATTAACCACATGCCAACAAAGAAAATTGCTGTTGTTAAAGTATCTACATAAGCTACCCAACTTGTCCATTTATCGAATGTTTTATAGACAATAAACACAAGTATTAAGGTTGCAATAAATATTACTACACTTACTTTCTTTTCTTTTAAAGTTGTTCTTGATATTGGTGTTACGTGAGTGCTATCTATTTTTTTTGTCCATATAAACCAACCATAAATACTCATTGCAAAATAATAGGCATTAATCATCATGTCTCCTAAAAGTTCCCATTTTAATAACAGGTAAACAAAAATAAGTGTACTAATTATACCAGTTGGAAAAACAAGAATATTATTCTGTTTAGAAAACCAAACGGATAAAAAACCAAAAAAAACTGCAACTATTTCTAAAACTATATCAATAGTTTCATATTCTAAATATTGATTAAAGAAAAAATCAAAAATGTGGCTCATAATCGCTTCTATCTGTTTTTACAACTTTCATTGTTAATACTGAAATACCTACAGCCTCAAACGACCGCTTTATTTCTTTATTTAAAAAAGGCATTAAAGTATCGTAATCGCCATAAATTTGTGTACTTAATGGATTCTCTAAAACTGTAAATTCTGAATCACGAAGTGCTTTTATAAAATCGATAACGTGTGTTTCGTAATCGTCTTGCAATGGTGATAATGTAAGGTCTATTGATATGTTCATTATTTTAGATTATTGAATTTTTGGATTGCTCGATTTCTCTTCTCTCTAATATTTATTCTTTTTTATTTCTTCAAAAAAGCTTTCATCTTCCTCAAAAGCAGTACCAATAACTACTAAATTAGCTCCTGCGTTAAAAGCGCTATCTATTGCTAATTTACTTCTTATTCCTCCACCAACTATTAAGGGAATATTAATTTCTGTTTTTACGGCTTTAATTGTTTTAGATGAAACGGCTTGTTTTGCTCCACTGCCTGCTTCTAAATAAATAAGTTGCATGCCTAACAATTCTGATGCTTTTGCTGTATCTACAATTTCTAAAACTTTAATTAAAGGTTTTGTATTAGTTACTTTTTGTGTAGATGTTACTTTTCCGCCTTCAACTAAAATATAACCTGTTGGAATTATTTCTAAATTACAATCTCTCAATTTTGAAACTGCTTTTATGTGTTGTCCAATTAAATACTCAGGATTTCTACCAGAAACTAAAGATAAAAACAAAATGGCGTCTGCTTGGTTTGAAACTTGTATAACATCTCCAGGAAATAATACTATTGGTAATTTTGTTAATGGTTTTATTGCTAATATTAATGCTTGGGTTACATTAGCTTTTACGGTACTTCCTCCAATAAATATATGTGTAGCTATAGAACTAGTTACTTTATCTATAAATTGCGATGCATTTTTTAAATCGAACTTATCTGGATCTATTAAAACAGCTAAGTTTTGTTTTTCTGAAGCTTTTATGTGTTCTAAAATAGACTTCATACTATTTTAATACATAAGCACAAGTGAATCCTTCAAACTCTAAAAAATGAGCATTGTATTTATATTTTTTATTATTATAATCTATCCAACAAACTGTTTCTTTATCGTCTATTATAAAAGGTATTACCAAAAAATGTTTAATAAATAACATGCCTGGAGTTGCAAACAACTTGTAAAGCGATTCTTTAATTCCCCAAATAACAGTTAGTTTTCTAATATAATCGTAATTATTTTTACGTAAATATTGAAATTCGTATTCCACAAACTTGTGTGCTATTACACCAATTTTTTCTCTTTGTTTTTCGATATCAATACCCACTTCAACATCGCTAATAATAACACCAGAAAATGTAAAACTATGTGTTATAGAAATATGCTTACCATCTTTTAAATGTGGTTTTCCATTAAGATCGTAATACAAATCTTGATCTGTATAGCCAAACTCTCGTAAAAGGTGCCTAACGCTTAAAAAACCACGTCGATGCAACTCGCTTTTCATTCCTAAAACACGTGTTAAACTTTCTGGTTTTAAATCTAATACAGAAAAAAGAGCGTCGAAAGACTCTTCAATCTTCCAGATTTTAACAGTAGTTTGTGAGTTTTCATTAATGGATTTATAAAGCGGCATTTAATATTCTAAATGTTATTGATTATCTTTGCAGTGCCTAAGGCGACTTGATACTTTTAATGGCTAATTTAACTATTTTAAGTGCTAAAACCCAAAGGTGTTTCATTTTATAAAAAACAAAGAAAAAATAATATGAGTACTAAAACAGTTGCTTACGTACCTAATAAGGTAAAAGATATGTCGCTTGCGGCTTGGGGAAGAAAAGAAATTAATTTAGCCGAAGCAGAGATGCCAGGTTTAATGAGTTTACGTGAAGAATATAAAAACGAACAACCTCTAAAAGGTGCACGTATTGCAGGATGTTTACACATGACTATCCAAACTGCAGTTTTAATTGAAACTTTACAAGCTTTAGGTGCAGAAGTTACTTGGAGTTCTTGTAACATTTTTTCTACACAAGATCAAGCTGCTGCAGCAATTGCAGAAGCAGGAACTGCTGTTTACGCCTGGAAAGACATGACAGAAGAAGAATTTGATTGGTGTATAGAACAAACACTTTTCTTTGGTGAAGACAGGCAACCATTAAACATGATTTTGGATGATGGTGGCGATTTAACAAATATGGTTTTAGACCGTTACCCAGAATTATCTGCTGGAATTAAAGGTTTAAGTGAAGAAACAACAACAGGAGTTCACAGACTTTACGAACGTGTAAAAAATGGTACGTTAACAATGCCAGCTATTAATGTAAACGATTCTGTAACTAAATCTAAATTTGATAACAAATACGGTTGTAAAGAAAGTGCTGTAGATGCAATACGTCGTGCAACAGATACTATGTTAGCAGGAAAACGTGTAACTGTTTGTGGTTATGGTGATGTTGGTAAGGGTACAGCTGCCTCTTTTAAAGGAGCAGGAAGTATTGTTACTGTTACAGAAATTGATCCTATTTGTGCTTTACAAGCTGCAATGGATGGTTTTGAAGTTAAAAAATTAGAAACAGTAGTTGGAAATAGTGATATCGTTATTACAACTACAGGAAATAAAGACATTGTACGTGCAGAGCATTTTGAAGCAATGAAAGACAAAGTAATTGTTGCTAATATTGGCCATTTTGATAACGAAATACAAGTAGGATGGTTAAACGAAAAGCACGGTCATACTAAAGACACTATCAAGCCTCAAGTAGATAAATATAATATTGATGGTAAAGATATTATTTTACTTGCCGAAGGTCGCTTAGTAAACTTAGGTTGTGCAACTGGACATCCAAGTTTTGTAATGAGCAACTCGTTTACAAACCAAACCTTAGCACAAATTGAACTTTGGAAAAATAGCGCGAATTATGATAATGACGTGTATATGTTACCAAAACATTTAGATGAAAAAGTAGCAAAATTACATTTAGAAAAAATTGGTGTTGAACTTACTGAATTAGCAGAATACCAAGCAGATTATATTGGTGTGAAAGTTGAAGGACCATACAAGCCTGAGCATTATAGATACTAATTATTATTTA
>Ga0079202_10000740_pt1 | contig 11456 bp, 9 predicted proteins | sample PorBlaBluebeHill_FD_68601 | JGI IMG/M metagenome (GOLD analysis project Ga0079202, IMG submission 68601) | Marine algae microbial communities from Blueberry Hill - Blueberry Hill, Maine | ecosystem: Host-associated > Algae > Red algae > Blade | place: USA: Blueberry Hill, Maine
ATGACATCAAATATGCACAGGTCATATTGTCCCTTATTAAATGTTTCTAAACCTTGTTCGCCATCAGTGGCTAGGGTGATATCAAAATCATTCATTTCTAAATATGATTTCAACACATCTCCAAAGTTTCTGTCGTCCTCTACTAAAAGAATTTTTTGTGAATTTGTCATTAGGTAATTATAATTAAGTTTGGGGTTATTTCTTTAAGTTTGAAATGTTAAAATAGCTTTCTTACTCTTAAGATGGTAAAAGTTACACTTGGTCACTTTGGTTGAGAGGAATTTTTAAAATAAATGTACTCCCCTTACCTATTTCACTCTTCACCTTTATCTCTCCATTATGAGCATCCACTAGGGCTTTAACATAACTTAGACCTAAGCCAAAACCCTTCACATCATGTCTATTACCAGTATGAACGCGATAAAACTTATCAAAGATATGTTTCACCGACTCTTTAGTCATTCCTATTCCTTTATCTTGAACAGAAATTTCTATGGTCTTGCCTACATTACGAGTACTGACAGTGATTTGCGGCTTCTCTGGCGAATACTTCTCTGCATTGTCAAGTAAATTATGAATAATATTAGAAAGATGATTTTGATCGCCTTGTATTTCAGCAATCCCAGCTGTTAGATGAGTATCAATTGTTCCATCTTTTAGTTCAACTTTAAGTCTTGAGTTTTCTACTGCACTCATTATTGTTTCATGAACATTGACTTCTATAAGATTTAAGTCAAATTCTTTTTTATCTATTCTAGCCATTTGAAGAACCTTCTCTACTTGATTCAACATCCTGGTATTTTCTTGTTTGATAATCCCTGTGAAACGCATAATCTTATCCTGGTTGCCAATAATAGTAGGACTGAGGATAGAGTCCGATGCTAGTGATATCGTAGCAATCGGTGTCTTAAATTCGTGTGTCATATTATTTATAAAGTCAGTCTTCATCTCTGACACCTTTTTTTGCCGAAATACAACTATCATCGTATAAATAAAGCAAAAAGCAATTAAACCTGTGAATAAGAGAGAGAAAACTAAGGGCAGTACAATTGATGATAAAATGAATGATCTCTTTGATGGAAAATTAATCTTGAGAGCACCCACTTCTAACTCTGGAGTGTCAAAAAGTTGAATACTATAGGGTGTATTATACAATATTTCGTCATAATCAGTTTCAGCCTCTGATGATGCCCCAACACCAACGGTTGCAACAAAGTTACCATTGAGTGATGTGAAGTCTGCATCTCTCATCGAATAGACTCCGTAGTCATAATCAAGTAAGAGCCCTCGACTATCGAAGGCATGCTTAATATATATATCTAATTTTTCTAAGTTAATATCTTTGAGCTTAGACTCTGGATCAAGCAAATATGGGATACTTGAGAGTTCATAATTTCTGAGACCAGCCGACCAACTTTCGTTTGGCTTTTTAAGATATTGCTTTATGGCATCATTTCCTTCTTTGCCAAAGAGTTTCCCATTTTTATTTTTAAGGATTTCGAGAGTTACAGTTTCTGCATCTTCTTCAAGTTGCTTTTTGACTTCTCCAAGTGCTTCATAGACCTTGACATCAAATTTTTGATCATCTAATTTGAATTGCCAATTCAAATACAATAGTTGAATAGCAGCGATACCAAACATCGCTGCTCCCATCAAACCAATTATTATCCAAATTGCTCTCTTGTTCATAGACTAATTACTCAAATGGTAAACATTTCTAACAATGGATTGAATCCAAACTCTTTTAATTTAAATGTAAATTAACTCATTAACGGTATACGTGGATATTTCTAGTTATATTTAAACAATAAACATTTCAGCTGATGCAATATAGAATATTTCTCCTAGTCATAATGCTCCCATTCATTGGACTAAGCCAAATCAATCAATGTGGCAACCTCTTGATAGAGGCAAAAATGGAACAAAAGCACCCAGGATACATGGATGCAATCGTTCAAACTCTTCTCAATGCTCAAGAGAGTACGACATTGAGAGATGGAGATACATTGACAATACCTGTCGTTGTGCATGTGGTTTATAATTCTCAAGCTGAGAATCTCTCAGATCAACTTATTGCTGATCAAATGGAAGTCCTCAATCAAGATTTTTTAAGAATTAATCCAGATGCTTCAAATACAAGAAATGTATTCCTCGATGTAGCTGGCACTGCAAATATTCAATTTAGATTAGCAGATACTGATCCTAATGGGCAACCGACTTCAGGGATTACAAGAACTGAGACTAATGTTTCTTCGTTTATTGACTTTGATATTACATTATATCTACAAGCAATCGCGGAATGTGGAGTAGACATTTTTGACCCCGAGTCAATAGAAGAAAACATCGACTGCATTAACGAATTACTCAACATTGATTTAGATCAGATGAAGAGTAGCGACACAGGAGGCATTGATCCTTGGAATGTAGATCGCTATCTCAATATTTGGGTTTGTAATATGTCAATCGACCTTGGTGGTATGCAATCACCTTTTATACTTGGTTATGCTTATCCACCGATGGAGGCTCCTAACTGGCCAGAAGATGAATTGCCTGAAAATCTTGATGCTGTGGATGGAGTAGTCCTTCACTACGAAGCTGTTGGACCTAACAATCCGAATGTTGGCCAATTAGCTGGCACAAATGATGCAGGTCGTACCGCTACTCACGAAGTTGGACACTACCTTGGACTGAGGCATATCTGGGGCGATGGTGATTGTACTGCAGATGACTTCATCGATGATACCCCTCTTGCTGGAAGTAACTCTCAGTCAACAGATGCAAACTCAGTACCTAATTGTCAAGACTTACACATTAAGGATAGTTGTGCTAACGACAACTTACCAGACATGATAGAAAATTATATGGACTATAGTATCGAAAGCTGCCAAAATGCATTTACTGAAGGACAAGTAGACTTGATGAGAGCAATGTTGCTGGGACCTAGAGCTACTCTTCTTGAGAGTAATGTATTTACCAACACACCTGATCTCAACTCCCTATCAATCAATCTTTATCCTACACAGACAAGTGGCATTATTAACATGAGTTCTATACCAGAAGTAGACTGGTCTTATGAAGTACTTGGGATAAATGGTGTAATTTACACTCAGAGTACTCACACCTATGATAATATAATAGATATCGGTTCATTGCATGCGGGTATCTACTTGATTCAACTTATTGAAGGTGAAAGATTAAGTGCAATTCGAATATTTAAGCACTAAATTGTCAAAACGTTGCATGGCACTGAAGTTTTGTAAATGAATGTCTTTATTAAGCCAATTTCAAACCATTGTTAACTCAATGTTATGTATCCGAACACTAATGTGCTAGTTTTATGGTCGATTATTTTTAATTTATCACTCTATGTACAGAATAATTCAATTGTTCGCTCTGACCTTTTGCATCAACCTTTCCTTCACTTATGGTCAAACTACAACTCCATTTGAGACTTGGTCAGTAGTAGAAGTAGGTTATGATGTTGGGAAAAAGATAGATATAAAAGCTAATTATCAATTGCGACACTCTTATTCAGATTCAACGAGATTGGAAAGGCATTTTGGAGAATTTGGTGCTTCGTACAAAATCATTAAGGGGCTCAAGGTCGGAAGCGTCTTCAGAATTGGTAAGGACAGAAGAAAGCAAACGTTTAACCCATTTAACAGAATAGCATTTTTTACTCAATATGACCACGATATCAAAAGATGGAACCTCAAGTACAAGATTCAGTGGCAACATCAAACCAAAACTGTCAAAGAAAAAGCTCGAATAGTTGATAAACTCCGTCTCAGATTCCAAACTGATTACAATATTAGGAAGTGGAAGTTTGACCCAACCTTTGCCGTAGAATACTTCATTGCGAATAAAGAGATGATGACTGAATATCAAGGTGAGAAATTTAGGTTCACGCTGGGTACACAAAGAGAGATTATTAAGAATCTTGTTGTCAAAGGAGCATATCGAATGGAATTTGGTACTGGAGTGGAACCTGAAAATCTTGCAATAGCACAACTCGAACTGAGTTATTCATTTTAAGTATGTCGGAAACAATACAACAATTAGAAAAAACGCTAAGTCAAATTAGTCCAATCTCTCTTGAAGAGATGAATAGTGTTGCTCTTATGAAGCGTCTAGATTCTAAATTTGTCTTGTCTGTCAATAGGCTAACAGAACTCTTAGACAGAATAAAAGACGACTACACTGTATTGACTATCAATAATGAAACAATCTTCAATTATCGAACTACATACTATGATAGTGAAGACCTAGATACTTACACTGACCACTTACGTGGAAAATTGATTCGCCATAAAGTTAGGATTCGAGAGTACATCAATACAAATGTCAGTTACTTCGAAATCAAGAAAAAGCAGAACAGTGGTGTTACTGATAAAGTCAGAATAAAGACTATAGAGATTGACACAAAACTACAAGATAAACAAGGAGCATTTGCCGAAGAGCATTTGCCTGGCATAGAAGCTGGTACTTATAGCAAAATACTGACTAATACCTTTAATAGGATAACGCTTGCTAATCCAAGAAAAAAAGAAAGAGTAACTATAGACTACAACCTTGCATTTGATGATGATTCTAAAACAGAAACATTTTCAAATCTTTGTATAGTAGAGATTAAACAACCACGGATAAATAGGTTTACTCCAATATTTTTACAATTAAAATTGATGGGAATTAGACCTTTGCGTATAAGTAAATACTGCTTAGGTGTATCCAGCCTAAAAGATGTGATGTCTAATCTCTTTAAATCTAAAATGAGATTAATAAAAAAAACAATAAACTGAGATGGAAATATTTGAAATTCCCTTTTACGATGATGACTTTGCAAAGTTAGCCTTTAGGTACTGCCTTAATTTTATTTTTTCCTTCATCCTAATTAGAGGTATTTACTATTCCACTGCTAAGAGGAAAGACTATCTCTTTACCTACTTTATGATTAGTACGGTAGTGTTTTTGATTTGCTTTACATTGAAGAAATTTGAACTTGGCTTAGGAATGGCACTTGGTCTCTTTGCTATCTTCGGGATATTGCGATATCGAACAGACACCATCCCAATTAAAGAAATGACCTATCTCTTCGTAGTAATAGGTATGGCAGTCATCAATGCTCTTGCGAATAAGAAGATGAGTTTAGCGGAAATTGTATTAGCCAATTCGTTGCTAATCTCAATAGGTTACATTCTAGAAAAAGTCTGGTTACTCAAGCATGAAACTAGAAAAAACATTCTTTATGATAGAATCGAGTATGTCCAACCTCAGCACTACGACCAACTCAAATCAGACTTAGAGTCACGTACAGGATTAGTGATCAATCGGATAGAAGTAGGTAAAATTGACCTCTTAAGAGATACAGCAAATGTGAGGATATTCTACTTTGATCATGACCAAATGAAGAACTATGAAGAGGCCAGTTACTCCAGCTAATTTTGGTAATTGCGAATAACATCAATCAATGCATCAGGAGGTACCAATGTATTAGTGTGCTGTTTAATAACTCCTATAAGGTCTTCTACTAGTTGTTCTCTGAAGCCTAAGATGAATCCAAACTTCTGAATAATGGCCACTTCCTTATCTGTCACTTTGTGATCGATCTTCATCTGGAAGAGAAGAAAGTAAAGTATTTGCATTCTTTGAGCTTCATCACTTGGAGGATCTAGAGGGTAGTCTTCTAAGTTGGTTCTAATTTTTTCAAGATCACCTACAGGTAAGTCTATTGCTTCGCAGACAGCTTCCATATAAGCTTTCTCTCTTGCATGGACATCACTATCTGCTGTACTCAACCTCATCAATAATGCCAAGATTGACCGCTTCAACATCCGTTCTGGCAGTTCGGAATAATCCATAGTTGTATAATTTTATCGCCTTTCAGTCAAAATAAGTAGGTAGTGTCTAATCCAGTTTATGATCATCAATCTGAACACAAAGATATCTCCGAAATTGCAATGCAAAATGCTGCATCCTTTCGAGTTGTTCGTCAGTAAATTCGTGAACTTCCGCAGTATATGACATGTGGTTTTCGTCTATCACCTTTTGAGATGTGAGTCCTTGTAACTCAAGGTTAATGTCATTGAGTCTCCATGGATGTTTGAGTCCCAAGAAATGTCCCATCTCATGGACTAAGGTAGTGGTCTCTTCTAATCCAATATAACTCATGTATATTCTGTCAAACCTTGGAGAGTTATACTCATAAGCATATTGTCGAGCCTTGAGTACAGGTGTGAATCCCATCAACTCGCCCTGACTTTCTTGTGTTATATATGTTTCACAGACAAAGATATTGACTCCTCCTTTGACTTCAATTGGTCGAGTAAAGTCATTGATGATATCAGAGCCTGTTCCATAGACAGCATCTTTTATTTCTGGTAAAAATATTTGCTTCTCATCTAATACTATATGGCTTAAATTAAACTTGACAACACCTTCGAACTCTCTGTTTAAAATTTTGATGTTTTCTCCGATGAGTGAAGTCGTTTTTGGATCACTTTTAGTCTTAGCATTCATCAGGTAGAAGTTGACATTCATTACTGGCACTCCAGAAATTTCAAGTAAGGGGTCAATATTCTCTGGAAGTATAATCTGTTGAGCGATAGCAACTTGTGCAGTTACCAATAAGACTATCACAGTCATTAAAGCTGAGAACTTACTTCTTAATTTTGCCAATTTTGGTGAGATTACATATTGACAGTATCCTTGTTCAGGATTAAGTGTGTAATAATTCTGATGATGTGCTTCAGCTGGGTAAAACTTTTGATTGGTATCTACTTCAGTTACAATAGGTAGGCCCCAAATTTTCTCTGCATTTGCGACAGCAGATTCAATTATTATTAGGTCACTAGTTTCAGTATAGTAGATTGCTGATCGATATTGAGTCCCTACATCATTGCCTTGTCTATTGAGTGTAGTGGGATTGTGCATCACGAAGAAGACTTCAAGCAATTGCTCCAAAGTTATTTGATCAGAATCATAATCAATCTTAACTACTTCAGTATGACCAGTAAGACCACTACAAACAGCCTTATATGTAGGTTGTGGATCATGACCACCAGCATATCCAGAGACTGCTGAGATTACTCCTTTGATGTCTTGGAATACCGACTCGATACACCAAAAACAACCTCCGCCTAGTATGATAGAATGCTTATTCATCTGTCTATAGAACTCTGATATACTTAGAGTTGTTGTGACACTTGCCGACGTTGAGCATTGAAATAACTCCTTATCTCTAAAAGAAGAATCCAGCGTTGACTAACCAATAATTAAAATTACTCCCTTTGACTTCGTTGAACGCGTTGATAAATCCTCTATGGTACTCTAGGTCCAATCTTGCTGGCCCGACATTAATCCCTATTCCTCCAATACCACTTGCCGTACCACCATTCAGTGCTGGGTTGAGATTCAGAGCTGAAAATTCCTCAGATTCAATAAATGAATCTAAAGACGCTTGAATTTTGAGTCTCAATTTGAAAAGATCAGTAAACTTTAGCACATTAAAACCTAGTCCAACTTTAGGTTTTATGATTTTTAGACTTGCTTGATGGTCAAAGTAATTTTGCTTATTTGACGCGATAAAATCAACCGAATGCAGTTGTAATCCTAAAAGGAAGTACATATCTCCGTCATTCACAACAAAGTCTCCTCCAACGTGAACACCACTGTGTGATAAACCTTCAGGAGTAAATTCAGTCAATGCGTTAGTCATACTTGTAGTACCCGCATAGACATGAAGTCCTGCTTGACCAAACGTCCATTTAGTCGAAAAAAATAGAATGGCGATAAATAATATTACACCTTTGTGATATTGTGAGTTATGAATCATCTTTGTTTTGATTTTTTGTTCTAACTAGAATTTTTATTATGTATCCAGATCTTTCCTATTTCTTCCACGACTTGTTTGGTACTAACGTTGATAATGCCTTTTCTATATTTAAGACATTCGGATTATTTCTTGCTTTAACCTTTATAGTTTCCGCTTGGCTCCTTGCCAAGGAGCTTAATAGGAAGGAAGAAGAAGGAATAATAGGCAAACTTAAAAATATTGCAGCACAAACACCATCAACTGCCGCAAATTCATGGATCAAGGATGCTGCTATTAATGGTTTACTTCTTGGATTCCTAGCATACAAGATTCCTTATATCTCACAAAATTTTGCAGAATTTAAAGTGAACCCAGCAGGAGTTCTTTTTTCTGTAGGCGGTAATATTCTTATAGGTTTGCTCGTCACTGGTATCGTTGTATACATGGTCTATCTCACTCATCGTAAAAGTGGTGAAGCTGCTCCACTCGTTAAGGAATGGCCTCATCAGAAGGTTGGAGATATCATCATCATAGCAGCAGTGACAGGTATTATTGGGGCACGGATTTTTTCAGTTCTTGAGAATTGGGAAAGTTTTATCGCTGACCCACTTGGTCAGTTATTATCTGGTAGTGGATTGACTATCTATGGTGGTATCATCATGGCAGGACTTACTCTTGTCTGGTACTCTCGGAGGATTGGTCTTCATACACCTCATCTTGCAGATGCTGCGGCACCTTGCCTTGCTTTGGGATATGGAATTGGTAGAATGGGATGCCAATTTAGTGGTGATGGTGATTGGGGAATACCCAATGTTGCTCCAAAACCAGATTGGTTCTTTCTACCAGATTGGGTGTGGGCATATAACTATCCGCGTAATGTGCTTCGAGAGGGAGTTCCTATTGAAGATTGCATCGGTCATTATTGTAATAGATTAGCTGAGGCTGTCTACCCTACTCCAATTTATGAAATCACAATTGCAGTGATCACATTTAGTCTACTTTGGTATTTGCGCAAGCGTCTTCCTAAGGCTGGGATGCTCTTTTTCATCTACCTATTCTTGACTGGTCTAGCAAGATTCTTTGTTGAAGGAATCAGAGTAAACGAACGGTATGATTTGCTTGGACTTGGTTGGTCATTGTCTCAATGGATCGCAGTACTCTTTATGTTGGGTGGTGTTGCAGGGTACTTTTGGACGAGAAGTAGTGGAATGCAAATACTTAAAACTCATCCTACTTCCTCTGACTAATAAACTGAGCTGTCTGATTGACATCAAGGAAGTAAAGTACCTTAAGAGAAACAATATGATTAGATTTCTCCTCAAATAAGCTTAGGAAGTTATCACCGTATCCGGTCAATAATTGATCGGTGAAGGCATTGTTTTTATACGAAAGTATGATGTCACTTCCTGGGGCAAATCGCCAATAGTAATTTAGATCAATATTAAAGATATTAACATTTGACTCGAAGATAGAATTTCCTTCATCGTCGAGTCCATCAAATGGAATTGAAGTCAATTGTCCCTCATCTCCTAAACTCAAATAATCACCGTACTTTACAACATTCCAATAGTGTCTTACTCTAAAGTCTAATGACATTCGGTTGGTGAAGATATAATTGAGAGTAATGCTATTGATTAGTGTATTTCGATCTCTCAATCCAAATGTTACTGCCTCATCACTCAAGCCATAAGCTGCATAATCAAACTGTGATTTGTCGACATAACCTTCCCGACCTCTAATAATAGAAAATTGTGTACTTCCAATGATCAAGCACTGCGAATTGATCTGCCACCTTGGTCTAAATGTAATGGTGTTTGACCTTCGAGTATTATTGAAGTAATATTGAGAATTGATATTGACATCTAGAGCAACTGGCTTACTATAATCAGTAGAAATAAATGGTTCTATGTACATCCCATTTGGCATGTCCCAAAACTGTGAGAAATCACTTGTCCTAGGCTCAAAGAAATTTTTGTGATTATTAAAGATTCCAGATTCGAAACCAAAGGCAAAGAACTTCCGTGTAAACCAAAATCCTCCCATTTGAATAAATGCTCCTGTATAGGCGCTTGGTTTATAGAGTCCATTTGCGCCAAATTGCCACCAATATCTCCATCGATTAAATCTCTCACCTTGTTCAAATTCACTGAACTCTAAATAGTATTCCACTCCTCTTTCATTAGGGCTGAATAGGAAACCAAGGTCATTGGGATTATACTTGTCACTCTCCTCAACGTAGCTAATCTCTGATGTCCACTTCCCTTGAATATCAGCCAGTGTAAGTCCCATCTTGTGCCCAGTTGACCTCTCACTTCTATTGATCCGCTGTGAGTATGCTGCATCACCCGATATTTGCCACTTTTGATTTTTGTCTCTTAACTGAAACTCAGTGCCAGTCACATTAGCATCAGTTGCACTGCCTTCTCTGATGACATTGGTATTGATTAAACTGACGTAAGAGTTATTCTTCAGTACGTGATCATAGACTACAACATTATAGTTTGTTAATGGGTGAGCATTAATTGTGCTCACACTCCCATCATCAGCAGTTGCAACTACATCATCTCTACCCTCTACAGCATTGAAAAATCCAAACCCAGAACCATTCTTGAATCGTCCGGAGATTTTACTTGCGTTGAGTAGTCTGGCTCTTGATGGTACTTCTGTGAGAGTCAGAGAGTCACTAGCTCCTGACAACTCAGAACCAAAAAATAAATTACCTCCTATCCTCCTTGAATAGAAGATATCTGCTCTCTCGAACAATTCAATTCCTTCGGTAAAGAACTGTCGTCTCTCTTCAAAAAACTGCTCAAATGCTGAAAGATTAACTACTACATCATCAGACTGCACTTGACTAAAGTCAGGAATAAGAGTCATATCTAGAGTGAAAGCCTCGTTAAGTCCATATTTCAGATCCATTCCTGCACTGCCACTGATATCCTGCTTCCCTTCAAGACTCGAATAGTCACCAACTACAAATGGGGTGAGAGATAGACGTAATGGACTTTTGATATTCTTCAGACCTTTTAATGTTCCAGCTTGCCTGAGAGCACCAGACTCATTTGGGTCTATTGCACTCCAATTTGAAAGTTCTCTATTCCTCCGTGTATATCTTACTAATTGCAGTATCCAATCTTGAACATCACCATCAGCAAATCTGAGTGCGGCGTATGGAATACTCATTTCTACTTGCCAGCCTCTCTCAGTAATAATTGTCTCACTTGACCAGACAGCATCCCAGTTACTATCTTCATTGTCTCCAGATAGTGAAGCATCATATTGGACACCCGCTGCAGTTACGATGAAAATATTACCAGTTAATCCATTGTGATAAGGGTCAAATATCAACCCAAACCAATCTCCATTGCCTAGATTATCTCTGGCAGTGAGGTCTGTTCTGATGAGTTCCGTTGTATCTTGAAGGAGGGCTTTGATATAGATTGCATTATCATCATAGACTATATATACTTGAGTGTCAAATGTTGCATCAGCTCCAGGATTAGGTTCGAACTGTATAAAGTCAGTTGCGAGGGGAGCATCAGATGGCCAGTCATTAAATTCTCCATCAACAACGATTGGGTTAGAAACTCTATCTGCATCTATTGAAGGTCTAGTCTGTCCAATGCTACAGGTACAGATAAAGCTA
>Ga0079202_10000741_pt1 | contig 11455 bp, 9 predicted proteins | sample PorBlaBluebeHill_FD_68601 | JGI IMG/M metagenome (GOLD analysis project Ga0079202, IMG submission 68601) | Marine algae microbial communities from Blueberry Hill - Blueberry Hill, Maine | ecosystem: Host-associated > Algae > Red algae > Blade | place: USA: Blueberry Hill, Maine
AATAAGTACTCTCGGAGTACAATCAAAAGGAATAGTCATTTGTGCCTTACTTCTTCTATCTGCATTCTTTGGTTATAGCCAGTCTACACTCCAGGTAAATGTTGCTGGTAATTGCGAGATGTGCAAGAATAATATTGAAAAAGCAGTGGGTCAGGTCTCAGGGGTCAAATCTGCTACTTACGACTTACAAAATAGGATACTCACCATTGATGCAAACGAAGCTGAGTTTGTTGTAGACGACTTGGCAGGTGCACTCAGTCAAGCTGGATATGACAATGAATTATCAAAGGCATCAGATATTGCATATGATGAACTAGCAGCTTGTTGTCAATACCGAGACTTTAATGAGTATGAAGCAAGTCTCTACCAAATCAGTTTTGATACCATTCCGACACAAAGTCACGAAGTAAAACTATCTCCTTTCATTACAGGTACCATTTACTCGCAAGAGTCAGAGACAGAAATCCTACCTCTTATAGGTGCAACGGTACAGTATGTCGGAAGAACTGCCGGTGGTTCTACTGATAGCGATGGACACTTTGAGATCGGTCGTCTTTCAGATGTGGGTCAAATCGTTATCAGCTATGTTGGTTTCGAATCGGATACAATTGATATCTCTCAGATCAATGAAGTCTCACATGTTATGAATAGTACCTTGGTTGCAGACGAAGTGGTGATCTCTTATCGAGCTAATACCACTGAAATCTCATTCGTCAAACCAATCCAAACACTCTTAGTTACTGAGGAGGAATTGTGCAAAGCAGCGTGCTGTAGTTTGTCAGAAAGCTTTGAGACAAGTCCAGCTATTGATGTGAGCTTTACTGATGCGATTACAGGAACACGTCAGATACAGATGTTAGGACTCGCAGGTAAATATGTGCAAATCACTCGTGAATTGATTCCTGATGTCAGAAGTCTTGGAGTCATTCAAGGTTTAAGTCTTACACCTGGTCCTTGGATTAGTAGTATCAATCTCAGCAAAGGGGCAGGAAGTGTGGTCAATGGCTTCGAAAGTATGACAGGTCAAATCAATCTAGAACTTAGAAAACCAGAAAAGAGTGAAAGACTTTTCCTAAACCTATATGCAAATGAAGGAGGGAGATATGAAGGTAATCTCTTCATTAGACAAGAGCTCAATGAAAATCTCTCTACGTCTATCCTCATTCATGCAGATGAAAGATCAAGGCGAAATGATAGGAATCGTGATGGATTTTTGGATAATCCCTTAACTAAAGGTTTTATTGGAATCAATCGTTGGAAGTATCAACATCGCAATGGTCTACAAGCACAGTTTGGAGTGAAGTACAGTTCAGTGGACAAGATTGGAGGTCAAATAGAATTTATGCCGAATCTTTCTTCAACTTCTGGGAGTTTTTGGGGATTAGAGAGTGAGATGTCAAAATTGGAACTCTGGTCAAAAGTAGGGAAAGTGTTCAATGAAGAGAAGAATAGTAGTGTCGGCTTTCAAGTGAGCTACACAGATCATAATTCGACCAATGATTACACAAGTAAGTTCTATACCAACGATCATCAATCACTATATGCTAACCTTATTTACCAAACTCAATTAATTAATGACAGTCATACAGTTAAGACTGGATTGAGCTACTTGGGTGATGTAATCACAGAAACAGTCCTCCATAACTTTGATTCTGAATACTACAATCGGTCTGAGTCAGTACCTGGAGTCTTTGTAGAGCATACATACCTTCCTTCACCAAAATTTACACTAGTGACAGGTTCAAGATTGGACTATCACAATACCTATGGCGCAATCTTTACACCTCGAATCCATGCGAGATTTGCCGTCAATGAAGAGACTGTCATCAGAGGTGTGATTGGAAGCGGTTGGAGGACAGCAAATCCATTTGCAGAGACCCCATCAATCTTTGCAAGTAATCGACAGATAGATATCATCAGCGCTAATAATGGAAATCCATACGGACTCAATCAAGAGAGGTCGTGGAACTTAGGTGGCAATCTGACTCAGTCTTTAAGCCTTGGTAAGTCATCTACTTTGAGTCTTGACTACTATTATACCTACTTCGAGAACCAAGTAATTGCAGACATGGAATCGCGACTAGATGGTACGATTCTGTTTTACAATCAAGATGGTCAATCATTTGGTCAGAGTGCTCAGGCTCAGTTGGATGTCGAGTTGATTGATCGGTTCGATGTGAGACTTGCTTACAGGTTCAATGAAAACAAGGCACTCTTTGGAGAAGAGATTAAGACGATTGCTCTCAATCCTGTCCATAAGGCATTCGTCAATCTTGCTTATGAGACAAAAAACAAATGGTACTTTGACTTTACACTTAATTGGAGAGGAAGCCAGCGGTTACCTAATACTGATTGGTTAGAAGCTCCATTTCAACTAGAGGATGAGACTCCTAACTACTTCCTTGCTAATACTCAAGTAAGGAAATTTTTGACTGATGACTTTGAACTCTATCTGGGAGCAGAGAATCTATTTGACTTCCGCTTGGATAACCCTATCGTATCTTCGGACAATCCTTTTAATAGAAACTTTGAAGCTTCGTATATTTGGGCACCAATCTTTGGTCGGACTATTTACTTTGGATTGAGATATAAGTTGCCTTATGAGTAAGATCATTAATTTATCACTCTAGGTAAATGCGTTACTAACCTGATAAAACAAACCTACTATGAACCTTCACAAATTAGGATTACTTGGATTTAGCATAGGACTTTTGGTCGCTTGCAACCCTAAACTAAGTAATGAAATAAAGCAAGAAATAACAGTGATGGCTGAGAAAATGAAACTAGAATATCCTGAGACATTCAGAGACAACGAAGTCGTCGATGACTATCATGGGACACTGATTACTGACCACTACAGATGGTTAGAAGACGATAATAGTGAGGAGACTGTGGCATGGGTAACTGCACAGAATAAAGTAACATTTGACTACCTTGATCAGATCCCAAGTCGGACGACATTCAAGGATAGATTGGAAGAACTCTGGGATTATGAACGTTATGGTATTCCATTCAAAGAAGGTGACTACTATTACTACTTTGCTAATGATGGTCTTCAGAATCAAAGCGTCTTATATCGAGTGAGGAATAAAGAAGATAAAGATGGCGAAGTAGTCCTTGATCCTAACAAATTTAGTGAAGATGGAACAAGCTCTTTAGGTGGAATGAGCTTCAATAAGGCAGGGAATCTCCTTGCTTACCAAGTATCCACAGGAGGGAGCGATTGGAGAGAAATCAAGATCTTAGATGTTGTCAATAACAAGCACTTAGACGACAAACTTGACTGGATAAAGTTTAGTGGAGTCTCATGGAGTGGTGATGGATTTTACTATTCAAGATATCCAGCACCTTCTGAGGATGGAGAACTCTCAGCGAAAAACGAATATCATAGTCTCTACTATCATAAGTTAGGAGAGAGTCAAGATGCTGATGAACTCATTTATATGGACAAAGAAAATCCTCAAAGAAATGTCTTCGCTACTACCAGTAATGATGAGAAGTATCTTGTAATGAGCACTTCTGAATCTACAAGTGGCAATGAAGTCTGGTTAAGAGCTTTAGATACTAAAGATAAACTCACTAAGCTGGTCAATGGGTTTGATGCTGATTATAGTTTTGTTGGTAACCAAGATAACCTCCTCTACTTTGTCACCAATGCTGATACACCTAAGCAGAAGCTAATCTCAATAGACTACTCAACTACTCAAGGTGGACGACCTGCATTTACGACAGTGATACCAGTCAATGATGATGCGCTGAGGAGTGTCTCGATGATTGGAGGAAAGTTCTTTGCTAACTATCTGCACAATGCAAGTACTGCGATCATTGCTTATGATATGAATGGAATTAAACTTGCAGATATTAAACTGCCAGGAATTGGATCAGCAAGCCTTTCAGGAAAGAAGGATGAGACTACAGGATTCTTGTCATATACATCTTATACTCAGCCAGGTGCAATCTATAGTTTTGATAGTGAGACATATGAATTGACACCGTTCAGAGCACCAACGGTTGATTTTGCATCAGACGATTATGTGACAGTTCAGAAGTGGTATAAGAGTAAGGACGGAACAAAGGTCCCTGTCTTCTTGACTCACAAGAAAGGACTCGTTCCAGATGGAAATACTCCGACTTTATTATATGGCTATGGAGGATTTGATATTCCTCTTACTCCTTCATTTGGATTGACTCGATTGCCATTACTAGAGCAAGGAGGAATCTATGCTGTTGCAAATCTCAGAGGAGGTGGAGAGTTTGGATCAGAGTGGCACAAGGCAGGCACGAAGGAGAGAAAGCAAAATGTCTTTGATGACTTCATCGCAGCAGCAGAGTTCCTCATCTCAGAAGGTTACACCAACCCAGATAAGTTAGCAATCGAAGGAAGGTCTAATGGGGGATTACTCGTTGGAGCATGCATGACACAGCGTCCTGACTTGTTCAAAGTCGCATTCCCAGGAGTAGGTGTCCTTGATATGTTGAGGTATCACCAGTTCACGATTGGTTGGGCCTGGGCAGGCGACTACGGACGAAGTGACGAACCAGAAGCATTTGACTATCTCATAAAATATAGCCCGCTGCACAATGTCAAGCCAACTGCTTATCCATCAACGATGGTGGTGACTGCAGACCATGATGACAGGGTAGTACCAGCACACTCATTCAAGTTTATCTCTGAACTTCAACATCAGCATACGGGTGACAATCCTGTATTAATTAGGATCGATGTGAGTGCTGGACACGGAGCAGGGATGCCTACTGACATGAGGATACAGCAAGCTGCAGATGTGTTAGCATTTATGTTTTATGAGTTTGGTGATGAATGATAAGTTTGCTTTAGCAAAATTGTGGAATGACAATTAAGTGATTAAGAGTGAACCAAAGCAAGAACGATAGGTTCCGCTTCAAGAGGAAATCAATTCACGGCAGTGAATTAATAGGGAGTGAATTAATAGGGAGTGAACCGAAACGAGAGTTTCGGATCGCAGAGCAATCACAATAATATGATGTTGTAGTCAGGGGACTACAACTAACTTGGGTTAGAGAAATAGTCGATATCCGAAACTTTGGTTTGTGACTATCCTGACACGTGTATTGTTGGGTAAGTTTGCACGGTATTGTAAAAAGGATTACTATTATAAGTGGAGTTCAACACACGAATAGAAGTATCATGAATACTAAGTTAACCTTAACCATCGATAAATCCATTATTCAGAAAGCGAAGCGATATGCTAAGAATAAGGAAAGGAGTCTATCTGATCTTATTGAGAATTATCTCAAAGCAATTACTGAGGATATAGATAGTGAAGAAGGTGAAATTACTCCTTTAGTGAAGTCATTGAAGGGCTCATTTAAAGCACCTAGCAATTTTGATTACAAGGAAGAGCTCACTCAGGCGCTGTCAGACAAATATCTTAAATAATGAAAAATGTATTATTAGATTCTGATATCATCTTGGATTTTTTTCTAGATAGAGAACCTCACTCAAATTATACATCCTATATTTTGTCTCAAATAGAATTAAAGCAATTAAATGGGTATATCACAGCAGTGATTATCAGTAATGTCTATTATTTACTTCGCAAATTATCCACACATGAGAGAGTAGTGATGAAATTGAATCAGTTGATGACATTGACTGATGTGATTACAATTGATAAGCAAGTTGTACTCAAGGCAATGAATTCTAAGTTTAAGGATTTTGAAGATGCACTTCAAAATTATGCGTGTGAGTCATATGGAAAAATTGACATCATTTTGACAAAAAACACTAAGGATTTTAAGAAAAGTGAGATTAGTGTAATGACACCAGAACAGTTTTATAAAATGAAGACAACTCATTAGGATTGCTCTGCTACCTCTTGGTAGCTAATCTATATTAATCTGGTTCTTGATTTAAATAATTTTGATTAAAATAGAAATATGGCACTTTTAGATTCAAGCTATTCTTAGACTAATAGCAATGAGTATCTTTAGTATTAAAATGATGTAGGATGGCAACTAAAACTCTTAAAGAAAAGGTAATCCAATCGGTCAATAACCTGGAAGATGATTCAATACTTCAAGGGTTGCTTAATTATATTGAATTGGAGAGTGATCTTGATTCAAGATACGAATTTGATGAAATCCAATTACAATCAATTCAAGAAGCTAAACAGCAAGTCAGAGACGGATTGACACAATCAGAATTAAAATTATGAATAAAATAAAATATCTGATTCTATCTATTTTGATCGTATTAGTTTCTTGTGCTAAATCTCCTATTGATGATGTCAATGAAGATCGAATCAATTTGAATAATCCCAAAATAGGTCAATTTAATCGTTACCTCCACTATAGTGGAAATGCACAATTGATAGACTCAATTAAATATTCATCAGATACATTAGTACTTGAAATCACAGGAATAGAGAATAATGAAATAACAATTAAAGAAACAGTAACGGAGGGATCAACATTCTTCTCGCTTTTTGAAGAAGCGGTCTTTAGTTATGATTTTGATGGTGATACTATAATTCAAAATAATTGTGGAGAAAGTTCGATTTTAAGTTATTTCAAAAACATTTCATTTGAGTCTAAAGATACTTCTGAAGCATTGTACAATGAATGGCTTCCAGAAATTTACGGAGACCATGTTAAAGGAATGGAGATCTTAGATAAGAGTTACCCTTACCTACAAATAGTTTTTGGTACTTCAGGTAGTTGTAATTGTGATTTTCAAGGGGCTGATGCTTTGTTTATATCAGCGCTATACTCAAAAAACGATTTTATAGTAAGAAGTTATACTCATAATGCAGCATGGGGGCAAGGTGTAAGTGGATGGGATTTAATTCCCTAAAAAATAGTTTATTAAAATTAAGGATTCTAAGATATATTGCTTTGTTTGATGTTCTAATGTTAGCTGCTACTTGAAGTAGCAACCTGATCTACAAGTTGGTGTTCCTCTGACAAAGCCAATCACCTTCCCACCCATTTAGTTAGACTCTTCACCCCACCATTGTTAATCAAAAGATAAACTCACTACAACCATAACAATTTTCAATTGTAGGAGTTATATCCTTTTAATGAGAAGAAGAGTGCAAGTGTGTATCTTGTGCCTCGAAAAGATGAATACAACTATGCAGCAAACACAGGCCTATATCAAGGCAAATCAAGACAAGTTCTTAGCTGAACTGCTAGACTTATTAAAAATCCCTTCAGTCAGTGCTGATCCGGCATATGCTCAGGATGTTCATGATACAGCACAGTTCGTAGCAGATAAACTCAAAGATGCTGGAGCTGATAAGGTGCAACTCTTCCAAACAGCAGGATATCCAGTTGTCTATGGTGAGAAGATTTTAGATGCAAGCTATCCCACAGTACTTGTCTATGGTCACTACGATGTGCAACCAGCTGATCCGATAGAGTTGTGGGATTCACCACCATTCGAACCAGTCATTAAGAAGACAGATGTTCATCCTGATGGTGCAATCTTTGCGAGAGGAGCTTGTGATGACAAAGGACAGATGTATATGCATCTCAAGGCATTTGAAGCGATGATGGATGAAGGTGAGTTGCCGTGTAATGTCAAGTTCATGATAGAGGGAGAAGAAGAGGTTGGATCAGAAAACCTTGGAATCTTTTGTAAGAAATATGCTGAGATGCTTGCTTGTGATGTTGTGTTATTGAGTGATACATCTATTATTGCGAATGACGTCCCATCTATTACGATTGGACTGCGTGGATTGAGTTATGTCGAAGTAGAGGTTGTTGGTCCTAATAGAGACTTGCACTCAGGTGTGTACGGAGGTGCAGTTGGTAATCCAGTTAATATCCTTTGTGAGATGATTGCTCAGCTCAAAGATGACAAGAATGTGATTACGATTCCGGGTTTCTACGATGATGTAGAAGTCATTAGCGATTCGGACCGGAAGAAGATGAATGAAGCACCATTTGACCTCGATCACTATCAGAAAGATCTTGATATTGAAAGTGTAGATGGAGAGGAAGGGTACACAGTATTAGAACAAACATCAATCAGACCTACACTAGATGTCAATGGTATTTGGGGAGGATATATTGGAGAAGGAGCTAAGACAGTTTTGCCTAGTAAGGCGAATGCAAAGATCAGTATGAGACTTGTCCCAAATCAAGAACCAGAAAAGATTACTAAGCTCTTCCAAGATTACTTTGAATCACTAGCACCAGAGAGTGTCAAAGTGACTGTTACTCCACACCATGGAGGAATGCCAGCAGTAACTCCAACCGATACAGTTGAGTACCAAGCAGCAGCACTTGCGATGAAAGAGACATATGGAAAAGAACCAATCCCACAACGCAGTGGAGGAAGTATTCCTATCGTTGCACTCTTTGAAGAAGTGTTTGGTGTAAAGTCTGTATTGCTTGGATTTGGACTTGATAGTGATTCGATCCACTCACCAAATGAGCACTACGGTCTCTTTAATTACTATAAAGGAATAGAGACAATACCATATTTCTTTCATCACTATGCAAGGTTGAAGAAAGGATAGAATATTCAAATTGAAAATTAGAATCATGAAATTTTTATTAATAACACTAACACTTGTGGTGGCAACATTCACCACTTTAAAATCACAAAATTTAATGGATACAGTAAGTTACAGTATCGGAGTAATCCTAGCTGAAAATATCAAAAGTCAAGGATTGACAGAGTTTGATGTCGACGTAGTTGCTGAAGGTATGAAAGAACATCTCGCAGGAGATGCAAAAATGTCTATGGATGATGCAGCAGAGGTATTTGGCAAGGCAATGCAAGATGCAAAGTCAGGCCAATTCAAAGAGAACAAAGAAGCAGGAGAGAAATTTCTTGCAGAAAATGGAAAGAGAGATGGAGTAACGACTACAGAGAGTGGTCTTCAGTATGAAATCATCAAACCAGGGAATGGTCCGAAGCCAAAAGCTAGTGATAAAGTTAATGTCCACTATCATGGTACACTCATCACTGGTCAAGTGTTTGACAGTAGTGTAGAAAGAGGTGAGCCAATTTCATTTCCACTCAGTGGAGTAATCAAGGGATGGACAGAAGGATTGCAATACATGCCAGTAGGCGCTAAGTACAAACTCTTCATTCCTTATGATCTCGCTTATGGTGAAAGAGAAGCTGGTCCAACGATCAAGCCATTCTCAGCATTGGTATTTGAAGTAGAGCTACTTGGCATAGAGTAAGAATAAAACAGTAGATGGCGACAATCCACTTTCATATAATATCGGCAGTGCCAGACTTATTAAAAAGTCCGATTTCGCATTCGATATTGCAGCGAGCTCAAGACAAGGGACTCGTTGCAGTATCCATCTATAATCTTCACGATTATGGGATAGGTAAGCATAAACAGATTGATGATTACCAATACGGTGGAGGAGCAGGTATGGTGATGATGGTAGAGCCACTCTACAATTGCATTGCAGAGATTAAGAAGGAACATTCAATTGATGAGGTTATTTTCCTCACTCCAGATGGTAGGCAGTTTGATCAGAAAACTGCAAACACTCTCTCCCTCAGCAAGTCAATTATCCTCATCTGTGGTCACTACAAGGGCATCGATCAAAGAGTAAGAGATCACATCGTTACTTCAGAAATTTCAGTTGGAGACTTCGTCCTTTCTGGAGGAGAACTGCCAGCAGCAATCATTGTAGATGCCACTGCAAGATTGATCCCAGGAGTCCTCAATAACGAGACATCTGCACTCACTGATTCTTTTCAAGACGACATGTTAGCACCACCAGTTTACACAAGACCAGAGGTGTTCAACGAATGGCCAGTACCACCTGTACTGCTGTCAGGTCACGATGCCAAAATTCAAGAATGGCGTCAAGAAAAAGCAGTAGAAAATACTAAACAGAATAGACCTGATTTACTTAATGTTGAAAAGAAGTTGTTTGATACTTAATAGGATTGGATTTTCTGAATCGATTTTACCTAGAGTGAAAGAACAGATGATACTTCAGTGATAACTCCCAACGTTCTAAAAAAATCTACAGAAGTTGTTTTTTAATCAATACGATAGATTCAACGAGTAGAATCGGAAAGTATAGATTCCCTTATATAAAATATTGGAACCTAAGCAACCCTTTAGCACTAGTCTTTTTCTCTTAGAGAGTATAAAACATCAAATTATGAATAAGTTCTTTTCGTTTTTTTTCTTGGTATTGATACCATTTTTAGCGTGTAACAGCGATCGTTGTGAATCTGTAAATGTTGGTAGTGTCAATTTATTAGAAGACTCAGTACACTACCTTCCATATACCGATGGAGAAACCTTAGTCTTTCAATCTCAAAATGGAAAGCAACTCAACTTCGTAGTTGATACAATTCACGAAACAGGTAGGATTTGTGTAGAATATCTCTGTGAGCTGACCGCTGATCCATTCCAATCAGTCCCATGCGAATATTATGAAGCAGAAGGCAGAAGAAACGTCCTGCGATCAACAGGGGATACTCTAATTATAGATATGATCCTTGGAGTAGAAAATTATGAAGAGGAATCTGTCTTGTTTTACGATTTGTTTGGAATGCACTTTAGTGGCATTGGAGGATTGGCTTCAGGATATCATATTGTCGATGCTCAGTTTTCTGATCCGACTTTAGACCCAGAAAATGTTTTCTTTGATCCACTCTTAGAAGAAATAGATATGATTGAGATTGAAGGTCAAACATTTATTGATGTTCTCAAAACGGAAGCAGGGTCGAGCGAGATTATCTTTAAGGCTGGAGAAGGTGTTTTGGTCTTAAAATATCAAGATGTCTACTACTTTGCAATTTGATTTGACTCAAGATCGATTGAGAAAAAGAATTTTAGTCTTTATTCATATTTTATAATTAAATCATCTATTTCATCTATTAACTCTCATGATAAGGCTCGTAACTTGTCTTTTTTTACTTTTTACTTACTCATATTCTATGGCACAAACTTTAGAAAAAATACAGTTTGCTGACAATATCGTAGTTGCACATCGAGGAGCTTGGAAGGCAAATGACTTTCCAGAAAATTCGATTGCTGCTCTCAGACATGCAATAGAGATGAAGTGCACTGGGTCAGAATTTGATGTCAGAATGACAAGCGACGAAGTACTTGTTGTAGTCCATGACAAAAAGCATAATTCTCTTCAGGTAGAAGAAAGTACCTATGCTCAACTCTCTGAGAAGAAATTAGAAAATGGGGAGATACTTCCAACTCTCAAAGAGACGCTGCTTGCAGGTATGCGTAATAATACAAGTACTGGATTGGTTGTTGAAATCAAGCCATCTCAAACAAAGGAAAGAGGTCAGCTAATTGCTTTCAAAGTAGTTGAGTTAGTTGATGCAGTGAATGCTCATCCTTATATCCATACCTATATCAGTTTTGACTATGCTATTTTGCTGAAGATTATGGAACTCAATCCAAAAGCAAAGACAGAATATCTAAATGGTGAGAAATCGCCACGAGAGTTAGCAAAGGAT
>Ga0079202_10000742_pt1 | contig 11446 bp, 15 predicted proteins | sample PorBlaBluebeHill_FD_68601 | JGI IMG/M metagenome (GOLD analysis project Ga0079202, IMG submission 68601) | Marine algae microbial communities from Blueberry Hill - Blueberry Hill, Maine | ecosystem: Host-associated > Algae > Red algae > Blade | place: USA: Blueberry Hill, Maine
TTAATTCATCTAACCAATTTGAACCACTATCAGGTAATTGTAATAATATACATGCTAATTCTAACTTAGTAAATTTATTATAACTCTTTGCCATATCAGTTTTATCTATAGCTACTGTATCATTTTTAGTATCATTTATAATTTCATCAAGATTTATATCTTCAGCATGATTTATAATATCAGATGCAAATGATTTATCAAATTGATCTTTATCTATAATATTTACATAATCTCTAATACTAAAAATAGTACTTTTAATTAATCTAAGAAAATTAAATTTAACAATTGATGTATTTTCTCTAATAGCTTTATTAATAAGTTGTTTAATTGTAATATGATGTATATATAATATATGTACTATATTATCTACATTATATAACCATGAACCTTTATTATCCTTACTCCATTTTGTAAATAATAATACACATAAACCTTCTTTATTATCAGTTAATACTTTAGCCATAGTTTTTCTACTTAATTGAGCTATTGTATTAGAACCCATTTGTACAGCTATATGGTAATTTACTTTATCACTATTAGAATTTTTAATTTTAAATTGATCAATAAGAAGTTTTTTATAATTTATTTGAGAAGCTTTATATAAAGACGTATTTTTATTAGTACTAAAATTATTATTACTAGTCATATTTTGTATTTTATTTTAAATGATTCTCTACCTTTAGTGCTTAATTCTTGTAAATCAGAATATTTTAAATTATCTAATAAAGGATCAATTCTAGGATTTGAATCTCTTGTTTTAATTGAATGAATATATACTACATTTTTAGGTTCATCTATACCTTTTATCTTAAGATGTAAAGGTAATTCATGAGTACCATAGGTACATTTTCCTCTAACTTTAGGAATGTTTAATCTTGTAGGCATTACTGATACCATAACACAGTCAGAAACATGATATACAGCTCTAGATCCAAAGATATCAGTTTGATTAGGATAGTGACCTGCTGGATTTCTTAACCTCTCAGGTTTTAGCATTGAATCATTTAACTGAGATACCAGTATAAATATTATATTATAATCTTTCTTAACTTTATTGCAATAATTAGCTACATTTATTAATGTTTCCATATCATTATCTCCTTTCATATTATCTATTAATAGAGTATGATCAAATATTACATGTACCCTATCATTATGAAATTTATTACAATATTTATATATTACTTTAGATATAACTTCTATATTTAAAGGAATCTCTACAATATCTATAGGTATATTTTTAAATACTTCATATTCTTTTTTATCTATAGTAGTATCTTTATCATACATTTCTCTTAAAGACATATTAAGTCTTCTAGATATATGTTTACTAGCTAATTTTCTACCTGGCACTTCATAACTCATAAATAAAACTCTACAGTTTGCATTTAATGTAGCTATAGCCATAGAACTTTGATTTATTAAAGTTGATTTACCAGTAGAACTTAAACCTGCTACAGTAATAATATCAGATTTATTACCACCACCTAATAAGTTTTGATTCATAAAGTTAAATCCCATATCAGTAGGTACAATTACACCAGATTTAATATCTAATTGATAATTATAAGCTTCTATTGAAGCAGTATGTAATGATTTAATTGTTTTTTTAGGTTCTGACATATTTAGCAGTATCTTTCATTATTTTTAATAATTGATTTAATTTTTTATAATTTACTTTATAATAATGGAATGTACCAACAGTATCTTTATTGATTATATCTAATCTTAGCATGATAGCTAATCTTTGAGAAACAACTGATTGCTCTAATTTTAATTTAGTATAAATATCTGTTACAATAGTAGGAGTATTGTTATTATTTTTAAAAAATTCAAGTATAGCATGAGTAAAAGGATGAGATAATGCTTTAAAAGTTTTACTTAGTATTTGTTGATCTTTTTTTAATTCTTTTATTAATGATATTTTAAGTTTATTATTTATTATAGGAAAAGAACTTATTTTTGAAGTAATATTTTTTCTACGTTTATTTTTATTGGTATATTTTATCATATTAATCTATTTCAAATAGTTCAGAATCATTACTATCACTAGTAATATTATTTATATCATCTATATGATATTTATTAAATAATCCTTCTATAGGTGATTTATTTACACCATACTCTTTTTTATAAAATATATTATCTAAACTAAATAATAATCTTGTCTCACCTGTATAAATTAATTCAGTAGCATATTTATCTATTACATTATATACATCTTCTTTAGTATATTGAGGATTATTGCTTAAAAATGTTCTTAATTTTTTCTGAATTGTACCTATTGTACCTATTCTTGAAGATTGAGGTGGATATAATTTTCTTAACTTTTTTATAAATTCTCTACTAATTTCTTCATATCCTATATTGCTGGCATAAGGTTCTAATACTCTCATATTAGTAAACTTATTGTGTATATTAGTATTAACTAATTTAGGAATATCAATATATTCACAAATACCATTTTCTATTAATATACCACACATTTGTTTTTCAACTAATGGTAGTAATTTTAATTTATATTCATCTTTCATCTATCAAACCTTTTCTAACAAATAAGTAGAATAATATTATAAGTATAATACCTATTATTAAATCTTGATCTACCATATACTATATTTAATATTAATTAATAAAATTGATTTTATCTCTTTTTCACTTCCTGAACAGACCATCACATCTGAACTAATACTTATTTTATTAGTAGGGGAAACCCGTACATATAAGCACTTTTAAAGGATTCTTTTCAATTCTCTATTTAACTAAGGACTGTCACCTCTCTTTACTATATTCAAGAGTTCTGTTTTCCAACAGTATTTTATACTTAAATATATATTTTCTAGAAAAATATAAAGTATTTGTTAAAATAATTGAGAATATAAAATCAACTAATGTTTTTTTGTTAAGAATCTAATACAGTTCTTTGTATCATCTTATCATCTATATCAATTAGAGCTTTAGTTATCCATTCTAATTGTTTAGTATTTTGACTTATAAATATATTAACTTGTAAATTATCTAGATCTTTTAGCATACCTCTACCTAACTTTTGCAAAATGCTAGTATTACTAGAATTAATATTTAATAAATTAATATTATCTACCATGTTATATGTAGAACCTGTTGCAGCTTTTTCAATAAGTATTAAGTAACCTGGCTTATTTTTTTGGAACTCATCATAATATTTAGAATTAGTTTTAGAATTATAAACTCTATCTCCAATAGCTAAAGCATGATTAGTATCTTGAGCAAATACAATAGTTCTTTGATTTAACATATCTGCTTGTAATATATAATTTTTGCAAGCTCTTACTTTAGATGGTAACTTATTAAGAGTTTTCATCATCCTTAATGATAAAATTTTCTTATTATTCCAATAAGGTTTACATTGATCATTTATATTACTATTTATAGTATATAACTTTCTGAGTTCTTTCTTATTATCAAAACTTTCACTATGATAATCTTTATATTTATCAATTTGTAATTGAATCTTAAGTTTTTCTTCATTAAAAGGTTCTAATAGAGTATCTATTTGTAATATTTTATTTTCAAAATTTGCAATACTACTTTGTTCACTAGTATAAAATATTTTATTATTACCTAAATTATCTTTATATGAAATTCTTTGATTTTTTTCTGTATCTAATGGAACTTCAATAATATTAATTTTGAAATTACTTATAGCTCCAGAATTAATAGCATCTTTAATATTAAATTTATATAAAATATTATTTAAATTTATTTTAGTTAAAAGTGCTTGTTTATTTTTATTATTTGGATATGTTCCTGTAAGTCCTATAATTCTAGCATTAACATTAGTATTAGTAAAATAACCAGCTCTTTTTTCACTAATATTATGACATTCATTATATATAATTAAATCATATATAGATAAATCAACTTTATGTAGTGAAGCAGGTAATATAACTGTAACATGTTTATTGAATAGTTCTTGAGCTTTCCATTTTTTAAATTCAGATTTTAAATCATTATCTCTTTCATCTTTATCATATGCTAACCATAAAATTCTTTCATAAGGTGATCTAGATAATGTTCTACATTTAATATATTCAATAACAATTCTAGTCTTCATACTTCTCATAGTCATATGAAGAGTTCCAGATTCATGATTACTATTTAATACTTTTAGTGCTTTTTTTTGATGTGGTAATAATTCAATCATTTATTTGATAATGGTGATTTTAATTTTAATTTTGTTCCTTTTCTATTATTTTTAAGAAAATCCTCTATAGTTTGTTTTTGTTTAGGATTAATTTTTTCATTTCTAAAATACTTACTTATGTAATATGGAGATTTATATCCTAAAAGTTTTCCAAAAGCTCCTTCACTCATTGGTATATAAACACTATAAGGTGAGATTTTTAGATCTCTATTAGTTTTAGCTATAGTAAGTATAATATCATCTTTTTCTTTCTTAGAAAGATCTCTAATAGGTTTTCCAGCTATAGTTTTAATATCTCTATTGGATATCCTACTATATTTAGGTCCAGAATATTTAAGAATTTTTAATTTATTTTGAGTTTTTGTATCTGTACTTGAATTTAAATTTACATCAGTTTCATGTTTCAAAGTTTTAACATTTTTATCATTTTTATCAGAAACTTTAGTTTTTTGTGCAGATGTTTTATAATTAAAAACCCATACATACCAAACACCTAATAATATTAAAGCAAATACTATTACTGATATATCAATAACACTTAAACTTTTTAAACTAATAATACTATTTAACATAATTGAATTTTTTTTTTATAATTAAAGTAAATAAAAATAAGAATTTTTAATGAGAATTTCATTATTTTTCTAAAATATTTTGCAGCATTTCATTGCATTTGTTTATATACCAAGAATAATCCAAATTAGGAAAATTAATCTTTTTTTTAGTCCAAACTTGATTAGTAAATATTACAGCACTTGAAACATTTGGATCTAATTGATAAATATCACTAGTTCTAAATTTATTACAAATAGTGACTTTTCCACTAGACTCTAATCTAGTTAATGTTTCAGTAATTCTGTTACTACCATTTTTTAAAAACATTTTACTAATAGTAGTTCCTCCACCCATATAATATCTAATAAATCTATTATCATTAAATTTTAATTCATGAGCTTTACCATTTTTACTATCTGAAGTAAAAAGAAATCTAAATGCTGAAGTTTTAGTTGCTCCTATTAAAAACTCATGAATATTATTCTCAAGATATATGGTTTCTTCTATAGGAGTATTATTCAAGAAATATTGTTCTATAGCTTTAGGTATTATCATAGAACTAGCATTTTTATGCCAGTTATCATTTTCAATATCTTCATAGGTCATAAAATCACCTTTCCTTTTTACTTGATTATTCTCTTTTATAGCTATATAATCATTAACTGTTGTTTGTGCAAATAATTTATATTTAGTTTGTTCTAATAAACCTACATTATATTTTTTACTTAATATTATTTCTTCCCATTTATGACATATTTCCCAAAATAACTTATCAATACTTTTGTTATATTTTACTAGACTACCATCAGTATTAGATGAGTATACAATAACTCCTATATTAGATAGCATTTCATTTAACATTAAAATTTCAAGCTGACAAGTTAAGCAAACTGCTAACCTTAATTCTGGATCATATTGAGATGAAAAAGTTTCACCAAGCTTACCATATCTACCTCCATTCAAAGATAATTTAATTTCTTCAGATTTAGTTTTAGCAAAATCATCAGTTTTAGATAATGGTTTCCATTTGTTAAGTCTTTCAAAATAATCTGATTTTAATGTATCATTCCATTCTTTAGATAAATGCCTTGGATATTTTCCTGATTTTATTAAAAAACTAGGATATTGTCCACCTACATCAATTTCACATAAAATTTCATCATCATTAGGTATAAGTAATCTACCTGGATCAACAGAATGTATACCACCAGCTCCAAAAGTATAAACTACATTATTAAATTCAACTTGTTCAGATAGTGGTTTACCTACATAAGTTTTTTTCTGCTTTAAATTATTTAACCAAGACTGCAATGTAGGATCAGTAAATTGTATATAATCTGGAATACATTTAGAGTAATCTAATAGGAAATTATTTCCATAATCAGGTTTTTGTATATTATTTACTTCTTTTATAGTTTGATTTGTAGCTTGTGCATAAGCATACAAACTTCTAAATTGCCCTAATTTTACATCAGACCAATTTAAACAATTAAAATTAGCTACTTTATTTCTGTACTCTTTGTTAATGAGTATCCTAGATTTAATTCTAGGTTTTGTTTTATTAAAATTAATATCAGTATTATCAGTATCTATACAGCAATATTTTATAAGTTCTATTAATTTAGATATTGTTGTTATAGAAGTAAGATGACTAAAAGGTAAATCTTCTATAGAATTAGCTCTATAAGTAAATTCTAATTTTTTTAATGAAGTTCTTCTTGCTCCATTATCATAATGATTTATTTTAAACCCATCTAAATACTTAAATGGTAATTGATTATCCCAAAAATCTGATTTAAATTTAGCTAATCCTGGCAACTTACCTTTTTTGATTATACTCTGAGCTTTTAAATATATTTCATTACATGTTATCAAACTACCATTATAAATATGAGTTAATATAGGATTATCAAAAAATTGATTATTAAATCCATATAAGTAGAAAGATTTTTTAATATCTAAATCTATGTAATTATTTAGAAAACTAAAATCATATACATTAACTCCTTTTTTATAACTTAATTTTTGAATAACACCAATAGTTATAGGTATTATATCTGATTTTACAAATACATCATATATTTTTTGATTATGATGCTTAAATACAATTACTGTAGCATCTATAAAAGTTTCCATATCATATGGTCTTACTTTCATATTATTATTTTAGGATCAGTAATATAATATTGATTTAAAAAAGCTTCATCATATGCTTTTTTATCTGCTATTGGGTCAGGTAATTCCTCAGTCCAAGATTCTTGTTTATCTCTATTTTTCCAATTACAATATTTATTATATAATTTATCTATCCATGTATCATTATGTGTATATAAATATATAGTTTTTTGAATAATTGTTTGTTTAACTATATTTTTATTTTTATAAATAGCTTTTTTTCCCTCACCAAGTAACTTAACTGTAAATTCTTCATTATCTTTTACTATTTTCTTATCTTTATAATTATTTAGTTCAGGTTTAAGGTTTACAACACTATTAATTACAGATTGAGATATCTTTATATTATTAACATTTAATCCTTCATATTTTAATTTAGCATGATTAATATATGTAATAGGTATATGAATATCTTTATTTATTACTAAAACTTGACTATATCCATACTCATAAAATTTAATAATAATAGGAATATTAGTAAAAATTAATATAGTTTTTAATACAAGACCTTTTTTACTTTTATAAATGAGTTTAAAATAAACTCTAGATCTAGATTCATAATGATATATAGAATATATATGATTTACTTGATAAGTATCTAAAGCATACTTTAAATCTCTAGGAAGATCACGTAGATTTGAATAAAGATGATTCATTAAAATTCCTGATTAAATAACATAATATCAGATACTTTATTCTTAAGCTTTAACTTACATTTATCAACATCTAAAATTTCATCATTTCTTGTAAGAAATTTAATTTTAGTATTATCTATTACATCAAATGAAGCTACTCCAAAAACATTAGTAGATTTTGTTAAAAACTTATTACTAGCTGAAATATTCTTTGTTATTTCAGATAATGTTGTAGGATTAGAATTAACAGAAGGGTTATAAGTAGAAAATTTATTAGTCTTTTTTTTATTTTTAATAAATGTATTAATCATGATATATTTTATTTTTAATATTGTTAAAAGTTAAAATTAAGTAATTCCAGTATAATATGTAGATCTAGGTTCAATTTCTTTTGCCCAATCTTTATCTGGACTAAAATTACCAGCAGTAGTAATTTTTCTAAGTAATTTATGATGTTTATCATAAAAATGGAATACTAGAGTTTCCCTACTAGTATTAGTTCTACCTAATTTTTGGTATTTGCTATTGTTATTATTGTTATTATTATTCATTTGAATTTACATTTAATTACAAAAGTAATGTTTTTATTTTTAATATTGTTAGAAATTACATCATAAGGTTTTAAAGTTTTGCATATAAGATTAATTCTAGTTATTAATTCATCTAATTTTATAGCATCATTTTCAAAATCTAAAGTTATTATCATATTTCATTTTAATCTTATCCGTGACATATTGGACACCACATTTGACCACAACCGCATTTTTTTACCCAAGCAGGTTCTTCGTAATATGTACTTTCTATAATAGGCAATATGGTTACATCTGATTTTTGCTGTTCTTCTTTGTTTGGTGCTTCAGGTAACGTTTGCCAATGCAGTACTCCTAAATACCATGACATACTATATATTGGCTCACCTATACTTCCGTGATTATCATAGCACCATTTTTTTTCTTCAGCATTGTAATGTAATGTCATTACGCCTTTACCTTCATCCCACTCTACATGTACTAAATACAATCCACTTTCAGTTGGCAAACTTTCATTTGCTTTGATCCAGTTACTCATTTTTCAAGTTTTAGTTTTGTGGAATATCCCACGCTTATTGTGAATCTTCATAGTCCTTTGTTTAGTCTAATGATTTAATTATTCTATCTGCTTTGTGTCTCATCCATTGAGCCGCATATTCCCAATAACTTTTATTATTTTCTATCATTTGGAATGCTTTACTTTCATTGAGGTAATCGTAACGCTCTCTTATCTCTTTGTCAGTAGGTAGTTTTCTTTCCTTTCCTTCACTCTCTGCTTTACATTCTTTGCATTGTTTTGTGCATCCAAATTGAGGTATATTAGGTCTATGTATTTCGTAGCATTTAAAATCTGAGTCTAATTCTTTCCCTTCACTCTTCTGGGGGTTAGTTTTGTTCATTGTACATAAACCATTACAGCTTGATCCATTCTTTTCATCACAGTAGGGGCATTTTTCCTTCCCTTCACTCTTTGGGGTGCTGAGTATGTTCTGTATTCTGAATGTGTCGTATACTGCTCTTATATTTAGTTTATCCTGACTCACAGGGTACTCAGAACAAATTTCATGGAACTGTATTAATATGTTTTTTACATCCTCATTAAGTTTGTCTTCCTCTAATCCTTTAACATCTGGTGTGGGTGCTTTAGTTATTGTTATACCCCTTTCTCTTTCATCTGGTGTGGGTTGGGAGTTGATAGATTTTTCAAACCTCTCAACTAATTCTGATAAAATTATATCAGTATCTTCTATTTTTACGGGAACAGTCATAGTAAATGCTTTGCCACCTGTATTGCACATTTTTTTGATAGCTTCTTTGCATAATTGAATAAGATTTTTGTCAGGTATTGATTTCTTTCTCTTATCAAATTCAATAAGATTTTTGTCAGGCATTAATTTTTTCTTCTCGTGGAATATTTGATTTTTTGTCTTATGTTTCATATCTGTTTTTTTTTTATTGTTTCTGTTAGTATCTCTTTACTCATGCTTGATATTTTGTTTTAAAATTTGTCCAACTATTATCACCATATTGAATCCAATAATTTAAAGTAGCTTTACCATAATGAGTAATAGCAAAAAATTGTTCATGTTTTATAAATATATAAGCTTTTGGGAAAGATTTTATAAATTCTTCATTTGTTAATTGACCAATCATATATTTTTATTATATTCACATAAGATAAAAAAAAAAGGAGCTGATAAATACTAATCAGCCTAATACCTGTATTAATATTTGACTATACCAGCTCCAAAATAACTAAAATATATCTAAAAATTTAAAATTATTCTTTCTCTTGATTATCCTCCAGCTCTAATTCTATTTCCTCTGTTTCTTCTAACTCTAACTCTGACTCTATTGAAGTTTTTACTTGTTTTGGAGAATATGTTTTATTACCTGTTATCTCTTTCAAGCTTCTAGATAATTTATCTAAATCAAGATTTTTTAATCCTATTAATTCTATATTAGTATCATTAGGATCAATAAATAATGATAAATCTAAACTATTTAATACTTTAAGCATTAATATACATTTAGCGTTGTAAGATATATTGTATATTAATTGATTAAAATCTAATCCTTTAATAGCAATTCTACTATTAAACAATTTATCCCAATTAAGAGGACTATTAGGTACAGATATGTTCATTTCAAATAATATACCTACAATTGTTTTCCATTGTGATTTAGTAGCTTTAATAACTCTTGATTCATTATTATTATTAGTAACTTTATTGTTTTTATTTTTCATGTTATTTTAGTTAAAGTAGTTAATTAAATAGTTATATCTTTATTAATTTCATCAATAAAGTTCTTTTCATTTTGAAGCTGAAGATCATTTTCTAAATAATCTAGTTTACCAGTATCAATAGTATTAATAGTATTAATATCAGTATCAATATCTACATAATGGATTTGTTCAGCTAGTTCTTCCTTAAGAAAATCTATACCTTCAATAAAATATTTATGAATGATAGAATTAACCATTCTAGCACCTATAATATTTTTATGATAGTAACCTTTAATTATAGGTTTAAGATCATTAATTACTGATGTTTTATTAGAATCAAATATTATTAAATACGCATCTAATAATGGAGCATTATTCAATATTTCATATAATGTATCTAAATTTAATTTTATAGTATTGTATATTAAATTTACTCTACCTAGAAATTCTGTTTTTACACCCATAGAAAGTAAGTCTCTTTGTTTAATATTCTCCTGACCATTAAAGGCACCAGCAAAACAGAATAAACATTTAGACACATCTACATCTAAATATTTCCCATAATCACCAAAGACTGAAGCTTTATCACTCTCAAGTAATGTTAAAAATTCATTTTGTACACCATTAGTAGTTTCATGTGCTAAATCTGAATTAGTATTACCACTTATCAGAAGTTTATCAAATTCCATAATTAGATTTCCTTTAAACTAAGTTATTATCTTGGTATAAGAAATCATCTAAAGGTTTCCCTAAAGGTTCGGACTATATCTTCTGTAATATTTGTAACTAAAAATTTATTGTTTGTTTTCTTTTTATGATATTTAGGAGTATGTTTTAAATTATTTTCAGAATGTAACTGATTATAACTTTCATAATATTTTCCTTGATATTCATAAATTGGTTTAGGTTTAGGTGGATTATTTATATTAATGTTAGCATATCTTACAAAATATAAAGATTTATATCTTAAATTTTTATTTATACTTTGAATAACACAAGATGGATTTGTATTAAAATCATTAGCTAAAGCAGTTATTGTAGGATATTCTTTTATTAACTTTAAAGAATATATACAATATAAATATACTTTTGTCCAATGTTTTCCTTTAACACTATACTTTTTATTAGGGTTGTAATTAAT
>Ga0079202_10000746_pt1 | contig 11411 bp, 9 predicted proteins | sample PorBlaBluebeHill_FD_68601 | JGI IMG/M metagenome (GOLD analysis project Ga0079202, IMG submission 68601) | Marine algae microbial communities from Blueberry Hill - Blueberry Hill, Maine | ecosystem: Host-associated > Algae > Red algae > Blade | place: USA: Blueberry Hill, Maine
AGTATGCCGATTGCTGAGCGCGGCCCAACCAACTTCGTGAAACTAACGGTAGTCGATTAACCTGTTGATAATTGGATAATTGACGAAGCCAAACGGGTATTGTCTCCACTGCCAGAGCAGCGATTATTCTTTGCCTTTACAAGTAGCTCAACAGTTTAACACAACTCTGATCTCAACTAGTCCAAGGAGTTCTTGTGTCTGCACAAATACATGATTACGGCGCCAACTCTATAAGGAGACTGATATATTTGTCCCTTCCAACCAACCAAAACAGCAAAAGCGAATGTCATTAAATATTAAGTTACTCAGCAAGATTTGTGAAACGCCAGGAATCTCTGGCTTCGAACAGCCTATCCGTTCATTAATTATGAAGGAATGCGAAGGGTTGGCAGATGAAATCTGGGCTGACAACATGGGCAACGTGATTGCTTTGAAAAAGGGCACAGCGAAGAAAGACAGAAAGAAGATCATGTTACCAGCTCACATGGACGAGATCGGTTTCATTGTTCATCACATCGACGATGATGGTTTTATTCGAATGTTGCCAATGGGCGGCTTCGATCCCAAAACACTCACCGCACAGCGAGTAATCATTCACGGCACGAAAGACATAATTGGGGTTATGGGCAGTAAGCCCATTCACTTGATGTCTCCAGCCGAGCGAGGTAAGCCAGTAAAAATCAGCGACTACTTCATCGACACTGGTATGTCGAAAAAAGAGGTAAATAAATTCATTTCAATTGGAGATCCAGTCAGTCGAGAACGCAAGCTCATCGAAATGGGAGATTGTGTGAATTGCAAATCTATCGACAACCGCGTTTCGGTTTACATATTGATAGAAATGCTTCGCGAAATGAAAAAGTGCGCCCACGATGTTTATGCAGTCTTTACGGTACAAGAAGAAGTAGGACTACGAGGAGCGTTAACCGCCGCCCTAACCATCAATCCAGATTTTGGAATTTGCATCGATACCACCATTGCTTATGATTGTCCACCTGCGAAAGATGAAGAAATGATTACCCAATTGGGTAAAGGTGTGGGCATTAAAATCAAAGACAGCGGAGCAATTGCCGATTATCGCATGGTTCGATTTCTGAAGGAAGTAGCCAAGAAGAAAAAAATCAGCTGGCAACCCGAACTTCTGCCAAGTGGAGGAACGGATACAGCAGCCATTCAGCGCATGTCGGGTGATGGCGGAGCAATCGTAGGAGCCCTTAGTATTCCAACACGCCACATTCATTCAGTAATTGAAATGGCGAATAAAGAGGATATTCGATCAACCATCGATCTGCTCAAAGGAGCGCTCGAAGGAATCAGTAAATTCGATTGGTCACACAAATAGACTTCAGTAAAGTCTGAATAATAGTCGAGAACAAGCGAAAAATACGCTTATGTTGAAATTTGCCTTCACTCTTTTCTTGGCATTTTTGAGTATTCAATTGAGTGCACAAGTAACCTTGATTGACAGTTTACCTGTTGGCAATTTCATGCGCTCCTATCAATTGTACTTACCATCGAATGTGGAAAACTTGGAAGAAATTCCAGTCGTTTTTAATTTCCACGGATTGGGTTCAAATGCCTTTCAACAAGCCTTCTATTCATCAATGAATGCGGTGGCTGAGCAAGAGCAATTCATTGTCGTTTACCCCCAGGGTTGGTACGATTCATTTTTTGAATCGACATTCTGGAACATGGGGTTTGACGCTTTATTGGAGCCTGAAAACTTAGTAGACGACGAACAGTTTACACGGGATCTGATAGATCTGCTCGACGAGCAATTCAATATTGATCAAAATAGAATGTACGCTTGCGGTATGTCTATGGGCGGTATGTTCTCATATTGGGTGGCCTGCCACATGAGCGATAAGATTACAGCAGTTGCTTCAGTTGCTGGGGCTTTTACGCTGACAGCTTCCAACAATTGCCCAACCACGAGAGCAACGCCACTCCTGCAAATTCATGGTACGAATGACGATTTGGTTCCTTGGGAAGGAGCGACTTTACACGAATCCATTCCCGAGTCGGTTGGCTATTGGGTAGAGCACAACGGCTGCCCTGAGTTCCCTGTTTTCGAGGAGCTGCCGAATACGAATTTGGAAGATGGAACGACTTCTAGCAAAGAGACTTACGCTGATTGTATAGAAGGGAGTGAAGTGGTTTTGCTAACTGTCGAGGGAGGCGCTCATACCTGGCCTGGCAGCTCAACAGCTTTGCAGTTAGGAGCAACCTCGCAAGATTTTAATGCTTCTGTCACGATCTGGGATTTTTTCAAGGATTTCAAATTGGATGATTTTCAAACCAACACGGCCATTGAGGAGATCATAGCACCACAATGGAATGTCTATTGCAACAACGAAGTATTGCATCTTGAATTCGAGCTATTTGAAAGGGGGCAATTGAAGGCACTACAAGTCTTTGATTTGAATGGACAACTATTGATTAGTAGATCTGATGAGCCATACCAGAAGAATATTGGCCTGCACAGTTTCCCCGACGGGATTTATTTTGCTCAAATTGTGATGGAGAATGGCCAAAAGCATTCGATTCCATTCTTGTTGAAACGCTAATCCAGTAAGCCAAGCATTGTTTTTTTGAATTGTTGACGATAATCGATGACCAGCCAGCCCACGAAAGAAGAATTACTAACAAGCACAAAACGTTGGTTAAAAGAGGTAGTGATTGAACTAAATTTCTGTCCCTTTGCTGCTGGTCCATTTTTGAAAGAGGAGATCAAATACAGCTGCCTTGCGTCTTCGGAATTGGAGCATCTGCTTTTGGCCATTGAAAAAGAATGCGTCCAGCTAAAAGAGCATCCCGAAATTGAAACTACCCTGATCATCACAGCTGGTCCTGATGATTTTTTGGAATACCTCGACTGGTATCGGGCGGCGGTTTCACACATGAATGCATTGGGTCACGAGGGCGTTTTTCAATTAGCCAGCTTTCATCCCGATTACCAATTCGCCCATACTTCCAGCGATGATGCTTCCAACTTCACCAACCGATCACCCTTCCCGATCTTTCACATTTTACGAGAAGAAAGCGTGTCTCGGGCAGTAGAATGTCATCCCGATGTCGATGGAATTCCCTTGCGAAACATGAGCTGGAGCCGGGAGAGGGGCTTCGATTGGATGATGGCGAAGCTAGAGGAAGTTTGTCAACGACGACCAGATTGAATGCTCCCAGTATTCGAGGTAGAGTGGTTTATAAATGATATCTTGTTTAATTATTATATTGAAAGATTGAACAGTTTGGCATGAAATACTGTTTAAAGAATCAAGAAACGCCGCTAATCAATCAAATTGTATGGGAACTTTTTCGATAAAAGATTTGGAACAGCTTTCGGGCATTAAAGCTCACACTCTAAGAATTTGGGAGCAGCGATATGATCTGTTAAAGCCAGAGAGAACTCTCACCAACATCAGAAGCTATTGTGATGAAGATCTGAAATACATTTTGAAGATCGCTTTGTTGAATCGAAACGGGTTCAAAATTTCCAAGATAGCAGCGATGTCTCCGGAAGAAGTAACGAATCACTTTAGTTGCCTGAACGATTCGGAATGCCAGCATGAAATGTTCATCAGCTTGCTTACCACGGCAATGATCGAAATGGATGAGTTGCAGTTCGAAAAAATCATGTCGAACTGCATGGAGCAGAACGGTTTCGAACGGACGATGATAGACATCATTTATCCCTTTTTGGAAAAGATCGGTGTGTTGTGGTTGTCTGGCTCAGTAACTCCCGCACAAGAGCACTTCATCACCAATCTCATTCGACGAAAGTTGATGGTGGCGATCGATGGGGAGACCAGTAAGGTACACGAGAGTGGCAAGAGCTTCCTGCTGTTTTTACCAGAAGGTGAGTTACACGAGCTCGGTTTGTTGTTTGCCGAATATCTCCTGCGAAAGAGAGGACAAAAAGTAACGAATCTGGGTATGTCTGTGCCTTTGAAGGACGTTATCAGCATAACCGAATTCAAGAAACCAGATGTCATCTTCGGGATTATGACTTCTTATCCCAAAAATAGAAAATTAGCTGCCTACCTGAAATCATTGAATGATGATGTTTCAGCCAGTCAAATAATTGTTACGGGTTACCAAGCCCAGCGAGGTAGGCATATGAGTGAAGAGCTGCCCAAAATCAAATTTCTTAGCGAAGTAAAAGAACTCTTCTCTTGCGGAGTCATTCCAGAACACGCCTAAAAGCGCAGAAAGTCGTTCGTTCTTTCTGCTTAGTCTTTCCGCTTGATAAAGGAGGTCCAGGGTACGACTTTTTTTGTTTAAGACTTTTTAAACAAAATTTAACAAAGAAGTAATATGAATACTTTTAGATGATTTAACTCACTGGTTATCAGTAGAAAAGCATCTTTCAATTCTTTCTGAAATTAAGAGCAATAGAGAAAATGTGGAGACTTTGCTGCTGAAAGTCAAACAAAACTTTGCTTTTTCATCTTGCGGGCCGTAACTTTAGTATCAAATCCAATAAAGATATGTCTAAGAGAGATTTTGAGCAGTCAGTTATAGGGTTTACCGCTAATTTGAAGCCATATGCCATCAACCTCACGCACGATGGCGAAGCAGCCAACGATTTGGTTCAGGAGACGGTTTACCGAGCAATGTTAAATCGCGAGAAGTTCCGAGAAGGGACCAATCTCAAGGCGTGGTTGTTCACTATTATGAAGAACATCTTCATCAATGGTTATAGAAGAAGAGCGAAGCACAAGACCATAATTGATACGACGGAAAATTTGTTTTACCTGAACACAGCCACATCTGTGGGAGGAGTGGTGCACAACCGCTCAGAAGCAAATTTCATCATGGACGACATCGAACAGGCCATTTCGAGTCTAGGCGACGAGTACCGTGTTCCGTTCATGATGCATTACCATGGTTTCAAATACCAAGAAATAGCCGATAAGCTCGAGCTACCTCTGGGCACCGTGAAGAGTCGGATCTTTTTCGCAAGAAGAGATTTGAAATCGAAACTCAGTGTATACGAAGAAGATAAGAATAGTGGCAGCAAATCTGAATAGCTGTTTGTTATGTAAATGCATCTGTGAAAAATGCAAAGGCGGTTCCAGCAGGAGCCGCCTTTTTTTGTGTGTGACTGCCAACATGCTTTGAAAATACAGGCGATTTTGTATTGAGTGTTTCAGTTGATGCTGATAATGAAGCAGTTGAATACACAGTTGTGAATAATACGAACAGGGAAGGCTTTCGAGTGACTGCTCATAATTTTCAATGGGTCCATTCGACGCAGCTAATCCCAGATCTATCGGATCTGGAGGCAGCTACGTACATCATTCAATTTACCATTGAAACGAAGGAGCAAAGTAGAAAGTTTGTAAAGAGGTAAACTTCAAAATCGTGTAGATACATTCGGAAAGGCTGCAGTTGTACTGTGGCCTTTTGTGTTTTTGGCAATGAATTGAGGCTTGAAAAGGCGATGGATACAGCCTTCAAATTTGAAGCTCATCGACAGGTTTGAGCCCTCAAAAGGGACGGAGTATTCGGTGATTTTCCAGAAAAGTGCCAACTCGCTTTTTTCTAGCTATTTTTGCAGCCTTAATCGTAATTGAAAAACCGATAAAAAAAATCAAATTATGGCTTTCAAACTTCCTAAGCTTCCATACGCATACGATGCATTGGAACCGCATATAGACGCCCGTACAATGGAGATTCACCATGGCAAGCACCATGCAGGTTATACCAAAAAACTGAACGCTGCTATCGAAGGGACTAAGATGGAAGGCAAGTCCATCGAAGAAGTACTGAAGCACGCTTCAAAAAACAGAGCTGTTCGTAACAACGGTGGTGGATTTTACAACCACAGTCTTTTCTGGAGCATCATGTCACCCAAAGGCGGAGGATTGCCAACAGGCGATTTGGCAAAGGCCATTGACAAAGCATTTGTTTCTTTCGAAGATTTCAAAGGTTTGTTTAGCCGAGCTGCCGGAACTCGTTTCGGCTCAGGATGGGCTTGGTTGGGTGTGAAGAAAAACGGAGATCTCTGCGTTTGTTCTTCACCAAACCAGGACAATCCATTGATGGATGGTGCTTCCTGCCCATGCACACCAATTATGGGTCTTGATGTGTGGGAACACGCATACTACCTGAACTACCAAAACCGCCGACCTGATTACGTTGAAGCATTCTTCAATGTTGTTGACTGGTCTGCAGTAGCTAAGCGTTACAAAGCAGCTCTTTAATAGAGCTGATAAGCTAGAAGAACAAGAAAGCTGGTCCTCCCGTTTGGTGTGACCAGCTTTTTCTATGTGCTCTACTACTACTACTACCTATGATCGTTTCCAATTTTCACAGCCACACAAAATTCTCCGACGGGAGTCATTCGCATGAAGACTACGTTTTGGCAGCCATCGAAGCAGGCTTCGAGCAATATGGATTTTCCGATCACGCAGTCCTTCCTTTTGACTGCAAGTGGACAATGCCACCAGCCAACTTACGACCATCAATAGAAGCTTTCAAAGAGGTTCAAAAAAAGTACGAAGGCAAAATTCAGTTGTTCTATTCCCTAGAAGTCGATTACATCCCAGGGAAAATAGGTGTCAGCAATTACAAACATTTAAAAAGTGAAGGCATTTTCCCTTATTCCGTTGGCTCCATTCATTTTGTCGATCAATTTGAAGATCAAACAGCGTGGAGTTACGAAAGAATAGGAGCCAAATTTGACAAGGCATTAACTGAAATTTTTGGTGGAAACATTCAGAAATTAGTCGAGCGTTATTTCGAATTGTACTGTTGGATGATGCGCTTCGATTGTCCCGATATCTTGGGGCATTTCGACAAAATCAAAGTGCACAATAAAACCCAAGAATATTTTAAAGAAGATGCCGACTGGTATCAAGCGGCTGTTCATAGAGTGTTAGATCAAGCAAAAAAATCGAACTGTATTATTGAGGTCAATGTCCGAGGAAAGTACAAGGGTTTGGTGGATGATTTTTATCCATCAGATTGGATTTTACATGAAATAAATAAAAGAGATATTCCGCTCACCGTAAGTTCTGATGCTCATTCTCCTTCTGACCTGCGTTTGTGTTGGGATGAATTGGAGGTTTTGTTGAAGGATATCGGATTTAATAAATACTATTTGAGGAATGAAAATTCTTGGGAAGGGCGAAAGTTTTAAGATAGAGTAGAGCAATCAAAAGGAAAAAGAAAGAATTTTAAATCTTGATAAAATTCAATAGAAAAATACTACCCAACGGTTTGAGGGTTTTGGTGCACGAAGATTCTACGACGAATTTAGCTGCAGTAAACGTACTCTACAATGTAGGAAGTAAACACGAGCGTCACGATAAAACAGGGATGGTTCATTTGTTTGAACACCTGATGTTCGAGGGCTCACAAAATATTCCCAATTTCGATCAGCCCTTACAAGTAGCGGGAGGAGAAAGTAATGCCTTTACCAATAAAGACCTCACAAATTACTACGAGAAACTACCCGCCGTAAATATCGAGACAGCTCTGTGGCTAGAGTCTGATCGGATGCTGCAATTAGATCTCGCACAAGGTAAAGTCGATATTCAGAAAAAGGTGGTCATTGAGGAGTTTCGAGAAACCTGTATCGAGAAGCCTTTCGGAAAAGCTTGGCACGAACTGGGCCGCATGGTTTACGGCGACCACCCTTACCGATGGCCGTCTATAGGCGATAAAATTGAACACATTGAGCAAGCCGAGTTGATCGATCTGCAATTCTTCTACGATCAATTCTATCATCCTGCCAATTCCATTTTGACAATTGCCGGAGGAGTGCAATCGGAACAGGTTTTTGATTTAGTAGAAAAATGGTTTGGAGACATTCCAGCGGGTAATGCCAATCAGCAAAAAACACCGAGCGTTACATCTAAACGCGAGTTTCAAAAGAAGGACCTCAGCGCAAAATCAGGAACCGACGCAATTTACATGAGTTTCTTAATGCCAGAAAGAGGGCATCCAGATTTTTACACGGTCGACTTTATTACAGATATTTTAGCAACAGGCAGTTCTGCCCGTTTGGAACATCATTTGAAAATCGAGCGCGAATTATTTACCTACATCGATGCGTACATAACCGGCGAAATGGACGAAGGTATGGTAGTGGTCGAAGCCAAGTTACGAGAAGGCGTAAGTCACGAGTTGGCCGAAGAAGCAATCTGGTCAGAGTTGAATAAAGTGGCGCAAGAGCCATTAAAAAAAGAAGAGCACATCAAGCTTCTTAATAAAGTAGAATCTTCGGTGGTGTTCGGCAGAACCAGTCAACACAACATTTCTTACAATTTGGCATTTTACGAATTGTTGGGAAATGCTGCAGAAATCAATGAAGAAATGATGCATTACCGGGCCATCAGTAAAGAAAAGATCATGCAAGTTGCCCGAGAATTATTCAGCAGAGAAAATTGCTCGCAACTCAATTACTTTCAAAAGTGAGCATTCCTTTGAGCAATCCAATCAACAGAAAAATGGGGCCAGCATCACGGCGCCCTGAGGTGCTTCACTTTCCAAACGTGGAGAAAACGCAACTAAACAACGGCGCCCAGCTTTACCTCATTCCCGGTGGTACGCAAGAAATTGTCCACCTCGAAATTGTCTTTCCGGCCGGTAAATGGCACCAGGCAAAACCCGAGGTGGCATCAGCAACTGCACATCTCCTCATGGATGGAACGGCTACTCAGTCGAGACGAAAGATTGCCGAATTTATCGATGGCATCGGTGGGCATCTTAAAACGCGTTCAGGCACCGATCAAGGAAAGCTGCTCTTCAGCGGATTAAAAAAGGAGCTCGAAGCGGCCTTGCAATTGATGCGAGAGATATTAACCGCTCCATCCTTCCCCGAAGCAGAACTACAGAAGTACCTCAGAAGATCTGTACAGGAACTGAAAATGCTGGAAACACAGCGCGAATGGTTGGCCTCTCGCAAGTTTAGCGAAATGCTATACGGTCTAGAGCATCCCTACGGCTTGTCTGAAGATGCAGAACAAATCAAAATGGTTACCAGAAATCAAGTGGTCGATTTCTACCAAAGCCAGTATCAAATGTCGCAGGCCATCATGTATGCCGCTGGGCGAGTCGACCAGAAAACCGTCGAACTAATCAACAAATACCTCGGCGACATCTTGTCGGAATCTGTCGGTGCACTTAACAATCCCAGCTTTCTCATTTTACCACAAGCCGAAAAGAAGGCATTCATTGAAGTGGAAGGTGCCAGTCAATGCAGCATTATCCTTGGAAAAAGGGTCCCTACTTTACAGCAGGAGGATTCAGCTGGTCTCTTCGTCTTAAATGCATTGCTCGGTGGGTTTTTTGGCTCAAGATTGATGCAGAGACTGAGAGAAGAGCAGGGCTACACCTACAATATCTACTCGATGATTACCGATCTAGAGAAAGACAGTTATCTGTACATAAGTACCGAAGTAGGAGCAGAGGTGGCAGAAGATTCACTCAAAGAAATATATAAGGCGATTGAGCGTTTACAGGAAGAACTGATGGCACCAGCCGAGCTAAACTTACTGATCAATTACCTGTTAGGAGATTTAATGGTGAGTATGGATGGGCCTTTCAACCAGCTTCGCCAACTCGAAGATTTTATCTCTTGTGGGGTGAAGGCTGATTATTTTGATAATTTTGCAGCCACAATTCGAGACATGAATGCTCAACAATTACAAGATTTGGCCAGAAAGTATCTGCAACCAGACTCCATGTATGAAGTTTTAGCAGGCAAGTTGCCCAATATTAACCCATAGAAACGGCAGATGAATGATCCGCTTTACGAGTAATAACAAGAGTACATATTTGGTCCTCGCAGGAGTTTTTCTGCTGATGTCCGTCTTCAGTCAAGGAATTTGGGCACAAGATGCGCCCACGCTTCACTGTGCCTTTCAATTGGGCAACGGAGATGTAGAGCTCGACTGGGAGAACAATCACAACTGTGGGGCAGACTTTGTCGCTACCCACATTTTTGCTTCGGATGATGAGAGTGGCCCGTATACTGAGGTCAGTTTAATTACAGACCCAACAGAAACCATTGCAATCGTACCCGAACCTGCTGCTTTAACTCAATACTACTATTTGGTACATGAGTGCGTTGCTGGAACATCTCTGAGCTCTGACACATTGGATATGTTCAACGCTGCTCCACCGCAAATTTTAAACGTTACCGTTGTAGGTGGAACCACGCTCATTTCATGGGCGCCGAGTCCATCTCCAGAAACTTTTGGCTACTGGATTTACAATTTCAATGCAGGAGCTTTTCAATTGATCGACTCAGTCTTTGTAGAAGATCCAATGATCGACCCAGCTGCTCCTTTTTACGAAGATGTACTGAGTACACCGAGTGATGGTCCAGAGGAATACGACCTTTCTACCTTCGACTTTTGTCGTGACCGCAGCGGTGGAGGTCTCTTTTCGGGCTTGCCTCATCGAACCATTCACATGACCTACGAATTCGATTCATGTGTGAACAACATCAAAATATTCTGGACAGCTTATCAAGGTTGGGACACACAAGAGTTTCGTCTATTCAAAGATGGTGATCCAACTCCGATTGCCACTTTTGCTCCAGATGAGTTTTCTTACACCTATGATTTGTCTCCTGCTGATGGCGGGAATCTGACTTTCTCTGTATTAGCAGAAAGTACAGATGGAATCAACTCTTCACGATCAAATGAAGTTTCTATTGATATTCAGTTAGCATCATTGCCAGGTTACATTCACCTGAAGAATCTCTCGGTATTGGGAGAAAATCAAATTCAAGTAGCTTGGGACATTGATCCAGCAGGTTACTTCGATCACCTGAGAATCTACCGAGGAACCGATACGCTAGACATGGGAACCATTGCCGATTTGGGAGCAACAGAAGACCCTATTCAGGTGGCTTACACAGACAGTGAAGTCTTGACGGATCGAGCGCCCTGGTACTATTACATAGCCGTAGAAAATAGCTGCGGTATTCAACGTCGAACAGCTATAGGAAGAACGATCTGGTTGGATGGTCAAGACAATTTAGACTTGACGAACGGTTTGATGTGGAACGAATTTGAGCTCAGTGATGCCACTGTTCTGGAATATCGAGTCACTCGAATTGATGGAACAAATGAAACAGAATTGGGAACGGTAGCCTCTGGATCTGCGCTGACATTTACCGACGATGTATCGGATATTTTGCCAGAAAGTGGCCAGTATTGCTACCGCATTGATGGCATTTTCGATTGCGAAGTACCAGGTTTTCCATCGGTAACGGATAGCACATCATCCAATACTTTTTGCATCAGTCAAACTTCTCGAATTTACATGCCAAATGCCTTCAATCCGGAAGGAGTGAACGGCGAATTTAAGCCAGTGATCGTTTATCCAAATGATGACAACTACAAAATGGTGATCATGAATCGTTGGGGAGAAAAGGTGTTTGAAGGCAT
>Ga0079202_10000756_pt1 | contig 11383 bp, 8 predicted proteins | sample PorBlaBluebeHill_FD_68601 | JGI IMG/M metagenome (GOLD analysis project Ga0079202, IMG submission 68601) | Marine algae microbial communities from Blueberry Hill - Blueberry Hill, Maine | ecosystem: Host-associated > Algae > Red algae > Blade | place: USA: Blueberry Hill, Maine
CGTTCCGCAATCCTTTACTTCCACCGTTACAGCAGCTGAAGATGTACAGCCATTTGCAAGGTGAACAGTTGCAATGTATGTGGTTGTTTCTTCTGGATTGGCTACAACTGCATTGGAATTGGGATTAGAAATACCAGTCGTTGGCTCCCAGCTGTAACTTACTGCTGGTGAATTCGCAAAGACGTTGATGCTGGTATACTCCCCAGGACAAATAGCAAGCGCTCCAGAGCTGATCGTTGGCAAGGTCAATCCTTCTGCAGAAAGCATCTTGCTCGTACTGCCAGAACATCCATTTTCCGCAGTTACAGTTACCGTGTACTCGATTTCCTCCACGATGATCGCAACCGGGTTGTGAATGCTTGGATCACTTAGTCCAACCGCTGGAGACCATTCGTAAGTCGCACCAGGAATTCTCGGAGCGACAAGCTGCATATTTGAGCCACCGCAATCTGAATCTGCTACAGTAATCTTTAGGTGCTCTTCCCAACTCTGTACTTCTACTTCCATGGTCCGTGCACAGCTATTGCCGTCAGTCACCTCCACTTCGTAGGTTCCAAGTGCCAGTTGAGCTACTTGTTCTTCTTCTGTGTTTAGATCCAACCAATTGATCGAATAAGGTGGTACTCCACCCAATACTTCCAAGGTGGCTACTCCATTTTCATTTCCTTCACAAGGAGGAGCAACCAAACACTCGGTGCGCAATGGAGCAGGATCTTCAATAATGAACGACTCACTTATCACACATCCATCAAAGTTTGTAGCGAAAACCACATAAGAGCCCGGAGCTACATTTTCTAAAACAGGTCCTAAATCTCCAGTAGACCATTCGATTTCTAGCTGGCCGAAATTCGCAGGAACAATCTCAATTCTTCCGTTCGCTTCTCCAGCACAAATGATGGGATCAATTTCTATGTCGGTGATAAAAGGCTCTTCATCCTCAATCACTACTTCTGTTTCCAACACGCAACCATTCGGGTGCGTAACGGTAACACCGTAAGTTCCTGCTTCGAGACCAACAGCCGTATGATTGTTCTGACCATCGCTCCACTCAAAGACACAACCACTGAACATACAATTGCAACCGTTGCTCGCAACCGTCGCACTTCCTGTGGCAGTTCCTGAGCATTCTGTCTTGTTGGCATGCGTACTTATCACATAGCCCGCTTCCTCGCAGGGATCTTGAGCGCTTAGCGTCAATCCAAACAAACCGCAGCTCACAGCTAACAGCAGCTTCATCAACGACCAATTTTTTATTTTTCCAATCATCTCCTTCGTTTCGGATTCTCTTCCTTACAAATATATCAAAAATTGAGCCATCTCGCTTGATTAAGTCATTGATAACCAAGGTCGAAACAAGATGACTAAGTATGGTGATTTTTTATTAGATAAAGCTACATATATAATGCTCAGACGCTGAAACCTAGACAACTCCAGGAGCTACAGGTATTGCGCTAATAATGACCTTGTAATCAATTGCTAATTAACGAATTGCGACTAACGAACAATCATGAATTTCTTAAATAACCGTTTCTCTTCAATTGAAAAATCCAATAGATAGGTCCCAACCGGCAAGTCCGAAATGTCTAAACGAAGTCTCTCTGAACTTGATGACACTGAGTTGTTAAATATCTTACAGGTCTGCCCACCGACATTCAAAATTCGAACTCCTTGGGTGATTTGTAGGTTTTTTGCTACATCTACAGCCAGTGTATTGCCGTCTTCTGATAGCAATAATTGAACTAGTTCATCGATTTGCTCTTCAATTCCGGTTCCCTGAAGATCAATTGTGATGACCTTCTCGCAATCCATCTGGTCTTTGATCGTAAACTGATAAATGCCCGATGATAGATCTGTGATTGGCATTTCCGCAAAAACAGGTGAATTGAATTCATTGGTGATGAGATAAGGAGGGAAACCTCCAGTTGGCTCTTCCAAAGTAATGCTTCCATCAAAAGAACTGGAAGTAGTCGGAAGCTCGAATTCAAATCCTGCGTCAATCACTTCTGGACCTTCAATAACAACCATCTCTTCGTACTTGCAGCCTTGAGCATCCTCGATTTCAAAGGTATAAGTCCCGATCTCCAAAGAAGGAATGATGTAAAGTGTCGAATTTGTGGTTCCTCCCGATGGTACTCCATTCCAAACAACCGTATATGGCGGAGTTCCGCCTGTCCAGTCTGCTCTGAAGTAACCATCCCCGCTTCCCGCACAAACCGAGTTCTCTGTTTGAATCGTGGCTTCTAGTGCATTGTCTAAATCGTCAATATTGAATCTTGCCACTTTTACACAACCATCGGCATGGGTAATGGTCACATAGTGATCTCCCAACTCATAAAATTCTACTGTAGAGCCAACTGCTCCATTGCTCCAAGCCACAGTACAATCTCCTTCTGGGCAGCCTGTGCTAGTCGCCGATACAGAGGAAGCACATCCGCCTGCTAATACTTCGACAGCCACGGTGTATTCTTCATCGCAATTCGATCGAGGATTTTCAAATACTCCTGAGTAATCCGTTCCTAAATACGCACCCCAAGATACCTCGGCACTTTCGTAAGGCAAATTGATGCGAATCATTTCTAAACCGCCGGGAATAACCAATTGAGAAGAGTCGCTCAAGAAAGGGTAAACCAACTCCATCATTCCGTCTTCATCTGCATCTCCCAACCAAGGAGTGGAATTTACATTTCCTCCACCAACTGGACCATAGATCGAACTGATCTCATCGTCATTGAAATCGATCAAGGAAATCTCGTGTACAAAATAAAAGGGATCCATAACCGCTTCATTGGCATTGAAAAAGACTTCATCGAAACCGTCATTGTCGGCATCGAATACAACTGGCGATGAAAACTGAGCCAAGCCAATGCTGTCGCGCCACAAAACTTCTCCTGTTGCGCCATCAATCATCAACTGTGTAAACTCTGTCAATGAGGGAGCTTGTCCCAATCCAAAAGCGCTAAACACATCTGGAATGTCATCGTCGTTGAAAAACCCAATACCTGGTGAAGCATTGGTTTCTGCATTCTCCACCAAAACTTCCCATAAAATTGAATTGTCGATTCCATTGATTACCGTAATTCGACCATCGTAAGAATGGCTCACGATATCCAACACATTGTCTGCATTCATGTCGGCCACCGATGGAGGCGCGACAAAGCCTTTGACATCGCCCGCCAAAAGCACAGTTGCATCCGTTAAGTCACCAGAAAGCACCGCACTCAATGGAGCTCTGTACAATGAACCAAATTCAGTCTCTCCTCCTGTTCCAAACAATACTTCTGGCTCGCCCGGCCAAAATTCTACAAACAGGGGCGACATGTACGTTTCTTGACCGTCGGGCACATGTGCCGAACCCAAATCCACTCCAGTCAGTCCATCTAAAATCATGATGCGACCGGCTGGTCTTGGATCATTTGGCAACAAAGCTGATGGGTCTCCTCCGTTTGCGACTAGCAAATCCTGTACTCCGTCGTTGTTTTGATCCGGTACCCATTGAGGTGTGTAGAATTGCCACACGTCAAAATCTCCTGGGTTCACTGAATCGCCTGCCGCGAAAAATTCCCAAATAATCTCGCCACTGTCACCGTCAATGGCCATCATTTCACCTTTACGGCCACCAATGAAAACATCGGGGGTTCCGTCTTCTGAGATGTCTTGAAAGATGGGACTTCCAAAGATTTGATCGCGAGAATAAACATTCCACAAAAGATCGCCATCTGCTCCATCAAAGGCCAACACACCATAGTCATTTCCGGCACCTTCAACTCCAGCACCTAAGACAAAATCTTGGGTCCCGTCGCCATTCAAATCGGCTGCTCTGGTACTGGAAAATGTATAAATGCCTTCAACCGAAGTCTGCCACTCAGCTTGAGCGTGCATTCCTGTAAAAGCAGTTAGGGCCAACAACAAAATTGATGCGGCTAAAATTCGTGGGCTTGAATTTTTCATAATTTAAAATTAAGTCAAATAAGTGCCGACAATCGGCATGCGCCTTCCAACACCAAAAGCTTTGGATGAAATACGGATCATAGGTGGAGTTTGGTAGCGCTTATATTCACTGATGTTAACGAGTTTCAAAATTCGTGCTACAAGGGCCTTATCAAAGCCCATTTCAATGACTTCTTGCGGACCTTTTCGCTTTTCAATGTATTGAAACAAAATCTCATCTAACTGATCGTATGGTGGAAGAGAATCCGAATCCTTTTGATCCGGTCGCAACTCGGCGGAAGGTGGCTTTTCAATGATGTGAATGGGAATCACTTCCTTTTCGCGATTGATCCAACGAGAAAGTGCAAAAACCTCCGTCTTATATACATCTCCTATCACGCTCAATCCTCCACATAAGTCACCGTAAAGCGTACCGTAACCCACGGCTGCTTCACTCTTATTCGTAGTGTTCAGCAAAATGTAACCATGCTTGTTGGAGAGTGCCATCAAAATCAAACCTCGCGTTCTTGCTTGAATGTTCTCCTCGGCAACATTGAAAGGCTTTCCTTCAAAATGTGGCTCTAACAATTCAAGAAAGGCCGCATTTGGACCTTCTATGGGAATGATTTTATGCTTACAACCCAGATTCTTGACCAATTCCAAGGAATCGTCTACCGAGTGATCAGATGAAAACTTAGACGGCATTAATACTGCCATCACGTTTTCAGGGCCCAAAGCTCGAGCTGCGAGAACCGTTGTTATGGCTGAATCCAATCCACCGGATAAGCCCAAAATGGCTTTGGTGAAACCGAGCTTGCCGAAGTAGTCTTTGATTCCCAGAACAATGGCATCGTGGATCAATGCGTGCTTTTCTTTGCTTTGAACATTGTCAACTCCAGCGGCTTCCACTTGCAGCTGAGCAGTATCGAAATATCGAATGCTCTCCTCGAAGTAAGGCATTTCCTCCACCACAGTTCCCTTGTTGTCCATTACGATCGATCCTCCGTCAAAAATGACTTCGGTTTGGGCTCCTACGTTGTTGGAATAGATCATGGGCAAACCATAGCGGTTCACATTCTCGCGAACAATTTCCAAGCGGTCTGCCGAATGCTTGTAGCTAAAGGGAGAAGCTGACAAATTGATCATCAGATCTGGATGCTGTTTCATGAGCTCGTCCATTGGACAAACTTTGTACAAAGGATTTTCATTGCCGATGTTCCAAATGTCTTCGCAAATGGTAATGGCCAATCGGTGTCCTTTGAATTCGAAAACTTGAAAATCAGAGCTCGGCTCAAAATATCGATACTCATCGAAAATGTCGTAAGTCGGCAAAAGGGCTTTATGGCTCACATGCTGCACTTTTCCTTCGGCTAGCAAGTAGGCTGAGTTGTACAGATCTTTGCCTTCAGCGACTGGATTGGCAGAAGGAGCTCCTACCAGAATCGCTGTCTTGGTAGTGAGCTTGGCCAGTCGAGCAATAACTGCTTTGCTCTTTCGAATAAAATCACGAAACTCTAAAAAGTCTCGAGCTGGGTAACCGCAAACTGCCAATTCTCCAAATACCACTAGATCAGCATTCTCGGCTTCAGCATTCTCTAGTGCTTCCTTTATCTTGTTGAAATTCCTTTCAAAATCACCAATGTGGTAATTGAGTTGAGCCACTGCAATCTTCATCTAGTCGTTTTTTTATTGCTGCAAAAATGAACGACTGGCCTGCCAAAAGCAAACCAGTCGTCTTAGATATTCTGTGGCTATTTTTGCTGATGGAATCTATGCCCCTTCAGCTAGCGCATGTGTTGTCTTGTGTTCAGTTCCATGAACTGTTTGCTTAGAAGAACAAACCACAGCGGAAACCCATGTGTCCATAGGTTACCTTATTGTCATCTGTGTCCAAATTGAGCACAGAAGCTTCTAAAACTTTGGTGAAAGATCTGTCGTATCGGGCCGCAATGAAAAAGACAGTCGAACTGACAGTTTCATACTCAATCCCAGCTTCTAAATACCAAGCTCCAGCATATGGACTTACTACGTCCTTGATTCGAGCATTGATGATTTCTTCACCGATCGGAGCGTTTTTGCTGTAACGACCGTCCACTAAAATGGCAGCTGTTACTCCAGCTCCACCAAAAATGGAAAAGTAGTTTATCAGCTCACGGGTTCGACCTTTGAAGCCAATTGGAACTGTGATGTAGCCCAAATCGAATTTCATATCTGTAAGATCATTGAATCCGGACTCAAACACCTGCATGTCGGAGATCACTTTCATGTACTCCACTCCAGTGCTAATGAAATAGCGACTGCCAAAGGGCTGATCGCAGACCAGACCTATAGACCAGGCCATGTCCATTTCGCCATCAATAGCTGGATTTTCGGCTCTTAACCAACTGTTGGCTGGCTTTGCGAATACTCCAATTTTGGTTCGACTCAACATCTGAGCTTGCGCGATATCAGCACCTACAAAAAGTAGTGCCAACAGTAATATTATTTTCCTCACGATATTCGTTGTTTAGCTTGCAATGACTAATATAATACATTGAAAATATTATTATTAACAACCTATATATACATGAAGCGTGCCGTAAGCTTTTTAACTTCTGTTTTTTTGCTTCTTTTGATCCTGCAAACCAGCTGTAAAAGGGACTCAGAGGTTTTTGTACCCGACGTTTCACAAATTGAAATTGATTGGAACTGGCAACGACTTGATCGAGAAATTTTTGCTTTGGACACTACAGCCTTAGATGCTGGATTGAACCAGTTGGAGAAAAAATATCCCCTATTCTTGCCTTTTTACGACGGCAACTTGTTGGAAATTGGCCCTCCGGGCATCGAAAAGGAGACTTGGGGACGCTTAAAGTTCTATGCTTCCAATGTTGATACCAGAGCCCTTTATGACAGTTGTTTGGTGGCTTTCCCGACGATGAATGCAGAAGAAGCTCAATTAAAAAGGGCCTTTCAACTCTACAAATATTACTTCCCAAACTCGAATAACAAAACGCCCTCCTTGGTCATTCATACTTCTGCATTTGGCCCCATGGCCTTTACCTTGGGCGAAGATCTATTGGGCATCAACCTAGAAATGTTTTTGGGAAAAGATTTTTCGCTTTATCCGACAGCTGGCTTTCCAGACTACCTCACCTACTCTTTTCAAAAGGAATGCTTGGCTCCCATGGCTATGCTTTCATGGTTGCGCAATAAATATCCAGCGCCTAACGCAACTCGCTTCCTTGATCAAATGATTCACCGCGGAAAAATTTACTACCTGCTCGACCGCCTACTTCCGAATACAGAAGATCAATTCAAGATTGCCTATCCCAAAGAAAAGTTAGACTGGTGCTTTGAAGATGAAGCGCAGATTTGGGCCTTCTTCATTGAGCAAAAGATGTTGTACGAAACGAAAACGAACAAGTATATCAATTACCTAACAGAAGGGCCCACAAGCGCGGGTATGCCCTTTGAATCACCGGGCAATATAGGTACTTGGGTGGGTTGGCAAATTGTACGAAAATTCATGCAGCGAAACCCTGAAACAACACATCCAGAGCTGATGAAGATCACCGATGGGCAGAAAATCTTGGCTAAATCGAAGTACAAGCCCTCGAAATAATAGCATTTACCCCCAAAATAGCAGGAGAAAAAGAAAATTCGCTGACAGTGTATGAAGCTAATCAACTAGAGCGTTTAGCTTATACAATTAAATTGTTAGCTTAGGGTATGCTTGTTACAACTGTTACGAATGGAGTGAAGGTTTCTGCAGAATCTGTTTTTCAGTCTTCTCATTCTGATACTGAAAACAGCCACTACCTTTTTTCTTACCGCATTACTATTGAAAATACCAGCAGCGAAACGGTTCGTTTGATGTCTCGGTATTGGTACATTTTTGACTCAGAAGGTGAAGCACATGAAGTCTCTGGAGATGGTGTGATTGGCCGACAGCCTTTGTTGAAGCCCGGAGAATTGCATCGCTATTCTTCGGCTTGCCCCTTGGCTTCTGGCATCGGTTACATGAAAGGGCATTACGTCTTCCAAAAAAGCAAAAACGATCAGCTCTTTAAAGTGCAGATTCCTACGTTCTTGTTGGAAGCTCCTTGGTTGATGAACTAAGGGCTGCCTATTTCCCCTATGCAGGATTTCTCTCAACGGTTTAGACAAGGCATGCCTTGTCTCTACTACTTGTCCATTTTGATTCGAGAGCGAAAATTACGCTTGAAAATGTTGAATGAGATTCCCTCTTCCAAATGCCCCTCGTTGATGAAGCGCATCATTTGATCCATGTCTATTGGATCTTGATAACCCGGCGCAACCGTGATCGGTTGCAGCTTCTCATTCAAAAATACCACTGTTGGGTATCCCGACTGGCCTTTCATCAACATCACTGCCGCCTCGTGGTATCCTCTACCTTTGCTGCTTGGCACGTGCGAAAAGGTCGTTCCATAAATATTGATGTCTCCTTTCTGTTCAGCATTCAACTTCACTGGATAAAAATTCTCATTGAGGTATTTGGCTATTTGTGGGTGCTGGAAAGTGTCTTTGTCCATGCGCTTGCACCATCCACACCAATCGGTATAAATATCGACCAGTACTTTCTTCGGATTAGATTGTACCAACTTCGAGGCCTCTTCCAAAGTGTACCATTTGACGACACCTTTAGATTCGGTTCCTGATTGAGCTTTCGACGAATCTTGAAGATTCGGTGTTTTCTGCCCATCATTTACACTTGGGAAAGTGAAGGACATCAAGAGAACGAGTGTAAGGAATGCCATGATTCCCAATGAACGCTGCTTCATTATTTGCTTTTCTTTTTGATGATGAGATCAAGAATTGATTGATCTGTTGACAAGTATAATAGAAAGTTCTTCTATCACACTTTACTTACAGGCCGCGGAAACTTCTTTCGAATGCTTGCAGCGGTGTTCGCTGATAGTGATCTTCAGCAAAATACTTCAAGTACATGCTCATGGTGTTCACATCCATGTAACCTGGCAAAACCTGCACTCTCTTTTTCTCTTCCGAAAACAGAACATAAGCTGGATACTCTAATCGGCCATCCAACATCATCTCGGCCAATTCGTGGTAGCCTGTGCTTCGTTGCTTCACAAAATTCCACTTGCGATCAAGGTAACGAACCGTTCCCTTGTACTCGCCATCGAATTTCACTGGGTAAAAATTCTGATTGATGTAGTCAGCGACCTTCTTGTCTCTAAAAGTCGTCTTGTCCATTTCTTTGCACCAACCACACCAATCGGTGTACACATCAACAAAGATCTTCTTCGGATTGCGATCAGCTGCAGCCATCGCCTCTTCGAAAGTCATCCAATTAATACTACCTCCTCCAACGTTGGCAGATGAGCCCGTACTCTTGCAAGATTGCAAATCCACTAAAGCAAATAGAGCGAAAAGGAACACTGAAAGGAGAAAAATCGATTTGTTCATACGTATAATGATCGTTGAGGAGTCACTTTGTTTACTCTAATGATAAAGTTACGGGATTTATTATCTGGATCGAATTTGCTAGCAAAGTTGTCACTTTGCCGCTATTGACACTCATAGTGCTGAATTGGGCTTCAGACACATTGGGATAACTGGATATATCAAGTAGTCAGAAGCGGATTAGCAATATCTTTATAGCACTAAAACCGAAGGCAATATGACTTTTACAGAATTTCAATATCAACGTCCAAACATGGACTTATTGAAGAGTGGTGCGATTGGATTGATTGAGGAATTCAGTAATGCGGATAGTGTAGAATCCCAAAATGAAATTATTGGCAAAATAAACGTCATTCGAAACGACTTCGATACGATGTGGAACATTGCCAAAATTCGCCATACCATTGATACCACAGACAAGTTTTATGAGAGCGAGAATGAGTTCTTTGATGCGCATGTTCCTGTCTTTCAAGATGTAGTATCTCAATTCTACAGTGCTTTGGTAAATTCTCGCTTCAAGAATGAATTGACAGAGAGTTGGGGAAAGCAATTTATGAAGATTGCTGAGATGACCGTTCGCACCTTCGATCCTATCATTTTAGAAGACTTGAAGGCGGAGAATAAGTTGGTTAGCGAATACGTAAAGTTGAGCTCGTCTGCTAAGATTCAATTCAAAGGAAAAGAATACAATTTGAGCGGCTTGATACCGCTTAAGCAAGATGATGATCGTGAGATTCGCCGAGAAGCTACAGCGGCTTTTTGGGACTTCTTCCAAAAGAATGGCGATGCCTACGACGAAATCTTCGATAAATTGGTGAAGATTCGACACAACATTGCCCTAAAGTTGGGCTTCAGAAATTTTGTAGAGCTGGGCTATGCCCGCATGCTGAGATCTGACTACAACAGTGATGATGTAAGTAAGTTTCGCAATTTGGTGCATAAGTACATTGTGCCACTGAGCTCGCGTTTACGCGAACGCCAAGCCAAACGATTGAACTTGTCGCAACTCGAGCATTATGACTTGTCTTACGATTACAAAAGTGGAAATGCGACACCGAAAGGCGATGCAGAGTTCATTCTAGCCCAGGGAAAAAAAATGTATGAGGAGCTCTCACCAGAAACAGCGGAGTTTTTCAACTTCATGATCGAAAAACAATTGCTGGACCTCGAGAACAAGAAAGGCAAAGCTGGCGGAGGTTACTGTACATTCCTAGCCAACGAAAAAGCTCCCTTTATCTTTTCGAATTTCAACGGAACCAGTCACGATATTGATGTACTGACCCACGAAGCTGGGCACGCCTTTCAAGTTTACCAGAGCCGAAACTTCAAAATACCTGAGTACAACTGGCCTACTTATGAAGCTTGTGAAATCCACTCCATGAGTATGGAGTTTCTCACTTGGCCCTGGATGGAAAACTTCTTCAAAGAAGATGCTGATAAGTACAAATTCAGCCACTTGAGCCGATCTATTTTATTCTTGCCTTATGGTGTTTCAGTAGATGAATTCCAACACTTCGTTTACGAAAACCCAGATGCAAGTCCGGCGGAACGCCACGCAGCTTGGAAAGTGATTGAGCAAAAATACTTGCCCGATTGGTCCTTCGAAGGGAGTGAGTACCTACTGCAGGGTACATTCTGGCAAAAGCAGGCACACATCTACGAAATGCCATTCTACTACATTGACTACACCCTTGCCCAAATCTGCGCCTTTCAGTTCTGGAAAAAGTCGCGAGATCAGCGTGAAACCGCCCTCGAAGACTACATGCGCCTGTGTAAAGCTGGTGGAAGTAAGTCTTTTCTTGAGTTGGTGGAATATGCAAACCTAGAATCACCCTTTGAGGAGAAATCTTTCAACAGTGTCATTGGCAATGTGGAAGAGTACCTCGAAAAGGTAAATGACTCGAAGTTTTAGATCCATAATCTCAAACTGTCTTCCTTAATCGACTTTCTAGCTGCAATTGCAGCTAGAAAACAACTGAATTAGCCCGAAGAGTGCATTAATTGACACCTTCTTGAGGTTATCCACTAG
>Ga0079202_10000757_pt1 | contig 11377 bp, 9 predicted proteins | sample PorBlaBluebeHill_FD_68601 | JGI IMG/M metagenome (GOLD analysis project Ga0079202, IMG submission 68601) | Marine algae microbial communities from Blueberry Hill - Blueberry Hill, Maine | ecosystem: Host-associated > Algae > Red algae > Blade | place: USA: Blueberry Hill, Maine
GCAGATTATATAATCAACAAGAATTAGAAAAGTACAATTTATTGAAATGAAAGATAAAATACCAATTTATAATAAATATGGTTTAGCAGCTAAAGAAGCAGCTTTAATTGGTGATAACCCAGTAGAGTCTTGGGAAATTGCTGTTAAAGATTTTGAATCTAAAAGTGCTAAAATTAAAGGTTGTCCTAAAAATGCGTTTTTAGGATTGTGTGAAGCAGGTTTGGTAAAAGGCATAAAACCGGGTTCTTACTTTATAAGTAAAAAGGAAAACTTAAATAAAAAATATGCTATAAAGGCAGTTGAACTATTAGCTTTAGATTCAAATTTATCTAAAAACCAATTGTGGAATAAAGTCAGAGAAGCATTAAGTTTAGGAGAATTAAGTCCTAATTCTCAAATGGATGTTGTTTTGGCGCTTTGGAATGAAGGATTGATTGTGAAGTAATAATTTGAACTATTAAAACCTTTTAACAGACACATCAAATTTATATTAAATAGCATTGAAAAATAGAACAACCAAAACTAATTTCAGTTAACAAATTAAAAATATTAACCCAAATTAAAAATAAATGAACCAATTAACCACCCGCACAAACCTAAGTGCATTAAACGACCAACAACGAAAAGCAGTTTTATCAAACAAAAAACGTGTTCTGGTACTTGCAGGAGCAGGTTCTGGAAAAACAAATACCTTACTTCAAAAAATAAATTACTTAATAAACGACGAGCAAGCAGATTCTAATAGTATTCTAGCCATAACCTTTACCAAAAATGCGGCTAACGAAATGATAGACCGTATGATTTTATCGGCAGATAAAACGGGTTATTATAAACAGGTTACAGAAACCACAGGAATCACTCAAAAGCAACTTGGAGACGAGCGCAAAAAAATGCTTCAAAAATATACATGGTTAAATCAAATAACCATGAAGACCTTTCATAGTTTATGTTATAAAATTATGAGGGATGATGGTGTACATGTGTTCGATAATCAGTTTAAAATTATTCCTAAAACTAACGAAAATGCATCTGAGTTTATGGGCAATACTGCCCCCGAAACCGAAAATGAAATTATTCAAAAAGTCACCATCGAATTGTCTAAAAATAAGACATTTTTAATTGCTTTAAAACGATATATCATTGACTATTTTGTAGACTACATTAAAGAAAACGAAGAGAAAAGCGAATTTAGACCAGAAGGCAAGTTTTTCACAGCATTAAATGGTGATAAAGTGCGCTCTAAATCAGAACAGTTTATTGCAGATTGGTTGTTTCGTAATAATATCGATTACCAATACGAACCTAATGTACAAATAGAACATAAAAACTTTCATCCCGATTTTTTTATTCCTTCTGCTAATTTGTATGTCGAACATGTTAGCGATTTAAGTTACCCAACATTTTATAAAGAAATGGAGTTTAAAAGTGCAGGAATTCCATGCGTAAAAACCTTTGACAAAGCCACGCATAATTCAGCAGTTTTTAATCAAGTACTAGATAATGTTATTAAAGGTAGAATTTCAACAGATTTGTCGTCTGCAACCGTATTACATTACCATGAAGAATTTGCCAGTTTTAAAAAGGAACTTAATAAGTTTTACAGATTGGTGTTAGATGTTAAAGCACAAATAAGAAACTCAAATAAAAGTATTGAGGATATTGCTGATAAGGCTTCAAAAAGTGAGCATGAACGTGTGCGTTTATTTTATCAAGTAGCCATTCCTATTATTAAAGAATATGATGTCTATTGCACTAATAGATCGTATTTAGATTTTGATGGTTTAATTGAGTATGCATTAAAACTGTTTAAAGAACAACCAACGGTTAGAGAAAGGTACCAAAACCAGTTTAAATACTTAATGGTAGATGAGTTTCAGGATGTAAACAACAAGCAAGTAGAGTTTTTAAAATATTTAGTAAACCAAGAGTCTCAACTTTTTTGTGTGGGCGACGATTGGCAAAGCATTTATGGGTTTAGAGGTTCTGAAATAGATTATATAGTAAACTTTAAAGAGCATTTTAAGCAACCAGAAGTTATCACATTAAATCTAAATTATAGAAGCACAGACCATATTGTAAAAGCATCAAACGAAATCATTAAAAAGAACAAGTTTCAGGTTTCTAAAAATATTTCTGCTGTAAAAAAAGGAGGCACAAAAATAGAAGTAAACTATGCTGAAATTGCAGGAGAAACTGAAAGTTTTATATATGAAAAAATTCAAAAGCATATAGAGGAAGGTATAAACCCCGAAGATATTTTGGTGCTTTATAGGCGTACAGCCATGAAGAAGGAACTTCAAGAAAAATTATTTAAAAGCCGTATTAAAGTTCAGTATAAAACGATACACGGTGCAAAAGGATTAGAAGCAAAAGTGGTTTTTGTTTTAGGTTTAAACTCGGCACCTGGAGGTTTTCCAGATCCTTGGATGCAGGATAAAATTTATCATGTTATTAAAAAGACAGAATTCGATACGCTTTTGGAGGAAGAAAGACGCTTGTTTTATGTGGCATTAACGCGTGCAAAAAATCATTTGTACTTAATGTCTCAAAAAGGTAGTGTTTCGGAGTTTGTTAAAGATATTCCTAAGGAATTAATTCATGCTGAAGAAAGTTTACAAACAGGAATAGAAATTCAAATACCTATTTGCTCTAAATGCGAATCGAAAATTGAAGCGCATTTTAAGTATTGTCCTGAGTGTGGAAAACAACTTGGAGATGTGGCAGAATCAATAAAAGATACGGAATTGTATGAGCGTATAAAAAAGGAGTTGAGTAAAATTCCGCTAGAGCAACAAGGTTATTTAGAACACCATATTTATAAAGCACGACTAGAACATCCTAGAGCTTATGAGCCTTGGGGTTGGGAAGAGCATGATTTACTTGATGAATGTAGGGACAAATTTGATATTGATACGTTATGTGAATTATTTGGAAGAAGTAAAGGGTCTGTTTATGGTAAATTAGGTTAATAATTAAATATAACTAAAGCTACTTTTATATTTGAATATAATAGGTTTAGTGTGATTAAAATGTAAAATTAAATGTCCCAAACAACTGTTATAATAGCAACGTCAATGAAACGAACAGAGTGGCTTATAAATAGAAGCTTACGCTCTGTATATAACCAAGAAAACGTAAATACTGAGTTAATAAATGTATTAATTGTCGATGATAATAAAGATGAAAAAGAATTCTTCAATGTAAAAAAAGCTATTACTAAACTAAGAGAAAGACTTAACCTTTCAACACGACAATTCCCCACTAATACTATAAGAAACACAGAAACAAAGTTTAATTCCGGCACAGGTGCATGGAACACCGGCATAAAAACAGTTTATAGCATTAATAAGAGCGGATTTATAGCAATCTTAGATGATGATGACGAATATTTACCAAATCATTTAAACATTTGTATTTCAAAAATAAATGAGCATACGTTAGCCGTTTTTCAAAGTTTAGAATGGAAAAACCATGACAACAGCATTGTGAAATTCCCTTTAAATCTTAAGAAGTTAACACCATTAGATTTTTTTAAAGGAAACCCAGGGGTACAAGGCAGTAATATGTTTTTTAAAACAGAAGCTCTTATAGCTATAAATGGCTTTGACGAAAACTTACCAAATACTACTGATAGAGATTTAATGATTCGATTTTTACAACATGTAGAACCTTTAATAGCTATTTCAGTTATTGAAAAAGTTGGCGTTATACATTATAACCACAATAAAGAAAAAGTGAACAACAATCTACCTTTAAAACAAAAAGGACTTGATTTATTTTATGCAAAATATAAAAATCAATTTTCTGAATCTGCTTTTCAAGACTCTTTAAAAAGGGCTAAACATTTTTTTAATTATCAATATTCTAAATGAAAGAACAGATAGTTATTAATATGCCATTAAAAAATGGCGAAAAAACACTTATAAAAGCAATTGAATCTGTATTAAAACAGACAAATGTTAAGCGTGAAGTCATTTTGTTAATAGCAAACGACAATTCTACTGATAATTCTTCCAAAATATTAAGTGATTTTTCAAATCACAAAAGCATTAAAGTATTAAATGTTGATTTAAGTTTATCGTATTTAACTAGAAATTACCTATTAAAATACACTAGAGAACATTATCCAAATTGTGTGTTAATAGGACGTTTAGACTGTGACGATTACTTACACAATAACTTGGTGTTATCTACTATAGAAAAGAAATTTAACGAAACTAATTTTGATGTTTTAATAGCTGGTAATAAACAAATAAAAAACAACATTGTTTTTGAAGAAGCCAATATTGCTGATAAAAAGCTACTAGATAATGAATATCTAAAGCTTAGACTATACAACATGAGTATTGGTGACTCTAAAGCAGAATTACCCTCATGTAATACTTTTGTGAAACCAACTGTAGCACTAAATTACCCATCTATAAAAAGCGCAGAAGACCATTGGTACACGACTAAATTGCTTCTTAAAAAGAATGAATTAAACATTAAAATTGATGAAGACTTTATTTACTGTGTCTATTCATTAGATGGTAACGTAACAGCAGACAACCTCAATAACAACAGTTATTACGAAAGCAGAAAAAAATTATATCATTATTTCATAAAGCAGATAGAAGAATGAAAAGAGAAGAAAAGGCATTAACCATTCTAAATAACTATAAAAAACAAGAGTACTATCTTCTTGGAAAAGGTATGTCATCAGTTGTTTTTCATAATACCCAATTGGTCTATAAAGTTTTCTTACTAGACGCTATTGAAGGATTAAGTTATAAACGACACATGCTTAATACTTTTAAAACTAAACTTCATTTATTTGAAAACTCTAACTTTTTCTACTCTATTAAAGACTTTATAGAGATAAACAAAAACACATTAATATTAATTTATCCTTATCAAAAAAGTGAACCTTGCATTACTTTTAATCATGAAGAAATTCAAGATTTTCTAGTAGAATGTTGGCAAAAAAGAATAATATTTCAAGATATAAAACCTGATAATTTTATTAGAGTAAAAGGTTGTTTAAAATGGATTGACTATGAGCCTGATAAGTTTACAGACAACCTATTTTTAAACATGGCAACACGAGCCTTTATTTTTTCTAAGTATGGTTCTGAAAACTCTATTTTCACAAATAAATTATGCAGGAGCGCTATTAATAATTTTGAATTAAAGGAATTAAAAGGGTTGCAGCCATTTATGAATGATTTATACTCTAAAATAATCTTTAAGGAAAGTCAACTTGCATTGCCTGCTAACTGCTCTAATAAAAAAGACATACCACTTTTTAAAAATATTGAAGACGCTTTAGTTCAAATTAAAAACTCTAAAAAGGTTATTTTTTCAATTCCGTATACCAATACTATTAATGTAGATGCTTTATTTTTTTATTTACTAAACAAAGAGATTCATTTAGACAAGGTAGATTTTGACGCTGTTAGTTTAACTAAAGACAATTATTTTTCTCCAAACAATATTGTTTTAAAAGTATCAAAATTGGTTCAACCAAAGCATAAAACCTCTTTAATAATAAAAGCCTGTGTTCAAGATTCAGAAATAATTTATCAAGCAGTAAAACACATCATAAAACAGACTGCTTCTCCAAATATTTTTGATGAAAAAATTATAGCTTTAGATAGTCGTGAGTCTAATTTTTTAAGAGAATATAATAATCAGAATAATTGGGATGGATTGATTTCAGAAATAACAAAACTAATAAATGAAGGAATTATAGATAAGTTCATCTTTCCAAAAGAAGAAGATACCTTAGAAATAAACAAGAAATATTTTGAGTTAGACTCTAATGCAACGCATACTGACAAAGGGGTTCCTATCTCTTCTCAACTTTATGCTTTTGAAAAAGCAAAAAACGATTATATTGTTCAGTTAGACTGTGATTCAATTATAGGTAGGCTGGATAAAACACATTCGTTTTTAGAAGATATGATTACAGAAATAAACAAAAATGAAAATGTTGTTTCTGTAGGTTTTAATATTTATAAAGGAAAAACAATTCAATTTACACCTTATTTTGGTTTTGAGAATGGAGGTTTTGTACCTGAAGTTAGATTCTGTCTACTAAACAGAAAACGACTTCATAAACTATTACCGCTATATAATGTAATGCATCAAGACAATTTAAAATTAAGTTGGTATCGCTCATTAGAACAGAAACAAAAGGAAACAAATACTTTTTCTATTAGAGGAGGCTCATCTAAATCATTCTTTATTCATCCGCCAAATTTTAAGAAAACAGATAAAGATTCCTGGTTTACTAAAATTGACAGAACTGAACAACTTGAAATTCCAGAAACACAAATAAATCAATTTGACCTTATAGATTCTTATTATGACTGGACAAATCCCAAACGTAATGAAGATTTAGTAATAGTGTCTTCTTTTAGAAATATTAGCTTCCCTCGATTTTTAAGGTATTGGTACTCACTTACAAGTCAGTCTATTCAAAATTGGGGACTTATATTAATAGACGATCAATCTGAAAATGGTATTTCTTTTTTTATTAAAGAGCTTATAAAACCATATAAAGATAGAGTTACTTTTATAAATAATAAATTTAGAATGGGAGTTGCACATAACACCTATAAGGCGATTCATTATTTTATGAATAATCAAGATTCTATAGTAACCATCATTGATGCAGATGATGTATTAATTGGTAAAAATGCTTTAAAAAATCTTTATGAAAAATACGCTTATAACAAAGCAGATGTTGTTATTGGAAAAATGTATAGAACCGACAAATTACATGCTCACTATAAGTACACACCCAATTTTACTAATCCAAGATTATATGGTGGAAATGTATGGCAACATATAAGAAGTTTTAAAAAACATCTATATGATTCTTTAGGTTTTGAGGATCTAAAAATTAAAAACAAACAACAAACCACTAATGACATTTTACTTTCAAAAAGATTTAGTCAAAAAATGGTATTTCCAGAACATTGTGTTGATTATTCGTATATGGTTCCTATAGTGGAAATGGCCTCTAACCCTATGTGGATTAACCACTTTAATATTTTACACGATAGAGCCACTATAAATACACCTGATGTTAAAAAACGTAAAAATGAAATAATTGATGAGATTCTTTCAAAAAAATCAAAATCACCAAAAGATGTTTTCTTAGGTAGAAAAACGTTTTTACCAAATCTCAAAAAAATTGAAATAGATATTACTTATGAATGTAATTTAAAATGCATAAACTGTAATAGATCCTCAACACAAGCACCTATTAAGCAAGGAATGACTTTATCGCAAATTCAAGAATTTGTTCAAGATTCTATTCATTTAAATAAAAAATGGGAATTAATAAACTTACTTGGAGGAGAGCCAACTATTCATATCGATTTTTCTGAAATTATAAATACAATTTTATATAAATATATAATTCCATATTCACCAAATACAATTCTTCAAGTTACCAGTAATGGATTTGGAGCCCTTGTTCAGAATAAACTAAAACAGTTACCAAAACATAAAAACGTGATTATTGACTATGCTTCATTTAAAGATGAAAGAGTAGTCCCCTATTTCTCACCTTTTAATGATGCTCCAATAGACAACGAGAGCACATCTAATGAAGATTTTAATAAAGGCTGTTGGGTAACCTCATATTGTGGTATAGGATTAAACCAACTAGGTTATTACCCTTGTGGGGTCGCAGGAGGTATTGATAGAATTTTTGAAAAAAATATTGGAGTTCAAAAATTAGAAGATGTTGACGAATCAATTTCAAAATTATTAAATGAATTTTGTAAATACTGTGGAAATTTTACTGATTACAATGTAAATCAAGGGAATTTTATCCCAAGACATGAAAAAGCAGCTGTAAGCAAACCTAAAATATCTAAAACTTGGAAAAAACAATACAAAGCATATAATGGAAAAAAATAAAGTAATATTACTCCTAAGCGGTGGTATCGATTCAACCACATTATTAGCTAAATTAAAAGGAGAAAATAAAGAAGTGGTTGCGCTGAGTTTTTTCTATGATCAAAAACATGCAATAGAACTTGAATATGCTCAAAATAATGCTATAAAATATAATGTACTTGAACATAGAATAATCAAACTTGATAGTCTTATGTTTTCAGGATCTGCTCTTGTTAATACTGAAAAACAATTATCTACCTATGAGCATGGAGAAAAACCTATTGGACAAGAGAACGCTTATGTTCCCTTTAGAAATCTAATTTTTTTAAGCATGGCTCTTAGCTTAGCAGAATCATCTAAAATCAATAATATTTACATCGCTTTTAATAAGGATGATTGTGTTAATTTTTGGGATTGCACAGCTACTTTTTTATCTCAAATGAATAGTATTTCGATGCATTCAGGTATCAAAATACATGCTCCATTAATTGATTTTACAAAAAAAGAAGTTATTTGTTTGTCACAAAAATTAAATATTAATTTAGACAAAACGATTAGTTGTTATCAGCCTAAAGGTGAAAAAGAATGTGGTAAATGCTTGAGTTGTTTGATTAAAAAAAAAGCGATAAACAACAAATAAGCAACTATTTGAAATTATAGTAAAAAAACTTCTTTTACTCTCTATAATTTCATTTAGTCTTTTTTATATTTATCTCATTCATCTTCACAAAATTCTCACTAAGTCACATACGTTCCTTATCTCAAATCTTTGTTTGTTTCATTTCGCTAAATTATTTGATTATAAGTAACTTAATTATACAATTATAGTTTTATATAAATCTATAACCAAACACAACAAAGTGTATTAAAAAGCACTTTTTAGCATAATTATCACTAACTAATTACAAAAACATCTATATAGTGCAACAAAAAGCACTTATCATGTGTTTAATTTAAAAAAACGTTATATTTACATAAAAAGAGCCATATAATGCACTCACAACATTTAATAGATACCATAAAAGCACGTAGAGACAACCTAGGTGTAACACAAGACACACTCGCAGATCTTTCTGATGTCGGTTTACGCACACTAAAACAATTTGAAAGCGGTAAAGGCAACCCTACACTAGAAACTTTAACCAAATTGGGTAATGCGTTAGGTATGGAGTTAACGTTTATAGTTAAAGATGTGAATAATAAATAATGAGACAAGCAAATGTACTATACAAAAAAGAAAATGCAGGTGTACTAACCCAATTAGACGATGGTAGTTTTCTATTTAAATACCATGATGAGTGGTTTAAAGACATTAATAAACCTGCAATTAGTTTAACCTTACCTAAAACACAGCAAGAATACCTGTCTGAATATCTATTCCCTTTTTTTTATAATATGCTACCAGAAGGCTCCAATAAACAAACCGTTTGTTTTGAGAACAGAATAGATACTAAAGATTATTTTGGGATCTTAATCACCACAGCAAAACAAGACACCATTGGTGCAGTAACTATTAAAAAAATAATACCATAATGGCTTTACTAGACATAAAAGTTTGTCCAGGAACACTAGCAAAAAACCATACAAGTTATAGTAACATGGCTTTAAGGCGTGTATTCTTTGGTAAAAAGGTTAGTTTTATTTTAAATTATGATTCTCCTGCCAGCAATGAAAGAACAGATGCTTTGTTTGTAGAAAACAGAAAGCGTATGTCTATTTCTGGTGTACAAGAGAAATTTTCTGTTTTATTAGAAAAAAACAAATTACGCCTAATACAAGAAAACGAACAAGGGCAATACATTTTAAAACCAATACCAAACGTTGGAAAAAACACAAATCAAATGCCAGCCAATGAGCATGTAACTATGCAAATTGCAAGACAAGTATTTGATATTGAAACTGCAGAAAACGCACTTATATTCTTTGAAAATGGAGATCCTGCTTATATTACAAAGCGTTTTGATATTAAAGATGATGGAAACAAATGGGCACAGGAGGATTTTGCTTCATTAGCAGGAAGAACACCACAAACACATGGCGAAGATTTTAAATATGCGGGTAATTATCTAGAACTTTTTAGCATTTTAAAAAAATACACGCCCGCTTATACTATTGAATCTATTAAATTATTTAAACTTATCCTTTTTAATTATTTATTTTCTAACGGTGATGCCCATTTTAAAAACTTCTCTCTAATAGAAACACCTTTGGGTGATTTTAAATTAAGCCCTGCTTACGATTTATTAAATAGTAGAATACACATCGATGATAACGATTTTGCTTTAGTAGATGGTTTATTACCTCCTAATCTAGCAAAAGGAAAAATTACAACTCAATTCTATATTTTAGGAGAAAAAGCTGGTATTTCAAAAAAACAGATAGACAAAGTTTTTAAAAACTTAACAGTAAAACAAGACAACGTTTTAGCGCTTATAGACCTTTCATTTTTAAATGAAAAGTCTAAAAAAAATTATAAACAAGCCTACCAAACAAGGCTTAAAAAATTATTACGCGAGTAATTATCTAGCCATAACGAGTAATATAATACACAAACACATGTGTTTTGATTAATAAACAAATATTATTCTAAAATTATAAAACTCAATATTCCTGATGTTTATAAAAATTACTCAAAAGAATTGATTGATATATTAGAAAAGAAGATTAGCTTTTGATTATAATTAAAAAAAAGCTTTTATACTTAACATATTCAACTGCACAAAATTCTTACTAAGTCATATACGCTCCTTATCTCAAAATCTTTGTTTGCTTCATTACGTTAAGTTAAAAAAATGTTGATTAACTAAAACCAATAAATTTACTCATTATATGCAATTAAATATAATTATGAACAAATACATCATTCTATACGCTTTTGCGTATAATTCAAGATGGACAATGTGTTTTGGAATGATAACCGTAATGCGTCATTATTGCCCTGATTACTTATAATGGCTCCTCCAATATATACAACTTCAGCATTGATATCTCCCAAGATACGAGCTACTTCTCTACAACTTTTAAATTTACTGACGTATTATTTTTCATGTTGTAATCGTTCTTTCAATAATGAAACGGCTAAATTTTGCTCACGAACCTTTCCTACTCTAATGGCATCAACTAAAGCAAGGGCTTCATATAATTTTTTATCATTTAAAATGGCTTTCGGAACTGATTTATAAAGTGGCTGTATCGCTTGACCACGCATATCTCCTCTGGCATAAGGCCAAACATAATTCTGATCGCTTTGAATTTCTTTACTTAATGGCGATGCTGAATGCGCTGTTGCAATACCTCTTACAATTGGCCCTGGTTGTTGAGGAAAAACATATTTAATACCGTGTTGTATAAATTCTAAAAGATTAAGTAGGTTAACCTTTTTACGACTTGCATCTATTAATCCCGAATATTTGGAACGCGTTAAACATTCAGATATTTCGGACTGACTAATATTCAAATCCTCAGCTAGTGTATGTTGAAACCA
>Ga0079202_10000758_pt1 | contig 11364 bp, 10 predicted proteins | sample PorBlaBluebeHill_FD_68601 | JGI IMG/M metagenome (GOLD analysis project Ga0079202, IMG submission 68601) | Marine algae microbial communities from Blueberry Hill - Blueberry Hill, Maine | ecosystem: Host-associated > Algae > Red algae > Blade | place: USA: Blueberry Hill, Maine
CATTACGTAGTGATTGCATCAAAAAGGGGATTTCACGCATTGTGAGTTGAGTTATAGATCTTGACTTCCGCAAAAATATATGTCATAAATTGCAAGTACTTGAATTACAGTAAATTATAGTTTTAAGAGTTGATTTAGGGTGCCTCAGAGTTAATTTTGCGTTATATTTCTATGGGTTTATCTGGAAAAAAGGAATAAGAGTGGAAAGATCAGTGTACTGATAATTGATAAATCGTGAGGCAGATATATAGTAGCTAAAACCATCTTCTAAAGGTGAGCGACAGATTGTATAAGCTTTCTAATCCAGGGTAGAGGTCGAATAGTATTTCGGCTCTTTGCTTTTGTGAGTTAGACCAGTTAGTTTTTATTTTGAAGAGTTGTCTGTGACTTCTTTGTAAGAGCTGTAAACGGGTTTCGCCGTTTGCATACCGAGTTGGCTTTTGTATTTTTGCATATGCATTTGTAACCAAATCTTGTCTTCCCTTATTCGGTGTTGTTCATACAGTTCAGTCCTTTTTGCTATCTGTTCATGCCTGTATTCTATACGCTGATCCTGCACTGCCTGTAGTACGATTTTGATAATGTGGAACTTGTCCGCTACAGCTATAGCGTTTAAAAAATTCTCTCTACACACCCAGTCGTAGTGCGATGCTAAGTCAAGTGTTATCGTCTTGACATTCACAGCCTTTTAGATTCATACGGCTTTAGAATCTCAGTGATATATAAGGCCTTTGTGGTCTGTGCTAACAATGCTATTTTACCCGACTGTTGATTGCTCAGTATCGTATAGTATTCTCCGTCTATATGCTTTTCGTCGATCGCCATATGCGAGCCGATATTGTCAGGTTTCAATATGGGTACTGGCACATAGTCGTCGAGCTTGTCTAAATCATGTTTATATAATTGACCAGATTCAACCGCATCCATATAGCCAGACAGAACCCTGAAGGCGTCTATGACTGGAATCATTGTACTACCATCAAATTTGTTTCCTTCAAAGATGTCATAAGCTAATGGATAGCCATCTCTGCTGACCAACAAACCTAAAACGATCTGTGAGTTCTGATGCTTACCCCTTTTGAAAAACCAGTCTTACGTAAATCATCTTTCAGATCTATCTCAAAGTAAACTGTAGTGACATCATAAAATACTACTGTGACACCTTCTGGAAATAGTGTAGAGGGGTGTGCTCATAGCTGATCTTTTGAATTAACCCCTTCTGACGGCTATATAGCGCTTGTCCATGTATCGATAGATTTCATCTTCACTGTACAACTTTTGTTCATACCTATACAGATACTCTGTGGTCTTCAGTTTAATTTGTGGATAAACTAAACGATGTAAAACTAAGTGTCTGAATAATTCATCTTCAATCTTATCAAAGCCTATGGAATTAATGATTTTGCCAACTGTAAGCTTAATACCTACAAGATTATGAGAAGTTATTGAGTCAAAAATTCGCTCGGCTAACTGATCATAGTTGTTAAAATCAGGTAAAGCTGTTCCCGTATGTCTCCTGATCCATTGCTCAGCTTCAAGGTAAAGTACTTCTAATTTATTAGCATCATCTGTGCAACCTATGGTTGAAAAAACAAAATATTGGTAGACCCCGAACAACATTGGAAAAAGAAATCAAGCAGTGGTTTGATGACGTGGATGAACAAGGTAATTTCTTCATGTCAAACGCAAAATCAACTACCCAAAGACATCTTGGAGTGATCATGAATTACTTCTACGAAGGAGCTACTAACGCAATTGCTGAAAATATTAATCGCCACATCAAGAGATTTATCGGTTCTCTATTTGGTATCAGGGATATGGATTTCTTCTTTTTTAGATTAGCTATATATTTCTCCTGACACCAGCACATCAAAATAAACTTTAGCCATTCTCAATTCTATTAAATACATTGTTAGGTTTGGATTAAGGATAATCAATATAATTTTTTAGCTTTGCACCCTTAAATTAGATATGAAAATTCAAATTAGTACCTTGAAAAATTTAGTCAAAAAGAGGAAAGCTAAATACATGGGTTGCTTTGATGTCTTTCAGGACAATAGCTTTCAGGGATGGGTATATAATAAAAGAAATATTGATGAGATTGTAACAGTTGAGATCTATCATAACGATACTTTTATATTGAGAGGTAAAAGTAACTTATCGAGGGAAGACTTAAAACTAAAGAAGATTGGAAACGGTAAGCATGGTTTTAACATTGCTATAGATGAAAATACGCTCAGCCGCCTAACTAAAATTGGAGGAAAATTTTATGTTTATGTTGATAATAAAACTTTTCTTCTAGGTGAAGTAGGTATAGAGAATATTGAAGATGTTTTTTGGACGGGAACCCAGATAGATTTCATCAATGATTTAATTAAACCCATATGGACTAAATCATTATTAGAATTCAAAGATAACCAATCTAAGATACTTCAGGATAGAACTAATATTGAATGGGAAGATTCTTTGTTTAACAGAGCGAATAAATTTCCTTATTTAATGTTCAGTTCTCATAGGTTTAAAGTATTATCTCAAAGTAAATTTGAAGTAAGCAAAGCAGAATACGATGATTTAATACAATGGTATGTAGTAGATTTACAAAAGAATAGATTTCCGATTAAAATCCCTGTTTCTAAAGAACTAATAGACTATTTAACCAAGCCTATCGAAATATATAAGATAAAAAATTCTATTTCCAGACATGCTATGCATTATTTGCATCAGAATAGATCAAGATTTGGGGATTGGGATTTAAATAATGATGCATGGTATTTACAGTTCATTTTTAGTTACTGTGAAAATGTGATTGAAAGAGGTTTAGGCGATTTTTTAATACCTGAGTACTTTATTAATAAACTAAGAAGAGTAGGCCCACAATGGAAAGGACATGATTTTCCAATTTCTAGATACATGGAATTTTACTTTTCTAAAGCTGTGAACTTACATATTGTCGATTTAGGGGATAAAAGTTCTGTGATTCTCTATGTTATATACTTTTTAGGCTTGGCTATTGACAGACCTGAATTACTTAAATTTGTTCCGAAGAAGACACTTGAAAATGTATTTAGATATTCTAAAAATGAAAATGTCATAAATAGTTGCTTTCTCTTAATGTATGGTGAAAGTACTCTTAAGAATTATATAAGTAAGGATTTATTTAGTTATCAAGACTATGATACGATTTTGCATATTCATGGGTTCAGTTTAAATTTGCTTAAATCAAATGCTATTACGGAAAACGGTAACCGGTTACATTATTCAAATATTGAAACTGAAAGAAATCTAGATAAATATGATGTACAAGTCATAGGACCCTTTGAAAAGGCTTCAGGGTTAGGGCAAGCTTGCCGATTGACTGCATCCATTATAGAAAATACAAAATTCAAATTAACAAAATATAATTTTGATTTAGATAATCCCGCACCAGTAGGATATAATGATGTTGAAGATGATTTTGAGAAGCTTTACTCCGGAGTACCGATAAATTTGATACATCTAAATGCAGAATCGATACCTACGGCTTATGCGTATCTACCTGATATATATTCAGACTCTTATAATATTGGTTATTTCTATTGGGAATTAGATACACCAGCATCCTGTCATTTTTTAGCATTAGACTTATTAGATGAAGTATGGGTGGCCACAGATTATGGAGTAAGCATATATCAGTCAAGTTTTAATAATGATGTCGTTAACGTAGGTATGATAGCAGAAGACATCCCCAAAACTGAAAAAAATGTTTCTAGAGTCTTCTTGAAATCAATTCTTGACATCCCTGACGATACTTTTGTGTTTTTAACGATTTTTGATTCATTTTCATTTATCCAGCGAAAGAACCCATTAGGAGTTATCAAAGCCTTTCAGAGTGCGTTTGAAAATAATGAAAATGTGAGTTTGATCCTAAAGACACAGAATAGGGATTCTGTATTTGATCCTGTTCAAGTTAATATGTGGGATGACATTAATGAACTGACGCAGGATGATAATCGTATCCACATCATTAATGAGACTTTTACATACAAGAATTTGCTAGTATTTAAGCAAGCCTGTGATTGTTATGTCTCATTACACAAGTCAGAAGGTTGGGGATTTGGTATGATAGAATCAATGCAGTTAGGTCTTCCTGTGATCTGTACTAATTACTCAGGAAATCTTGATTTCTGTAATGATGAAAATGTTCTTTTGGTAGATTATGAAGATGAATATTTAAATACAGACGATTATATTTTTGTCAGACCAGGACAAGTATGGGCAAACCCTAAAATAAATTCAGCAAGTGAAGCCATGATGCGGATGTATCAAGACCCAGAATTGCGTAAGCATTTATCATTAAATGCTGAAAATTTTGTGGCAAATAATTTTTCTATGGAACAAATTTCACATCGATTCGAAAATAGATTATCCTTTATATTTAAAAACAAAATTGTATCATGAAAACTGCGCTTATTACTGGAATAACTGGTCAAGATGGAGCATATCTAAGTGATTTTCTTTTGAAGAAAGGCTATAAAGTTTATGGCGCCGAAAGAAGGGCAAGTACTCGAAATAGAACTCGATTGGACCGGTTAGGAATAACTAATGAAATCGAATGGGTCAATTTTGATTTAGCTGACTTAGCTGGAATGCTCAGAGTCATTCAGCAGGTAAAACCTGAAGAAGTATATAACTTGGCAGCTCAAAGTTTTGTGGGTTTATCGTTTGATCAACCAATAATGACTGGTGATATCACTGGTCTTGGTGTCACAAGATTACTTGAAGCTATTCGAATAGTTAACCCTAAAATCAAGTTATATCAAGCTTCGACTTCTGAAATGTATGGTAAAGTACAAGCAGTTCCTCAAAATGAAGAGACTGATTTCTATCCCCGTAGCCCTTACGGAGTTGCCAAATTATATGCGCACTGGATGTGTATAAATTATAGGGAATCATACGATATCTTTAACTGTTCTGGAATTTTGTTCAACCATGAGAGTCCTCTGAGAGGTAAAGAATTTGTCACAAGAAAGATAACCTTAGCAGTAGCAAATATCGTGAAAGGTGACCAAAAAGAGTTGTTATTAGGTAATCTTGATGCCAAAAGAGATTGGGGTTATGCTAAAGAGTATGTTGAGGGTATGTACCTAATGTTACAACAAGATAAACCTGATGACTATGTATTAGCTACAGGTGAAACACATTCAGTAGAGGAGTTTGTTGATGCAGCTTTTAGTTCACAAAAACTTAATTGGAAAGACTATGTGAAACAGGATCCAAGATTTATGAGGCCTTCAGAAGTAGATTTGTTATTAGGCGATCCAACTAAAGCCAATAATGTATTAGGATGGAGTCCAAAAGTCAAGTTTAAAGACTTAGTAGCTTTAATGGTAGAGTCTGACCTTAAAATGGTCCGAGATAATGTCATAAATATATGAAGAAAGTATTAGTAACTGGTGGTACTGGTTTCGTAGGCAAATATCTTTGTAAGCATTTAGTTGACAAAGGTTACAAAGTATGGAATACATCTCAAAGTATTTCAGATAAGGTTACTAAGTCCGATTCTGAATTATTTTTGGAATTAGATATAACAAATAAAGAACGAGTAAAAAGTGTTTTTAAACAAGTAATGCCAGATGAGGTTTATCATCTTGCGGCGCTTACAAAGCCTGGCTTGAATGAGATTCATGAATTTTATAATGTGAATCTTTTCGGATCGATTAATATCTTAGAAAATAGCCTTATGGCCGGCAGTCGAGTCATTTTAATCTCTAGTGGGTATGTGTATGGCAGTACTTATGAGGGGAGGATATCTGAGGAGATGCAAATGAAACCAATTAATCACTATGGAATCAGTAAATCAGGGGCTGATCAATTGTGTAAACATTATCATCTCAAAGGCTTGCATGTTGTTTGTGCACGCCCATTCAATCATACTGGTCCGGGTCAATCTGACAGTTTTCTTGTTCCTTCGATCATAAAGCAATGTCATACTGTTTCAAATGATAATAAACTAATAACTTTAGGTAATGTACATACAGTAAGAGATTTTCTTGATGTTAGGGATGTTATAAAGGTTTATAAAAAGCTAATTACAGAAGGAAAGAGCGGAGATACATATAATGTATGTTCGAGTGAAGGAATTACGGTATTAGATATTTTTAATAAGGTAAATAAATATTTTGGAGGAAAGATAAAATTGGAGATTGAAGAGACTAAGAAAAGAAAATTTGATATTCCAAGTCTTATTGGAGATAATCAGAAATTGATTGATTGTATTGGAGAATTTAAAACTTATAGTTTTGAAAGGACATTGAAAGATATGATTAATGCATAAATTTCATTATGATTGAACACATAATTACCTAAATGCAGATAGAGTGCATGCAGGTCTTGATATTGCTATAAAATATAGCATCATGAATATATTAAAATTTGTAGATACATTCCCAGACGAAGCTTCATGTAAAGAGCATTTTAGACTACGACGTGAGTCAGAAGGGGTAAAATGTAAGAAGTGCCAAGGCACTGTTCATTATTGGTTAAAAGGTAAGTATCAATGGCAGTGTAAGTCTTGCTCATTTCGTACTTGTTTACGCAGTGGTACTGTTTTTTCTCACAGTAAGCTTCCACTGCGCAAGTGGTACTTAGCGATGTGCTTGATGAGTATGACAAAGAAAGGATATTCAGCTAAAGAAATGCAGCGCCAGTTAGGACATTCTCGCTACCAAAGTATATGGCGAATGATGCATGTGATCCGTGAAGCGATGGGTAAACGAGATGCACTGTATAAACTGGAGGGTATGATAGAGTTTGACGAAGCTTATATCAAAAAGGCAACTCTTAAAGGCACTAAACTCAAGCGTGGCAAGGGATCGCAGGGGAAAATGAATGTCGCCGTCGCAGCTGAATCAGTCCCATTAGAAGATGTAAAAGACGGTAAGAAATCAAATCAATGTAGATACTTTAAAATGAAGGTCTTAGAATCCCACAAAGCTGAAGCAGTGAATGATGTGATTAAAGAAAGTCTGTCAGAAAGCAGTATAGTATTTAGTGACAGAAGTAAAAGCTATATAGACATAGCTAATTATGTAGAGCTTCATATAGAAGAAAGGTCTTCAAAAGAAACGACCAAAACTGTCTTACAGTGGGTACACATTACTATCAGTAATGCTAAAAGATGGCTATTGGGAATAATACATCATAAGATTAAAGGAAAATATCTACAATCGTACTTAAATGAATTCTGCTACAAGCTGAATAGACGATACTTTGGTGATCGACTATTCGATAGAGTCATTTTAGCAATGGCTAAAACCTACTGGTAACTTTGCGGACAATCATAAATTTCATTATTAAACATAATCAAAAAAAAGGAATATGAATAAAAAATTAATAATACAATTTTATGATATATTATTAAATAGAGTTCCAAATGACAAGGAAATTAGCGAATGGATTAAATTAGATTTGTCCATAAGTGAATTACTAAGTTCTATTTTAGAGTCGAAAGAATATGCCACTAATAAAAATTTGACTCGAAAAGAAGATTTTGACGTTTTACTTGAAAAATATACAGGATGCTCAAAAGCCGATATTATCACGCTACAAGAATACCATTTTAAGCGAGATTCTAAGCCAGGATATATTCTTGATTTTTTAGGCACTTATACTTCAGTAGATTATTTTAACTCTTATGATAAATTGTCAGGCTTAGTAGAGGGAATACCGTTAATTAGTAATTTTCATGCTGAAGTTATAGAGTATGTTGGTTTAATTAAAAGTATTAATAGATGTAAAGGTCGATTTAATGCAATAGAACTTGGGGCGGGTTGGTGTCCTTGGTTAGTTGCGAGTCACATGTGCGCAACCAGAAAAGGCTTGGAGATAGGAATGATGGTAGGCATAGAAGCTGATAGTGATCATGTCGACTATGGCAAGCGTCATTTTGAAAGTAATGATATTTCTATGTCCAATATTATTTTAAAAGAAGGTATTATTAGCGTAAGTAATGAACCGATGTATTTTCCCGTAATTGATTCAAATATTGATTGGGGAGCGAAAGCGGTAACAGCTAAAGATTATGACAAAATAAAATATAAGAAATCATTTTTAAAGAAGGATAGCTACACAATTAAAGATATAGTAGGCTTGTTTTCTGAAGATATAGATTTATGCCATATTGATATACAAGGGCATGAATTTGATATTGTTCAGAATGGTATAGAACACCTAAATAAGTCTGTTAAATTTATGATTATAGGTACTCATTCTAGAAAAATAGAGTTTGAATTGATGGAGTTGCTTTATTCTGAAAAATGGATTTTGGAAAATGAAAAACCTTGTAAATCAGCGACAGGCAAATATTCAAATTTATTATTGGATGGTACACAGCTTTGGCTAAATCCAAATTTGAAAGATTAAATATTATAATTGGATTTTCATGAATTTCATGTAGTTTTAATTCTTTCAACCAATGAGGACGATAATGAAAGAAAGCACAGTAATATTTAATTTATCTCTAATTTATCATGGGTAGAAAAACTGTTTATTTACACGTAGGTTTTCCGAAGACGGGTTCAAAATCAATACAGGCTACATTAACCTATAATGCTGCATTGTTAAAAGGTATGGGATATCTATATCCGCATGAAATGGTGCCTGAGAAACATAGAGCATATAATATGCCAGTTATTCACACCATACCAATTCGTTTGATTTTTAATAATGATCCATACAAAGGCAATAATATAATATTAGGGCAAAATAAAAAATTTGTTGATGAGAGTAAATTATGGGCAGAAAAAGAATTGAATAAAATAATCGAAACAAATTATAATATCGTGCTTTCTGGGGAGGGAATTCCGCACGTAGATAAAGAAGGTTTATCAAGATTTCGAGATTATTTTGAAAATAATGGTTACGAAATAAAAGTTATTGCTTTTATTAGGTCTCCAAATTCAATTATTAATAGTATGACTCAACAAACCATAAGAGCGGGTATTTATGTAAACTCTAAAAATATGGATTTTGTTACATCACACCTTATATTAAAGCTTAAAAATATTTTTGGAGATTTAATAACATATATTCCTTTCAAGGAAGCATGTTCTCATACTAATGGTCCTGTAGGAACTCTTTTGAAATTTTTAGACATTTCTGATCAAGAGGAGTTTAAGTTTCGTAGACATAATCAATCTGACTCAAATTTGAGTGCAAGGATTAACAATTTTATTAACTTTTATGAGCCCATTATTATTAATGGTAAAATAAATCCAAATCGAAATCCAGGGGACGTAAGTTTTATTATGAGATTACAAGGAAACAAATTTACTCTTTCTAAGCAAGAAGTATTTTTTGAAAAATTTGCTCAAATACAAAAAGAGTCTGAGAGGATTGTAGAGTTGTTAGGTTCGCAATTCGTGAGTGCTGATTTAAGTATAAATAGTTTTCCTGATCAAGAATCGGAGGGTTTTTACGATTGTAGTGATCAAGCATTAAATAGTTTTGCGAATGATTTATCTAAAGCAAACTTATTAATTCAGGGATTAGTCAGAAAATATTTTGAAATCAATCCATTTTTAAATAATAATATTTTAATAAAAGCCCGTCATATCTTAGGAATAGTATCTAATAGTAGTAAAGATTTAGAAGAAAAGAGTATACTAAACGAAGTATTAAGGCCTATTATTTAAATTTAAAACTATGGTGAAGTGTAAACTACATAGATACTTAAGCGATTTATACATTCTTATCGTTATAAACTAAATATTCTAAAATTGGATATATCAAATATTACTAAGTATAATTTAGACGAATTCATAAGCTGGGTTGATAATAATGGTGGTCCAGAATCCTTAAGTCGCCCAGAAATCACTTCTAAATTTAAGTATACAACTGATATAGAATTAGATGATTCAATAGACCCTAATTCAGAAGATTATTTGAATTTTCAATTAGAGGTATACAAGGAATTATCCAACAGGGATATCGATCAGCAATTAAATGAACAAACTAACTTTAATATTGGTCCTCATATAAAATCTAATAACCCCTACAATATTAATGATCCATCTAATTTTGTTTTTCATTATCTCCGATTAGGGCATACAGTCAAACAAGCAAATATGGATAAAAATCCTAAACTGTTAGATATGGGTTGCGGATGGGGTTTGTCGACAGAGTTTCTTGGTACATTAGGTGCTACGGTAACTGCAGTCGATATAAATCCAGATTTTATATCATTAATAAATGCGAGATCAGAGCAAAATGTATTCGATATAAAAACAGTTAATTCCTCTTTTACTGATTATTTTACTACCGAAAAATTTGATGGAATTTTATTTTATGAATGCCTTCATCATGCCATAGATATAGGAGAATTAATTAATAAATTAAAATTTTTCTTGAAACCTGGTGGCGTTATTATGCTGGCTGGCGAACCAATACAAAGTTTCTATTGGAATTCATGGGGAATGAGATTAGATGCACTTTCTATCTATTGTATAAGAAAATTTGGATGGTTTGAATCAGGATGGTCTGAGGGTTTCCTTAAACAAAAATTTGTCTCTCTTGGTTTTGATTTTGATATGGCTAAACATGATGACCCACTTATAGGGTATACGGTTGTGGCTAAACACATAACTAATATTAAGCATATTCCTAGTATTGTAGAACTAATAGATCATACTGGTTGGTTTTTTGAGACTGATTTTTTAGTCAGCTCAGGTGTTGCGAAAATCAGTAAAATCAAATCTTTATTATCAAAGTATGACGATAAAAATAAAAGTGTTGTGTTGTCAATTTTTAATTTTTCATCTATTGATATTAAGTGTGAGCTTATAGCTGGAGATCATACTCGAACTTTGATTTTTAAGCCGAACCATAACACCTTAGAACTTACTAATAATGAAATTGCGGAGGATGAAATTTTATTTAAAAGCGATGTATGGTGTCCTTCTGAACTTTTAGAGAATAGTTCTGATAATCGGATTATGTCATTTCATTTGTTTGCAGTTGAGATTATCTAAGCAAGGATTTTCTTCTTTTTTTGTATGTCGTCCCTTGAGAGAAGCGTCCAATAGTATAATGCCATAATGAGCAGTTTGTATTCTAAATTATGACTCGATCACTCTCCCTACTATTAGCAATTTAATAAATTTATTTTTAATCTACTGTCCTAAATTTTAGGGGTGATCATACCACCAACTGTCTATTGACGTAGTATTGACCCCCCAGTTGACGGATTTATTGACCTCCCTATTGCTTGAAGTTGACCCCCCATAATTAATGGAGAAACTTGGAGCAAAATGATATAAAAATGTGATGGTGAATTATATATGCTGCAAACGCATCATATATGTCATATAAACCCATACGCATGCATAC
>Ga0079202_10000760_pt1 | contig 11361 bp, 10 predicted proteins | sample PorBlaBluebeHill_FD_68601 | JGI IMG/M metagenome (GOLD analysis project Ga0079202, IMG submission 68601) | Marine algae microbial communities from Blueberry Hill - Blueberry Hill, Maine | ecosystem: Host-associated > Algae > Red algae > Blade | place: USA: Blueberry Hill, Maine
ACTAAATCTGAAAAGGCAAACGATTATAATTTTGATGTTGAAGAACTCAACACTTTAGGCTATCAGTTTTTAGCTGAAGATAAAATAGAGATTGCATTAGCACTTTTTAAATTAAATGTTGAGATGTTTCCAAGCGAAAGTAATCCTTACGATTCTTTAGGAGAAGCACTTTTAGAAAGCGGAAACGAAGCTTTAGCCATTACAAATTATAAGAAATCTTTGGATTTAGATCCTGCAAACAATAATGCTCGCGATGTATTAAAACGACTAAATGCTGAGATAAAAGAGGTTGTAGTCTCTAAAGAAATGTTAGAAAGTTATGTTGGTAAATATCAATTAGCACCTACATTTCATATAACAATTACTACAAAAGAAAATCGTTTATTCCTACAAGCAACAGCACAGCCACAGTTTGAAATATTTCCTTCAGGTTATAATAAATTCTATTTAAAAGTTGTAGATGCTAAAGTAGAATTTAATGCAAATGAAAAAGGTGCGATTGATAGTATGACATTGTTTCAAAACGGACAAGTATTACCAGGAAAACGAGTGGAATAGTCTATTAATACTATTCTTATTTAAATTTAACAAATTTTTAAAACTTTTAAAGCATAAGTGTTAATTATAAAATTAATTGAGCAAAATAGAATCATTTTTAAAACTTAATTTTAAAGTAATTATTAATTTTTTAAACAAACGATTATGAACGAAGATCAATTTAAAGGAAAGTGGAAACAAATTAAAGGTGATTTTAAAAAGAAATACGGAAAAATCACAGATGATGAATACACAGAAGCCGAAGGCAATATGGAAAAACTTGCTGGTAAAATGCAAGAAAAATACGGAAAAACTAAAGAAGATTTTAAAAATGAGATTGATAATTGGTAGAAACCCATTTTAATTTCTGAGAAAAGCGATTTTAACAAAAGTTAAAGTCGCTTTTTTTATTTAATCAAACTCACGCAATACAATTTTACTTGTATCTCGAAGAATAATTAATTTTATTCGCGACCTTTACAAAGATTTGCAAATATGATACACATTAGAGAATACATAGAAAAAACAGTTGCCATTAGCGATAAAGATTGGCAACTATTTTCTTCTAAACTTGAGAATATATTTTATAAGAAAAAAACAAAACTGTTAGAGGTTGGTGAGACCGAAAACTACATTTCTTTTATAGAAAAAGGAATTGCACGTTTTGTTATTCCAAATAAAGAAAAAGAAAAAGACACCACTTTTGGTTTTTGTTTTAAAAACGAGTTTGTAAGTGCATACGATTCGTTTCTAACAAGAAAACCATCTCTATATCAACTACAAGCGCTAACAGATATTTCTGTATGGCGAATTTCATACCAAGACCTTCAGGAAGTTTACCAAAAAACAGCAGTTGGAAACCAAATAGGTCGTTTATCTTCAGAACGCTTATTTCTTATTAAATCTAAACGAGAGCAATCATTATTAAACGACTCTGCAGAAGAACGATATCTTAACTTATTTAAAGAAAGGCCTAACTTAATAAAGGAAATTCCGTTAAAATATGTTGCTTCTTACATTGGTGTTACTCCACAAGCATTAAGTAGAATTAGAAAGCGTATTTCTTAACTTAGGTTCATTGTGTAGAATGTTTATAGTTTAGACCTTTACCAAAAAAGGTTAAACTATGATAATATTAATACTAATATTAACTTTGTGGTACACAGGATTGTTTTTTCAAACATTCTTTTTACATCGCTATGCAGCACACCAAACGTACACTATGTCCCCAAAAATGGAAAAAATTTGTTTTTTCTTAACTTGGGTTTTTCAAGGATCTAATTATTTAAGCGCTTATGGTTACGGTGTTATGCATAGAATGCATCATGCTTATGCAGACACAGAAAAAGATCCTCATTCGCCAAAATACGATGCTAACGTTTTTTCTATGATGTGGCGCACAAAAAACATCTATCAAGATATTAATAAAAAAAGAATTGCCGTAGCAAATAAATTTACTAAAAATGTACCACAATGGGAACGTTTCGACAAATTTGCGAGTTCTAAATTCTCACGTATAGGTTGGGCTGCATTTTATACTATATTCTTTATTCTTTTTGCTACAACTTGGTGGCAATGGTTATTTTTACCAGTTGCCTTTTTTATGGCTCCAATTCATGGTGTTATTATTAATTGGTTTGCACATATTTATGGTTATGTAAATTTTAAAGTAAACGATACTTCAAAAAATCTTTTGCCATTCGATTTCTTAATGATGGGAGAAGGTTACCATAATAATCACCATACACATAGTGGTCGTGCTAACTTTGGTGTAAAGTGGCATGAAATAGATATTACGTACTGTATAATGGTAGTTTTAGATAAAATTAAAATTATAAAGCTGAAGAAAGTCGCTAATTAAACAAACTTACACAATACAACTTTACTTGTATTTCGGTTAACACCAAAGCATGATTTATTAAAGCATCAATTTGTTCATCTTTTAAAGGTGTTAAATTGGTACTTACATTTCTTGCAATTTCTAATTGCGCTTTTGTATTTGCGTTTGCTATTATAGTATTGTAATTAATACTCTCTTTCAATTTATTTTTAATGGTATTCCAATCTTTATTAGTAATATCGGTTTGGGTAATATTATGGTGTTTTAAAACTTGTGGTAAAATAATACCTTCTTTCACACCATCTATAAATTTTGGAATAGAATCTTCAATATCCCAACCAAGCGATTGATAACCAATTTCACGTTTACCATTAGTATGGTTTTTATACAAATAACTTACCATTTGTAAGTTTTTAATACGGTTCATAAAAACGTTACTCGTTCTAATTAATAATGTTAATGTGTTTTTATAGGTATTTTTAAAAGGCATAGTGTTTCCTGCATCGCTAATAATAACAATTTGGCTTCCATAAGCACTTTTAGTTTGTGTTAGTTTATGTGCGCCTTGGTTATCGTAAATACCACCATCTACAAGTCTTGGTTTAACACGATTAAAATCTTCTGGATTACTAAAATACGCTTTAGCAATTTTCACAGGTGTAAATACAAACGGAACAGCAGTAGATGCTGCCACAGCTCTTGCAATAGGAAAATGTTCTGCTTTAAAAATAATAGGTTCACTTTTATCCTCATCGTCTGGATAACTGTATACAGAATCTCCCATTGTAGCATTAGAAAAAGTAAACAATCTACCAGTTTCTAAGTTGGTTGCATTAATACCAAATCTTATTTTAGAAGTTAAAGCATTAAGCGTCTTTCCTTTAAAAAAGAAATTGTTATACATACGCTCGTTAAGTTTACTAATAGGAAATATTTGAAATTGAAACGACAATAAAATAGTAATTAATAAAGCCAGCAAACCTAAACCCAACCAATTGTTATTAGTATTAAAAAGGTAAATAATTATAGAGACCCAACTTAATAATGCAAAAATTGTAAAGAGAAAACGCCAAGAAGTTAGCACGCTTTTAATAACGCTTCTTTTTACACCTTGTCTAATAACGCTCTCAAAAGCGTTAAAATCGTTTTGATGCAAACCATAAACAGCTCCAGTAATAGAGCCTCCAGAATTAGTAGAAATAACATCTACTTTATCTAAAACACCTAATGCCTTAAGTTTTTTTAGTGTGCCTAAATGGTAAATTGTAGCTCGATAACCACCTCCAGAAAGACTTAACCCTATTTTTTGTTTGTTTATCAAAGTTTCGAATTAAAATTTTGCATCTAATTTAACTATTAATAATTTGGGCATTACCTTTTGCCTAAAAAAGGCAAAACGTCAGGCTTTACACTGTATCTTTTTTAAGAAAAATAAAAAAGGATGCCGTTTCAATCCTTAATGCAAAAAGAGAAACTGCTAATTTTAGTCTCAATAACAAATCAAGATTTACATTAGCAGTATGTGGAGTCTTGTATTTTTTATACGCAACTCAAAGTAAAAATAACAATTTATTTTATAAAAGCAATCTCATAAAGTAATAGTTAACAAGAAGCAGATTACTTCTTATCTTTAAATAAATTAGTTATTAAGAACTACAAGACAACATAGAACATCCTACTTTGTGCCTTGCCCAATCTGGACGTTTGGTAAACCATTTTTCGTTTTCTGGTTGTTCAGCATATGGTTTTTTAAGTAAACTAAATAGCTCATCAATTAAATTATAATCGCCTTTATTGGCATCGTCAATTGCTAATTGTGCCATGTAATTTCGTAAAACGTATTTTGGGTTTACACCATTCATTTTTACTTTTCTATCTTCAAAAGAAAATGTTTCTTTTTGTAAACGTTCCGCGTAAGCGTTAAACCAATCGTTCCATTGTTTCCTTATGCTATTAGACACTTCGTTTAAAGTATAAAAAGCGTCGTTAATAATATCTAAACCTTCAAGAGGTTTTTCAGCAGAAAAATTACTGAGATTTCTAAAAAAAATAGTCATATCGGTTTCTGTTAACTGTAATGTTTTTTCTAAACCCAAAATTAACTCTGCATCACTTTCTCTTTCGGTTTGTAAACCTAACTTACTTCGCATCATTTGTAAATACTGCGTTTTAGCTTTCTCGTTGTAAGATTGTAAAATATTTTCGAGCCCTTGTGCTTCATTTATTAAAGGATATAACGCATTTGCAAGCTGAAACAAATTCCAATGCCCAATTTCTAATTGCGCACCAAAACGATAGCGTTTAAACTGGCTATCTGTGGTGTTTGGTGTCCAATCGGGATCGTAACCTTCCAACCAGCCATAAGGGCCATAATCTATAGTTTGCCCAAGAATAGAGAGGTTGTCTGTATTCATTACGCCATGCACAAAACCAACGCGTTGCCAATGTACAATCATTTTTAAAGTACGATCTAAAACACTTTTAAAAAACTGTAAATAGGTGTCTTTAGAAGGTGCTCCTAAATCTTTAAAATGATGTTTTATAGTGTAATCTACTAACGTTTTTAGAGTCTCTGTATCTTGTCTTGCAGCCAATAATTGGTAATTGCCAAAACGTAAAAAACTTGGTGCTACACGGCAAACAATAGCGCCTTTTTCGAAAGCGGCATTACCATTATAAAGCATATCTCGTAACACTTGGTCGCCAGACAAAGCTAAAGATAAAGCTCTTGTAGTTGGCACACCTAAATGGTGCATCGCTTCACTACACAAGTACTCGCGAACCGAAGAGCGTAATACTGCTAATCCATCTGCTGTTCGAGAATAAGGTGTTTCGCCAGCACCTTTTAGTTGGATTGCCCAAGTTTTATTATTGTGTTCAACTTCGGTTAAATTAATAGCACGACCATCGCCTAATTGTCCTGCCCAATTACCAAATTGGTGTCCACCATAACACATGGCATAAGGCTTGGTGTTTGGTAATACGCTATTGCCTGTAAATACATTTAGAAAGTTTTTGCTTTTGGCATCTTCTAAAGTTAAACCCAAATTATTAAGCATTTCTGGAGAAACATGTAATAATTCTGGATTTTCAGTTTGCTTTGGTGTAACGTAAGAAAAGCATGCTTTTTCAACTTGACGTCTTGTGTTTTCAAGAATAGGATCTGCTGGTAATTCTTTATTAAATGTATTTTTTATATTTAGTTGCATTATTCTGCTTTATTTAAAGCTTAAAAGTTAAAAGTTTTTGCCCATAAATTAAAGTATTTCTTAACATCTTTTTTAAATTCAGAATTACTATTTCTTATAATTGTTTAAATTATTTTAAAATATTTAAAGTGATAGAATATTTTATTAATTTGATTAGCATTTTAAATATTGTTTAAATGAAATAATTATTTACAAATAATACATTTTTTACTATCTTTAATCAATAAAATAAAAACAAACCTTAAAACATATAGTCATGGCAAAATCTAAAGACTCAAGAAAAAACGTAAAAAAAGAGGCAGCTTTAACACCAAAAGAAAAAAAAGCTGCTAAATTAGCTAAAAAGGCAAAAAGAACTTAATAACATACCATAACACCTATAAAAACCACTCTAACACAGTGGTTTTTTAGTATAAAGCTAATACCTTTATAAACAACCAAATAAAAAAATATGATAGATATAAAATTAGCAGTACTTATAGATGGCGATAATATACCGTCTGCTCACGTAAAGGAAATGATGGAAGAAATTGCAAAATATGGCAACCCAACTATAAAGCGTATTTATGGCGATTGGACTAAACCGCATCTAAACAAATGGAAAGCATTATTGTTAGAAAATGCCATTACACCAATACAACAATATGCATATACAGTTGGTAAAAATGCTACAGATTCTGCCATGATTATAGATGCTATGGATATTCTATATTCTGGAAAAGTAAATGGTTTTTGTTTAGTGTCGAGCGATAGCGATTTTACACGCTTAGCAACACGATTAAGAGAAGCAGGAATGCAAGTCTATGGTATTGGCGAAAAGAAAACACCAAATCCTTTTATTGTGGCTTGCGATAAATTTATTTATATAGAAATACTTAGAAACCAAACCGAAGAAGTCGACGTAGAATCTAATGAGAAAGCAACAATTAAGCTTAGTAAGTACGATAAAATAACACATAAGGACATTAAGTTTATTGCATCTACTATAGACGATCTTTCGGACGATGATGGTTGGGCGTTTTTAGGAGATGTTGGGAGCTTAATGCAAAAGAAGCAACCTAATTTCGATTCCAGAAATTATGGTTTTCAAAAATTAACACCGCTAATTAATTCAATTTCAAACTTTGAAATTGAAAGACGTGAAGATAACAGAGGACGTTCAAAATTAGTATATGTAAAAATAAAAGAGAAAAAAGGCAAAGGACGAAAAAAGTAATGTCATTGCGAGGACGCAGGACGTTGCAATCCCATGAAATTAGCACTTATTTTTCTTAACTTAGTAATCTAATCCTTTATAAGCATGAAAAACAAAATTCTATTACTAAGTGTAATGATTGCAATTTTATTTAGTTGTAAAAAAGAATACATAATTCAAAATAATCCAGAAAATACTTCCGCAGAAAACTACCTTAAACCACAAGAGAAAGATCAGTTCCTTGGTGGTATAAAAATGATTCCTATTACAACACCAAAAGGAGAATTTAAGGTATGGACAAAACGTGTAGGTAACAATCCAACCATGAAAGTATTGTTATTGCATGGAGGACCAGGAATGACACACGAAATTTACGAGTGTTTCGATGGCTACTTTCCACAGGAAAATATAGAATATTATTATTACGACCAATTAGGCTCGTATTATAGCGACCAACCAAAAGATTTAAGCCTTTGGGATTTAGACCGTTTTGTAGAAGAAGTAGAGCAAGTACGAATTGCTTTGGGATTAAATAAAGATAATTTTTATCTCTATGGACAAAGTTGGGGAGGCATTTTAGGCATGCAATATGCTTTAAAATATCAGAAAAATTTAAAAGGATTAATTATTTCTAATATGGTGGCTTCAATTCCAGAATATCAGCAATACAGTGATGAGGTATTAGCTCCTAAAATGAAGCCAGAAGTACTAAAAGAAATTATGCAATTTGAAGATGCCGAAGATTATAGTAACCCAAGATACATGGAGTTAATTGTAAATAATTATTATACAAAACATGTTATTAGAATGCCAGTCGATAAATGGCCAGAACCTATAAATAGGGCTTTTAAACACCTAAACCCAGAGGTTTATGTTACAATGCAAGGACCAAGTGAATTTGGTATTAAAGGAGATGCTACGCTAAAAAATTGGGATGTAAAAGATAGACTTAAAGAAATTACAATACCAACTTTAACCATTGGTGCAACCCATGACACTATGGATCCAGAACATATGGAATGGATAAGTACTGAGGTTAAAAATGGTGATTTTTTATTGTGCCCAAATGGGAGTCATTTATCACAATTTGACGACCAGAGAGTGTTTTTTAAGGGTTTGATTGAATTTATTGAAAGTGTGGATGATGGGAGTTTTAATACCACAGCGTATTAGTTTTGTCAGTTCGAGTGAAATTCTTTTTTTTGTATATACTAAAAATACCTACCAAATATTCTTAATATATAGTGCATCGAGAACTTTTCATTTAATGTAAAATAATGCTTCTCGATACAATTTGTTCGTGCTTTAACAAATAACTCGAAGTAATATTAATTAGCTTACGATATTATTCTGTACACGCTTCATATAAACAAAAATTACTAAAGACAACATTCCAAAAACAGTAAACCCTATAAATAGAGGTAGAGCAGTAGTAGTAACAAAACTACCAATATAATCTGCAATTGGTACAGCCATCATTGTAGAAACAAATCCAGTAATAGCAGCTCCAATTCCAGCAATATGTCCAATAGGTTCCATAGCAATAGCTCTTATATTTCCAAAGATAAACCCGATGGTAAAAAACTGAATAGCCATAAAAATAAGTAATATAATTAATGATGGGTTTGGAGTATTCCAGAATAACAAAACGTAAAGTAACGCATTAAAGCTAAACACTATTATGGCAATAAACGAAAGTCTCCACATGCCTAAACGCATTACTAAATTTCCGTTTAAAAAAGTTGCTAAACCTACACCAATAGCTAATCCAGCAAATATATAAGGAAACTCGTCTACCAGATTATATTGAGTTTCAAAAATAACTTGCGACGCACTTAAATACACAATAAAAGCACCAGAGATAAAGCCAGAAATAATAGTAAAACCTAAAGTTGTTTTATGCTTAACTAATTCTTTTATACCATCGATAAATACATGTTTGCTAAACTTTATTTTATGTTCTGGTTTTAGGGTTTCTGGTTGTCTTTTCCAAAACCAAATACCTACTATAATTGCGATAATAAACTGTGCGTAAAATATACCTTTCCAATCGTAATGTATTAATATAAATTTACCCATAACAGGCGCAACAACAGGAACAAGAATAAAAATAGTGGTTATAAACGACATAATTTTTGCCATAAAATCACCTTTATATGTGTCTCTAATTACAGTAATAGCAATAGTTCTTGGTGCAGCTAACCCAACACCTTGAAGAATACGACCAGCAATCATCCATTCCATTGTTGGTGAGAAAATACATATTAAACTGGCGATAACAAAAATTGAAAACCCAATATAAACAATAGGTTTTCTCCCAAAACTGTCAGACAGAGGTCCAAATACTAATTGTCCAGATCCTAATCCTAAAAAAATCATGGTAATTAGTCTTTTATTATCATTAGAATTTGCGCTATTAAGTTCTGCACTAATTGTAGACATTGCTGGCAACAAAGCATCAATAGCTAAGGCTACAATAGCCATTAATGAAGCCATTAAAACAATAAACTCTAATTTTACAGGTTCGTTTTTTTGCATTGTGCAAAAGTACAGTAAAAGGATAAAGTAATTTGGTATATTTTTGAATTAACAAAACATTAATTTTTTTGAAGAAATCAATAGTTTTTCAACCGTATCTTTGCAAAATAATATTTAGACATGAAACCTTTAGATACATCACATAAAAAAAATAAAACCAAACCAAAAGTTACATTAAAACAAGCTTTTAAAACCATAATATGGCCAAGACGCAAACTTGTTTTTTTAGGGTTAATACTTATTATAGTACGCAGTTTAGCAGGTTTTGTTTTACCGTTGCAAAGTAAAGTATTGTTAGATGAGGTAGTCCCTGAAAAAGATTATAGCCAATTACAAACTTTAATTGCAATTGTTGTTACTGCAATTTTAGTACAAGCGATAACTTCATTTTTATTAACTAAAGTACTAAGTATTCAAGCGCAATATTTAATAAGTGAACTTCGTGCAAAAGTGCAAAAGAAAGTATTATCATTACCTATTAGTTTTTTCGATAATACTAAATCTGGTGCACTAGTCTCTCGTATTATGAGCGATGTTGACGGTGTTAAAAACCTTATAGGCACAGGTTTAGTACAATTAGTAGGAGGCTCTTTTACAGCAATTTTAACCTTAGTTATTTTATTAAGAATGAATGTATGGATGACACTCTTTACCTTCATTCCATTATCAATTTTTGGAATAATAGCCTTAAAATCTTTTAAATATATTCGTCCTATTTTTAGAGCCAGAGGAAAAATTAATGCAGAAGTTAAAGGGCGTTTAACCGAAACGCTATCTGGTGTTCGTGTTATAAAAGCATTTAATGCAGAAGATCAAGAATCTAAGGTTTTCGAAAAAGGTGTTAACGACATTTTTATAAACGTAAAAAAGAGTTTAACAGCAACTGCTATAATGACGAGCTCCTCAACATTTTTAATAGGATTGGCAACTGCAGGAATCATGGGAATTGGTGGTCATTACATGATTCAAGGTGAAATTACTCCTGGAGATTTCCTGCAATTTACATTTTTATTAGCGTTTATGGTTGCTCCAATTGTACAAATGAGTAATATTGGAAGTCAATTAACAGAGGCTTTAGCAGGTTTAGATAGAACCGAAGAGCTTATGAATATGACTGCCGAAGAAGATGACGAAAACCGAAACATAACACTAAAAAACTTTAAAGGTGAAATAGAATTTAAAGATGTGTCTTTTGAATATGAAGATGATAAACCAGTATTACATAGTATAAATTTTAAAGCTAAATCTGGTTCTGTAACTGCATTAGTAGGTAGTTCTGGTTCTGGGAAATCCACTATTGCAGGATTGTCTGCAACGTTTTTAAACGCTAAATCTGGTTTAATTACTATAGATGGTCAAGACATATCTAAGGTCAATTTAAAAAGTTTTAGACAGCATTTAGGTGTTGTATTACAAGACGAATTTTTGTTTGAAGGTACCATTCGTGAAAACATAATGTTTCCAAGACCAAACGCAACAGAAGCACAATTACAAGCAGCAGTAAAAGCCGCTTATGTAAATGAATTTACAGACCGTTTCGATAAAGGCTTAGAAACTTTAATTGGAGAAAGAGGCGTGAAGCTATCTGGAGGACAAAGGCAACGAATTGCAATTGCAAGAGCCATTTTAGCAGATCCTAAAATTATTATTTTAGATGAAGCAACCTCAAATTTAGATACCGAAAGCGAAGCATTAATTCAGAAAAGTCTAGCAGAATTAATTAAAAACAGAACTACTATTGTAATTGCGCATAGATTAAGCACGATTAGAAAAGCAGACCAAATTTTAGTAATTGAAGCTGGTAAAATTGCAGAGCGTGGTAATCACGACGCGTTAATTTTAAAGCAAGGAAGATATTACGATTTGTATACGTATCAAGCTAAGATTTAATTATATTAATAATAGCTGTCTTTTAAATGCTTTATAAGGCATTAGCAAATTGTATCGAGAAGTAATTTATCTTGTTATTTTATTTTTAAATAGTGATGCCACTTGATGTTTTTTTATTGCTTTTCGAGACAGTATTATTCCAATAATTAGTG
>Ga0079202_10000763_pt1 | contig 11346 bp, 9 predicted proteins | sample PorBlaBluebeHill_FD_68601 | JGI IMG/M metagenome (GOLD analysis project Ga0079202, IMG submission 68601) | Marine algae microbial communities from Blueberry Hill - Blueberry Hill, Maine | ecosystem: Host-associated > Algae > Red algae > Blade | place: USA: Blueberry Hill, Maine
CTTCGCAGAGCCTGCACGGGCCGAGAACAAGCGCTTGATATAAGACCAGATGAATACCGCCGAGACTCGCTGATAACTGGGCCCGAGCTTGGCCAGCAGCAAGGGCTTCCAGAGTTTCTCGAACGTGGCCTTGCCTGAATAACGGATCAGCCACTCATCGACTGTCTGCCGCTCCAATGGTCGCCAGGTATCGATGCGCGATGCGTAGAGCAGCGTGAAGGCGAGCCTTGCCTTCGACCACAGCGACAGCGGCGGAAAGCGCAGGAACTCGATATTGTTGCTGATCGAGTGCATCTGGTCATCGACATAGAAGCCGGTTCGCGTCCGCGCCCAGAACATCGCCGATTCCAGCCCCAGCGCATCGAGCAGGCCGATCAGATGCTGATCGGTCGGCAGCACGACATGGTAGAAGCGATCCCACTCGAAATCGCCGAAGTCGTGCCAGGTTGCGAGCCCGCCGATTTGCGATGCGCTCTCGAGCACGGTGACTCGATGGCCATCGAGCGCAAGCTTGCGCCCGAGAGCCATCCCCATGAGCCCCGCACCAACAATACAGACGTCAGCGCTTGCCGGCATCACGATCCTTCATCGCACCGATCTGCCAGGCGACGGTGCGTTCGAGACCGAGGGACAACGGAATCTGCGCCTTCACGCCGAGCAGTCGCTCGGAGAGCGTGGTGTCAGGGACGCGACGCCGCACATCCTCGTACTTCTTCGACGAGAAGCTCTCATAGGGGACCATCTCGATATTCAGATCTCCCGGCTTGACGCCAGTTGTCTCTGCAGACGAGAGACACGCGTCGTGGACACGGTGTGCAAGTTCAAGAATGGTGATTTCCTCGGTGTTGCCGATATTCAGCACCTCGCCATTGGCCTCGTCGCGCACCATGGCGGCGTGAATGCCGTTGACCGTATCGGTGACATAGGTAAAGCTGCGGGTCTGCTGGCCATCGCCGTGGATGGGAATGACGTCGCCAGCCAGAACCGCTTCGATGAACACCGGCGGCGGCCCCCCCCACCAGGACAATGGCTGGTTCGGCCCGTAGCTTCCGAAGAACCGCAGCAGTGTCACCGGAAATCCGTAAGCATCCTGGTAGGCAAGCGCCAGATGTTCGTCGTATAGCTTGGAAACCGCATAGCCCCAACGTGGCGACTTCGAGGAGCCGATGATGCTGTCGGTATGTTCCTCCGAGAACGGCACCGCAGGATTCTTGCCATAGGCATCGGATGTCGATGCGATGACACACTTGATGTCCCGGGCACGGCAGAAATCGAGGACGTTCTCGGTGCATTGCTGGTTGATTTTCAGCGTGTCCAGTGCATTGCCGTAACGGGGAATCTTGAAGGCAGCCAGGTGGACAGCCACATCGATCCCGGCCGGCAGCGTATTGAATACCGCGGCCTCCATGGCATCCGCTTCGAGAAACGTGAAGCGGCTGTCGTCCATCGCCCAGCGAATGTTCGCCATGTGCCCCATGGAGAGGTTGTCGAGCCCGACGACGTCGAAATCTTCATCGAGCAGTCGCTTCAGGAGGTTCGATCCGAGGAATCCGGCGACACCGGTCACCAGCGCCTTGCGCCTATTCATCGGCAGTGTTTCCGGTTTGCTTCATGACCCTCTCGCGGGGTTGCTTCAGCTCGAACAGGCGGTGCGAGCCGAGGTGATAGAGATCTTCGAAATAGCGCATGTTTTGCAAGGCAATTGCTCCGAGTCCGATCAACTGCAGGGCCAGCATGGCCGACAGCAGCGCGGTGACGAAAGTGTGCGGATTCGCGTCGTAGGCGATCGCGAAGGCTTCCGCAAAATTCGGCTGCTTTCCGGAACTATCCGGCATACCCAGAGCATCGAAGAAGTGAGCGAACATCCAGAAGTTGACATAGATCGCGAATATCGCCACGAAGATGCCCGGCACCACCAGGAAGAGGAACGGACGAAAGACGAAACCCGAGAGAGTCGTCGAGCGGACATGACTGAAGATTCTCAGGCTCGATGCACGCGAGTCCTCGTATGACAACTGCGGCCCCCAGTCCAGACGCCCGGGAATTTCCTCGATCTTTGCATGGATGACCATCGACTTGTAGAGCATCTCCGGCATGATATCCATGCCGACCGAACGAAGGTCGAGCGAGCGGATGAACGGCCCGTCGTAGACGCGAACAAGCGATGTCAGGGTCGAGAAACGGCCACGCGCGAAGGTGCTCAGAAAACGATTGCCGAGAATGCTGAGGGTGCGTCGCAGCCACGGCACATTGGCGATACTGCCGCCCGTCATGTACGGAGAAGCGAGCACGATCTTGGCATGTGACTCGCGGATCTTTGCGACGAGTTCGACGATATGCCGGGCGTCATAGCTCAAGTCGGTGTCGAGCGTCACGATGAAGTCGCCGGCGGCGTTGGCAAAGCCGAATTTGAGCACCTGGCCGAGGCCGAAATTGACCGGATGGTGCAAGGCTCGCGTTCGCGATAGCGAGGCGACCAGTTCATCGGCGATCTCACCGGTACGATCGCTACTGCCGTCGTTGATGATCAGGAGTTCCCAGTCGAAATCCACTTCGGGACTGCTGTCCAGATAGTCATGAATGTGCGCGACATGATCGGCAAGCAGGGCTTCTTCGTTGTATGCCGGCAGGATGATAGAGACGAGCACGCGCGCGACGGCCTTTCCCTGCTGCTGATCAGCCCCCTGCTGTTGATCAACCTCGTGCTGTTGAACAGCAACGTGCTCCGCTGTCGACACCTTCGCCATGCTGATTTCTGTCTCCTTCGTCATATAGACGGCATATTCTAGCCGCGTGACAGACTTTGTCGGAGCTGTTTGATACTTGTTTCCACTTCATCGCGCATCATGAAGTAAGCCAGCAGGGCATAGACCAGCGCACCGGTCACGATGTCGGCCAGCAATCGCACCCAGACTCCTTCAATAGCGGCCGCGAGCGCCATGTCTACACCGATCACGGCAGCGGCCATCAGAAGACCCGCGGACAGCGGTGCGACGAGAATATCGACGATCTCGCGCAAGTTGACCGGCATGATCTTCGACATCACGATGAAGCGCACGACCGCATTGAGCAGTGCGCCGACGACGTGCGCCCACGCGACCGCACCGATCGTGCCGAAGTGGAGTACGGCAATCAGCAACAAGGGCGCGGTGATCAGCAATTGACTCACACCGAGCCAGAACAGCAGCCGGATGCGCCCTGTCGCCTTGTAGATGTCGCCGGTATGCCAGACCAGGCTGATGAGCACGGTCTGCAGCGCGATGCCCGACACGACCGGCACGGAATCCAGCCACTTGATACCGAACAGCGCAGGCACCAGCGCCGCCGACACACTCGCGATGCCGAGACCGACCGGCACGCTGACGATGGCGACGTAGCGCAGGGCAATCTTCCAGCCGTCGATCATCGCGACCGGGTCCGATTGCTTTCTGACCGACATCGGGAAGATCACCTTCGAAAGTGATTCGATGATGGGTGTGATCAAGAGTGTCGGCAGTCGAAAGCCGATCATGTAAGCACCCAGAGCCGCCGCGCCGAGCAAGCGCCCGACCAGCACGTAGTCGATGTTCGCGATCAGCGTGCCGACGATGCTCAGCCCGATCATGCCCCCGCCATAGCTCAACAAGGGTCGGACCTTCTCGGCGCGAAAGACGAAGCGGAACGTCGGCCACCAGCCGGCCGCAATCCAGAGCACGACGAGTTCGGCTGCCAGCGCAATCACTACGCTCACGATCATCGCCCATGCGCCACCGCCCGCCAGACCGATGCTGATCGCGGCAATACCTTTGACCGTCACCTTGACGAATTCGGGCAAGGCCATCAGCTTGAATTGCATGCGGCGGGTCAGCAGGGCCTTTGGAACGATACGAAGCCCCGTGAACACGAACGCGAGTGCCAGTACCTGCACCAGTGGAATGGCGCGCTCGTCGTCGAAGATGATCGCCGCGACGGGTGCCGTCAGATAGACGATCGACGCGATACCGAGCCCGGTCAGCGCGCTGATCCAGAAGGCATTGTTCTGCAGTTCCTCATCCTCGCCGTGATAGACCAGCGCCGATTCCACGCCGAAGCCTTCGAGAATCTCGATGAAGGTCACGAAGATCAGCGCATAACCCGCCAGCCCGAAATCCTCTTTCGACAAGAGCCAGGCGAGCGCGATCGTCGTCAGCAGGTTGATGATCTTGCCGCCGTAGCGGGTGCCCACCGTCCAGGCCATCGCCCAGATGACGAACTGCGAGTCTTGCCGGTCGGTACCGGACTTGCTCATCGACGATTGCTTGCCAGCGAGCGGTAGATATCGGTCAGTCGTCTGGCCGTGCTGTCGAGTGAATGATGAGCTTCGACATGCGCCAGTGCAGCGCTGCCACGCGAACGGGCCAGCGTCGGATCGAGAGCCGCCTCCATGGCCCGTGCCAGCTGCCCGGTATCGTCCGCTTCGATCAGCCAGCCGCGCGCGTCATTGCCGAGCAGTTCGCGCGCCGCGCCAACGTCGGTGGCAACGATCGGCAGACCGGCCGCCATGGCCTCGAGCATCGAATTGGACATCCCTTCGGTCGATGAGGGCTGCACGAAGACCGACGCACCCGCCAGCACACCCGCTACGTCCTCGCTCTGCCCGTGCGCGACCACACGCGCATCTTGCGCCGCCGCCGCCGCGACAATGTCACGCTCCGGGCCGTCACCGACGATGAGCAGCCGACAGTGCGGGTGTTCCTCGACAAGCTGTCGAAACGCGTCGATCAGCCGATCGATGCGCTTCTCGACCGCCAGGCGGCCGACATAGACGAAAACCGTGGCATCGGCAGGAATCGCCTGTGACTCGCGCATCGAGACATCACCGTGCCGTGACGCCTGCGCCTGAACATCGACGGCATTGACGATGCGATGCCGATGCTCGCTCGCCACCCCGAAGGCCGCGAACTCGGCATCGATCTCGTCGCTGATGACTTGCGCCGCGTCGATCGCACGACCGAGCAGACGTCGACGCGATGCATAGAACGGCTTGTGCCGAACACGATCGAGATCGCCCTCGCGTCCACCGCGCAGGATCTTCAGCACCATCGGCACGTCGGCGAAGCGACGATAGAGCGCGCCGATCGTAGCCGGCGTCATCAGGGAGAAAGCATGCATGACCGCCGGACGGAAGCGGTATAGCGCCCACAGGGCACCGATCATGAAGCCGACCGTGCCAAGGGGTCCGAAGCGATTGCTGCCATAGCGGACGACGTCGACGCCGTCGACGCTGGATCGACCGGGCGCACCGCGTATGCCCCGGGTCACGACCAACGGCTGGACGCCGCCTGCGACGATGCCCGGCAGGAGTTTCTGCAGCTGTCGCTCGGAACCACCCACCACCGGGTGGTAGGTCTGGGTTATGAAGGCCACGCGCAAGGGGGGCGGGTGAGCCAACTAGGGCCGCTCCGTATCGTCGACCGAGGGCGCCGGGTTTGAAAGGGAGTCGGCCTGCTTCGATTCTGCTTGCTTTCGCGGCACCCAGCGGCTCACCCGACGACCGCGCAGGTAGTCGTAGACGCCAAGACTCATGCCGAGCAGACCGAGCACCAGATAGGCGAGCGCTTGCCAACGACCGCTGAACACGACCACGGCGACGCCGGCGGCGAACAACAGGCCGGCGACGAAAATCAGCCAGTGCATCTCGATCGCCAGACCGAACACGCTCGATGTGCCCGGCAAGAGCAGCAGCATGAGCAGGCAGAGCATCAGCGCGACGAGCGCACAAGGTGCGGCGACGCGGCGCAATAGCTTGTTGATGAAAAGCGCGATCGCGAAGAAGCCGTAGCGCCACGGGGCGAGCAATTCACGCCGATGCCAAAGGGTTGCGAGCCCGCGGCAGGTGACCCGTCGGCGACGCTCGAGTTCATGTCCGATGTCGCGAGCAGGTCGCCCGATCAGGGCAGTGGCGCGGGGCTCGAAAACGAGCCGCTTGCCCTGGACGACGGCCCCCAGCCCGGTAAACAGATCGTCAGTCACCGAGTCTGGCAGAGAGCCGATACAGGAACGTCGGACGGCATACAGCTTTCCATCACAGGAGGTCACGGAGCCGAAACAGCGCATCTCGAGCATTCGTATGCCGCTGTCGAGCGCACTGTAACCTGCCTGAGCCTCACCGAAACGACTGTCATCGACAATCTGGCGCCGCCCCGTCACCGCACCGATGTCAGCATCGCCGAAAGCGCTCAGTAGTGCCTCGAGACTGCGCTCGTCGACCCGCGAATCCACATCGGTGAACACGAGCACGTCGGCCTCTGCCATCGCGTGAATTCTCGCGAGTACGACGTTCTTGCCTTGTGCAGGCGTCATCTCGATCCAGCGCAGGCTCGAATCGTCGAAGGGATATGGCAAGGGCGCCTCCGGCAGCGCACCGTCGAAGCCGATGAAGAGCTCGGTGATCACCGAGCTGTGCACAGGATCATGGCTTGCGTGACTCCTGGCGGCATGGTCGAGAAATTCTCGAACTTTCGCCTCGAGGCGATCGTCGAGACGATTACTGACGGTCACCAGGCCGACACGCCTGGATGCGCCGGCATCGACACCGGCCATGTCGACATCCGCGGTGATCGTCTCGACAGGATGGAACGGCCTGACGCGCGCGAGGACACGCAGAGCCAAAGGGTAGACAAGGAACAGCAGCGTGGGAAGCAGTAGCGCGGACAGGACGAACAGTGCCACGCCAATCATGAAGCCCATGCCTGACACCATCGCAGTCTGTGCAACATCAGGATCGATTTGCCCTCAAGTTCGATTGGCCTTCGAGATCGAATCGATCAGGTGCCTTTCAACCGATCGCCGGTGGCAGGCTCTTCGGCATCAGCAGTCGCCTTGTGGTTCTTGATCTGTCCAAGAATGCGAATGCCCTTGCGCTGAAGTATGCGTGTCGTCGATGTCATCAGCTCACGGTCGAACGAACCACCGGCATTGACGATGACGATACCGTCCAGCCGCCGCGCGAGCGCCTCATGCGTGATGACATCGCCCAGGGTATCGAAGGCCACGATCGAGAACTCGCTTTCGGCGCGTAGCCAGTGCAACAACTCGAGCTGATCGACGCTGTAAAATACCCCTTCCTCGACGCGAGCACTGGGCCAGATGTTGACCGAGCGAGGCCGCAGCGGCCGCATGCCATCGACACAGGTGTTCGCTGCAGTCGGGTTCGCGACGATATCACTCCGCGTCACCCTTGCAATCGTGGTCGTCAGCTGGCTGTGTTCGACCACCGAACTCGCCAACAGCAGGGAAATGGACTGCGCCTGGTCGGTCTCGAAGACTCCCGATATACCGACGACCGCACGTCGATAGCTGTCTATCTTCGACTCGAGCGACTGCCGCAGGCCGTCTATGGCGAGCTCGAGCGGCGTTGGCGCTGCCGCCACCCTGGCGGCCGCCTCGTCGGCAAGCCGGGTTATCGTGTCACGCAAGCCGCTCAATGAAGGTCGGTCGAACTGAATCACCGACGCACTCCGGAGAGTTCGCCGAGGATAGGCGGCTCACCTGCAGGCTGGGCATTCTGCTGCACATCGCTCAATGCCATCGGCGAATCGTGCAGATAGACGAGGCGTCCGCGCGATCCATTGCCGAACCCGTCGCGATACATGCCCGGCATGCCCGTGGTGCCCGCCTTGCCCGACCGGAACAGCTCCACCCAGACGGCAATGATCCAGCCGATGAAGAATCCGATCAGGGCGCCGAGCGTGAAACGGGTGAACATCGACAGACCCGCAGCCGTGCGCGGCACGGCCGGACTCTCGACCACGCGTACATTAGCCTCGCGCGCCGCATCGGTATCGGCCAGGATCTTCTGGTCGAGGTACTGTTCGTCGACATCGAGATAGCGCCTTTCGAGAAGCGCCAGCTCATCGGCAAGCTTTCCTGCTTCGCCGAAGCGCCGCTCGAGCGCCTGCAAGTCCGCCTGCAGCTCGGCTTCCTGCTCCTCGAGAGATTTCAGTCGAACCTCGGCACCCGCCGTGCTGATCGTCAATTCGGAACGCTGCAACTCGAGACTATCGCGGATCGGGTTATTGCCGGTGCGCTGCAAGTCTCGCGAAGCTGCGCCTTCTTCTGAACGGATGATGCGTTGCAACTCGCTGATTTCACTCTTCACACGCGTCACGGGACGACTGGTCGGCGTGAACTTGCCGAGCAGCTGCTTTTCCTCGACCTGAAGTTCGACCAGGCGGCTGCGGGCGCGCTCCAGAGCAGCATTGACCTGCGGTTCCGAATAGATTTCCTTGCGCGCAGGCTGTTTCGAGATTTCGCCATCGATGACGGTCAACTGCTGGCGGTCCTCGGCAAGCTGACGCCGCGTCGCCCGTGTATCGGCACGGAGTGACATCAGCTGTTCACGCGAGATGCCCATCGTCGCCTCGATGTCGCGGATGCTCGCGCCTGCCAGATAGGTTTCCTGGCGGGTCCGCGCGGCTTCGAATCGCTCCTGCGTCTCTGTCCGCAAGGAGGCGAGCACGTCGACGTTCTGCGTGCGCAACAACTTCTGGCGCTCGCGGAAGTACACTTCGATCAGCTGAGCGAGCACGAGCTTGGCACGCTCGGGATCCGTGTGTTCGTAGGTCAGGTGGATGATCGCGCTGTTCTCGACCGACTTGACGTTCAGTCCGCCACGCATGACTTCGACCGCATCATCGCGCGTGAACGAGTCATCGCTCGCATCCGAACCCCCGAAGCTGTTCACGCCGAGCTCGTCGACCACCTTCAGATACTGATCGTGACTCGTCAGGATCTGCACATCGGTGTTCATCGCCTCGGCGAGCATGATCCGTCCGTTGTTGCGGGACGATTGACCGATGTCGGATTGCAGGAATTCGTCGCCGAGCTTGAACAGCAGGCGAGCTCGCGACTCATAGACCTTCTCACGCTCCCAGCCGGCCAGCACGGCTGCGATCAGCGTCAGTGCCAGAATCGGAACGATGTACTTGACGAGCGGCCTGATTATCGTTTTCATCGGTCGTTTTCCTGTGCACCGGCGACCTTCGGGTCGATCACCATCGCGAGAGTCGCGTGTGCGACGGGCAATCTCGTTGCCGCGATCATCACACCGAGCAAGGCCCATATCGGCTGCGCGTGCACATCGTGAAGAATAACGGCAGATAAATAGTAGGCAAGCGCGGAAATCACCATCGCTATCGTCAGATAGCCACCCGACCTGTCATGGTTCCGGAGTCTACGGATACCCTGCAGCAAGACTGTTAAGACCACCCCACCGATGGCGATCAGGAATACGGCGAGCCCGATTATTCCCCGTTCTGCCAACAGTTCGAGGTACATGCTGTGCGCCGACCTGTCGTCGTTGTACAACTTGGTCCCGAAGTCGTAGGAATACATCTGGAAGTAGTGTTCGTAATTCGCGAGGCCGACACCAGTCAGCGGATTAGATTGCCAGAGTTCGAAAGCAACGCGCATTTCCGACAGCCGACCACGGGTCGCACCATCGACCGGGGCCGCGCCGTCGCCGAGCATGCGCCCGGCATCATCGATGGAGCGCACCATTCTTTCGGTATCGACGTACTGCCATGCGGCCAGGATGACGATCGTGGCCGCAAGCAAGGCACCAAGCTGATACCAGAGGGGAATGCGTCTGGCGGAGAGCGCGAAAGCCGGCACCCCGATCGCCAGGAGCACCAGCAGGGCGCCGCGTGACTCACTCAGCATGACGCCGGCCAACAGCACCAGCACGCAGGCATAACCCAACCGACGCACCCGGGAATCGCCGGTGAGAATCAGTGCAACGGTCAGTGGAATCATGAAGACGGCATAGCGGCCGAGGCTGTTGGGGTGCCCGAAGGTTCCGGCTATGCGGTCGGTCACATCATCCAATTCGTTGCCGGAGTAGACCTGCGTGAACCCGGGCAGGATGCTTTCGAGGCCCGGAAAGAAGGAGCCGAGGATCGCGAGCAACACCGCACCGGTAGTGCCCACCATCGCGAGCACACAGACGTTCGGAAGCGAGGTCAACACACCGAAACGACCGACCGTCAGCGCCAGCGCAAGACAGATGATGAGGTTCCGCTGCTGCAGGCCGAGTTCGTCCAGCGCAAGCGTAGCGTCGGTGGCGTACAACGCGGGAATCAGCGTGAAGACATAGAAAAGCGCAAGAAAGCTCATGCAGACGCAGAACGGAACAGGGAATTCGCTATCGCGTGTCACCGGCAGCCAGAACCGCTCGGGAATGAAGCGTGTTCGGGACTGACGGACCCAGATGATGACGATGGTGGCGATCAGCACCATCGGCAGATACTTGGTCAGTACGGGCAGGCCGTACTTGTCATGCAGGACAGACGATGACGAGGAGAACGCCACCGCCACACAGGCAACAACGCTCAACGACGGAAATGCAAGAGCGACACCGAGGGCGATCAGGCCGAAAATACCTATCGCGATGATCGTCAGCGCGCCGAGATCCCCGAATTTGTAGAGCACCTCCTGAAGGAGCATGCCGGTCATCAGCGCGACGGCAAGCAACGCGGCGACCGACACGATACGCTCGCTGCGGTCACGGAGTATCAGCAGCAGTGATTCGATCAGGCCACGATCGCGAGACGTGACATTCGGCGTGCCGCCCGCTACGGCACCCGCCATCGAGGCACGCCGCCCCGGCCGGCCGAACCTGCCCGGCCTGTTGCCCTCGAACATCGAAATCACTGCGACGTCCTACTGACCTTTCAGCGCGGCGGGAAGGGTGTACAGCAGGAGCAGCACGGCCTCCTTGACGGAGAACGCGCGGACGTGCTGGATATCGAGCCTGACCCGTTCATCGAAGCCGGACGTTCGCGACCTCACCTGCCAGAAGCCGGTGATTCCCGGGCGAACTTCAAGCCGCTCGGTGTGCCAGACGTCGTAGGTTGCAAGGGCGAAGGACGTTGGCCTCGGTCCGACCAGGGACATGTCCCCCTTGAGGACGTTCAGGATTTGCGGGAGTTCGTCGAGACTGGTCTTGCGCATCCAGCGACCGACGCGTGTGATGCGCGGATCGTTGGTCATCTTGAAATCCGGCCAGACGCGCTCGTTGTATTGCATCAGCTCATGCTTGAGTTCATCGGCATTGCCGACCATCGATCGAAACTTCCACATCGAGAATACTTTCCCGTGCATGCCGACACGTAGCTGTCGGTAGGCGATCGGCGCGCCCGGATCGCCAAGCCAGACGATCAGCGCACAGATGATCATGACCGGAATCCAGAAAGGTGCCAGAAAGAGCACGAGCAGCAGATCGAGAATTCTGAGAGTGTCGTTTTGCGAGTCGATATTCGTCACGAGTGGCTTCCCTGTGTGTATTGCGTTCCCTTGACCTACAAGGTTCTACCGGTGTTACGGTTA
>Ga0079202_10000774_pt1 | contig 11298 bp, 10 predicted proteins | sample PorBlaBluebeHill_FD_68601 | JGI IMG/M metagenome (GOLD analysis project Ga0079202, IMG submission 68601) | Marine algae microbial communities from Blueberry Hill - Blueberry Hill, Maine | ecosystem: Host-associated > Algae > Red algae > Blade | place: USA: Blueberry Hill, Maine
ATTTAAGTTTACCATGGTTTTGCTATTTCATTGAATCGAAGCGACCGAGAAATCTTAAGTTATGTGGATAGAAACAATTGAACGTAGAGATGATGTCAAGCTCAGTTGTAGTTAGGGAAGTGTGACCCTACTTTTAAATTCATATCCCAAATTAAATCCACTATTTCTAAGTTAAAGATTTCTCTAAGTGTTCCTCTTTGCAAGTTTAATTGAAATACCAAGATTAATTAATTATAGATGAAATAGATAACGATTTGATATCCAAAAAAAAAGGGAAGTGATTACTCACCTCCCCTTCGATATTGTCTATTTCAATTTTCTAAACCTGCTTGTCTATGCAGTTAAGATCATTAAATGCTCTTTCTAGTCTTTTGACAAAGTTCGTTTCACCAGCTCTCAACCACTTACGCGGATCATAATATTTCTTATTAGGAAGGTCATCTCCTTCAGGATTTCCAATCTGAGTCTGCATGTAACCAACCTTTGGTTCGTAGTAATCTCTTACTCCTTCCCAGAATGCCCATTGAAGATCTGTGTCAATGTTCATCTTGATTGCGCCATAGCCTATTGCTTCTCTGATTTCCTCAGTACTACAACCTGATCCACCGTGGAATACGAAGTTGACTGGATTGTCAGACGCTGTTTTATACTTTTCTTGAATATACTTTTGGCTATTAAGTAAGATCTTTGGTGTCAAGACCACATTACCTGGCTTATATACTCCATGCACATTACCGAATGCTGCTGCTACTGTAAATGCATCACCGATGTCTTTCATCTTCTCGTATGCTTGAGCTACTTCCTCTGGTTGAGTATAGAGTTTACTGCTATCAACATCTGTATTATCTACACCATCTTCTTCACCACCAGTAATTCCAAGTTCTAGCTCTATCATCATTTGCATCTTATGCATTCTTTGATAGTATTTGTGGCAAATCTCTAAGTTTTCCTCAATTGCCTCTTCGGAGAGATCAAGCATGTGAGAAGAGTAGAGCGGCTTACCGAATGCAGAGTGATAGTTCTCCCCCGCATCAAGGAGTCCATCTATCCAAGGGAGGAGTTTCTTAGCACAGTGATCAGTGTGAAGGATGACTGATACACCATATGCTTCAGCTACATTATGTACATGAAGGGCACCAGAGATACCACCAAGTACTTGGTTAGATTGTCCTTCTCCTTTAAGTCCTTTGCCAGAGAAGAATGCACATCCACCATTACTGAATTGGATGATGATTGGAGAGTTCACCTTTGCTGCAGTTTCAAGAGCAGCATTGACACTGTTAGTTCCTACACAGTTGACTGCGGGTATTGCAAAGTTATTGTCATTAGCATAGTCGAATAGGTCTGTGAGCTCTTGCCCATAAACAACTCCTTTAGTAAATTTTCCCATGGTTTAATATTTTGTTTTGTTTGATTTGAGTAAGTTTTTTCATTAGATAATCTCTTTAGCTGCAAGGTATCTTTCTGCATCTAATGCAGCCATACATCCAGTACCTGCTGCTGTTACAGCTTGCCTGTAGACATGGTCTTGTGCATCTCCTGATGCAAATACACCTTCAATATTGGTGTACGATGTTCCTGGTTTAGTTTTTAAGTAACCATTTTCGTCCATATCAAGTGCTCCATTAAATATTCCAGTGTTTGGCTTGTGACCAATCGCCACAAAGAATGCTGATGTCGGAATGGTAGAGACCTCACCTGACTTATTATTCTTAACTGTTACTGACTCAACGAACTCCTCACCATTGATTTCAACAGTCTCAGTATTCCAATGCACTTTTAGGTTTTCAGTTCTAAGGATTCTGTCTTGCATGATTTTAGATGCTCTCAGTTCATCTCTTCTTACCAATAGATGCACGGTTGGACACATTTTAGCAAGGTAAGTAGCTTCTTCTGCAGCAGTGTCTCCACCACCTACGACTGTAACATCCTTACCTCTAAAGAAAAATCCATCACATACAGCACATGCAGAGACGCCTTGGTTCATGAGACGTTGTTCTGATGGAATACCTAGCCATTTAGCACTTGCTCCTGTAGAGATGATAATTGAGTGAGCATGTACTTCTTCTCCAGTCTCACTCCAGATTTTTTTTACTGGGCCACTAAAGTCTACTTTATCTATCATTTCGTTGATGACTTTAGTACCAAACCTTTCAGCTTGCTTTCTGAAGTCCTCCATCATTTGAGGGCCCATGATCCCGTCAGGGTATCCTGGATAGTTCTCTACATCATTAGTGATCATGAGTTGCCCTCCAGGTTCCTTTCCTGTATAGACTACTGGTTTCATATTAGCTCTTGCTGCATAGATTGCTGCTGTATATCCTGCTGGTCCTGACCCTATGATTACACAATTGTGAATAGTTTGACTCATCTTAAGTATTTATATTGTTTATGGTTCTGTACTTGTGTACAAATGTATTACTTATTAATTTTAATCGTATCGTTCAAACGGCGTTATTCAGCCATTATTGGCAGAATTATCGACTATGATATTGCTAATAATATTCTTGATATTGTCTGAGTTCTTTTCTACATCTATTGTGAAATGTGCTTGTTGATAGTATTCGATTCTGTAATGATAGAGCTTGCTGATATATTGATCTAAATCTTTGTCGTTACTCAATGGTCTTTTAATTTGATGTTGAGTATAATTCTGTAGGAGATATTCTGGTGAACCATGGAGGTAGATCGAGATTCCGCTTCGGTTAATCCAACTTATATTGTCGTGAAAGCAAGGTGTGCCACCACCACAAGCAACAAGAGTGGTGTTGGTTAGCTTATTCAGTTTTCTCAATGTGATCGCTTCGTAGAGACGGAAAAATTCAATGCCTTTATCATGAATAATCTGAGGTACTGTAAGATGATATGACGACTCAATACTAGTGTCTAAGTCAATACATTCTATCTTTGATTGATTTTCAAATTGAGATATGGCATAAGACTTTCCAATGCCAGGCATTCCTATCAAGTAGTATCTTAATTTCTTTTGATTCACTGAGTTAAATTGAATTTTTGCTGCTTCGCTTCTTATTTAGATTTCCCGATTATCTTTGTCTTTTGTAAAATTAACAATAACATTAAACGAATATTACTATGTTAACAATCTTTCTACAATCGTCTTCAGGTGGAGGAGGTTTATTAAGCTATATTTTCCCATTGGCTATGGTCGCAGTGATGTATGTCTTTTTTCTTAGACCTCAGAATCAAAGAAGAAAGGAACAAGAAAATTTCCAGACTGACCTTAAGCCAGGGATGGAAATAGTTACAACGAGTGGAATCATAGGCAAGATTAGTAAATTGACCGAAGATAGTGTGACAGTAATCGTCTCAAATAATAATACCACCATCAACTTTATGAGATCATCAATCTCAAAGGAGCTAACTGATCTAAGAGCTAAACCAAAGACATAATCTGTGTGGATTAACTTAAATTAAAAAAGGAGATTATCGTAATAGATAATCTCCTTTTTTAATAATTCTAAAGTTAGGAGTATTCTGAACTTTTAAGCTTTCGGAGTATATTTTGTACTCGTCATGAATTTTTTCTTTCTCTTTCCTTTAATAGTACTCGCAGCTTTGATTGCATTATAAGCATTTACAACTCCACCTGTAGCACTCAATGATGAGAAAGCAATTTTGTCACCATCAGTTCCAGGAATAACAACTTGATCATTAAGTTTTACAGAAGTAGAAAGTAAGAGTTCTTTTACCTGTCTGGCTGATAATTTAGGGTAGTAAGACCTGACCATTGCTGCTACACCTGCAACAACTGGTGCTGCCATACTTGTACCTTGAAGTGGGGCATAATTATCATCAGGAGTAGTGGCATAGATACTTACACCAGGAGCAAAGATATCTACTTGAGTTTTACCATAATTACTGAAAGTAGCAGGAGAGTCGGCACCTTGCTTAAAGCTCAAAGCACCCACTTCAATCCAGTTTTTTGAAATCTTAGGACCGAAGAGTTTTTTCTTCTTTGCTTTGTCATTTGGAAAGTTATCTGAGATATCATTGTTCTGTCCTGCATTACCAGCTGCATGTACAAGTAGGACATCATTTTTTGCAGCATATTGCATCGCTGCATCTACAACACCTTTATCCCATGAGTATCCTTTACCAAAACTCATATTCACAATAGATGCTCCATTATCCACAGCATATCTAATTGCGTTGGCAACATCTTTATCTCTTTCGTCACCATTTGGTACTGTTCTGATTGACATCAACTTGACGTTGTCAGCAACACCATTCATTCCAATTCCATTATTCCTGACCGCACCAACGATTCCGCCAACATGTGTTCCGTGAAGAGCATCAGGTCCTTCTACGTCATTATTTCCATAGAATCTTTCACTAGAGTTACTATAATCATCACCTACAATAGTCCTTGGATTGAAGTCAATATTATATGCATGATCTTTGACTCCTTGGTAGTATGATATTGCCCCTTCTAGTTCTGCATCAATCATATCTCTGAGTTGATCGAAGCTTTCGATTTCACCAGTTTCCCCTAACACATTAGTAGCGATGTTCATACCCATTACTACCTCATCTGTATTTGCTTCTATTGTAGAGAGATTTTCAAGAGTAATTTCTTTATCACCCATCGCTAATTCTAAAGCGTTGATTCCACCTATCAATTGAGTTTTTTGATCATTATATTTGCTTAGTCTTGAGTTAGCCTTATCTAGCTCAGCTTTAACTGCTGCTTCATAAATCTTGAATTTAGCATACTCTGCTTTATCTTTTTTAGAAAGCTGTGCTACGTCAGCATTTTCATATTTGTACTTGTACTTCTTGTAGAGTCTTGTAACTTCATAAGTATCAGCATTGACATTGCCATTAGCGCCACCGATAAAATTCCATCCGTGAATATCATCAATGTAGCCGTTCCTGTCGTCATCAATTCCATTGCCAGGTATTTCGTCAGTATTGACCCACATATTATCCGCAAGATCTTCATGCTCAGCATCCATTCCACTATCGATGATAGCTACGACAACAGTCTGCGATGTTTTTCCATTGAGAAGTTCACTGTAAGCTTTATCTGATGAGACACCAAGGTAGCCGTCAGCACTATCCATGTGAAACCAATTATCAGGAGCCTGCCCGAATATGATAATTGGCATTGAAAGTAAAGCAATTGTTAATTTGATTAAATTCATCTGTTAATAGAGATTATAATTAAAAAGTATATAGAGATGCAAATGTAACTTTTAATTAGACCAAATGCATCAAAAATACTCGTGATGTACCATGCAATAACATAACTTTAATGGAGTTTTATCATATTATAGATATTTAATGATTGGGGAGATAAGGAAGCTTTCTATTTTATGTGTCTTAACCCTGAGTAGATATTAGAACTATCATTTGCCTAGTCAGGCTGTCATTCCGTTGGATTATGAAATTATTGAACATTTTTATATTACTCTTTTCCTTCATATTAGGAAATCCTATAAACTCTTACTCTCAGTATTCTGAATTATCAGTAGCTGGAGGTATTGCCAATTATTGGGGTGATCTTAATCCTGATTCTGTGATGGCTAATTTTGATCAATCTGGACTTGGATTGAGTTTGGGATATCACTATCACTTTGGCAATGGACTTGCTGTGAGAGGAGAGTTAGGGTATTATAGAGTGAAAAATGATGATAAATTTCAAGAGCAACTTACTAAAAGACAACGAAACCTAAGTTTCAATTCTAAAGTCATTTCTGTAGGTGCACAATTGGAGTTCCACTTATTAGAGTTACTGAGTCGATCAAAGGAGAAGAAAATTATCAGTCCCTATGGCTTAATAGGAGTAGGTGGATTTTATTTTAATCCAACCACGGAGTACCAAGGAGAAACAATTGATCTCAGACCACTAGGTACAGAAGGTCAAGGACGAGATGGCAATCCTAATATCTACAAGCCATTTAATGTAGAAATCCCTTTTGGTGGAGGATTGAAATTTGGTTTAACCGAATCCATTGCAATTTCTATAGAAGGTGTAATGCGATATACATTTACTGATTATCTTGATGATGTCAGTACTCTTTATCCTAATTATGAATCATTATTAGATGAAAATGGAAGTCTTGCAGCAGCTCTTTCAGAACGAGTTGATGAGTTTCTTGGAGAAGTTGAAGGTTCTCAGAATTTTAGATTTGAAGGAATCCAAAGAGGGAGTCCAGATGTAAAAGATTATTATTCTAGTGTCATGGTAAGATTACATTTCTATTTAGGGAGAGGATTGCAGTCACCCTTCAATCTTTTTAAAGCAAATAAGACTCTCTGTCCAGAATTCTAAAAATCAACACACAGACTGAATTCACCAACGCAAATATTAGAACAATACTGGGGTTATAAAGAATTTAGAGAATCACAGATTCCTATTGTTGATTCCGTGATGTCGGGCAATTCGATCTTAGCCATTTTGCCGACAGGCGGAGGTAAGTCTATCTGCTACCAAGTGCCAGGAATGAGTCTCCGTGGAGTGACTCTTGTGATCTCTCCACTCATATCATTGATGGCCGACCAAGTTCAAAATCTTGTCGATAGGGGGATCGAGGCTGTCTACCTACACAGTGGATTAACAAGGCATGAGGAAGATGTCATCCTAAATGATGTAGTCAGAGATCAGTATGACTTCCTTTACATCAGTCCAGAAAGACTCAAGAATAGACTCTTTAAAGCAAGGTTTCACGATATGCCTATTAACTTAGTAGTGGTTGATGAGTGTCATTGTATCTCGCAATGGGGACATGACTTTAGACCTGCCTATCGCAATATCATGGAGGTAAGAGAGTATAGCCATGATATTCAGATCGTGGCTTTTACAGCAACAGCAACGGATCAAGTCCAAAGGGATATCAAAGAGTTGTTAGCAATTAACGAAGTATTCAAGTCTAGCACTTACCGTGAAAATCTAATCTACAGTGTGGCTAAAATAGAGGACAAGATTGGTCGCATCAAAGAAAGAAGCCTTCAAGACCCGACACATTCTGGAATCGTCTATGTCAGGAATAGAAAGGCCACTGTCAAATTAGCGAAGCAGTTAAAGGAATCTGGTGTCTCAGCATTGCCATACCATGCAGGATTGGATTACCTAGTTAAGCAACAGACTCAGCAAGATTGGCAAGACAACAATGTGCAAGTAGTAGTTGCTACAAATGCATTTGGGATGGGTATCGATAAGCCAGATGTGAGGTTTGTGATCCACTACGAGATGTCGCCTACACTTGAAGAATATATCCAAGAAGCTGGAAGAGCAGGTCGTGATGGAGACTTAGCAGATGCAATTCTGCTCTACAGTGAAGCAGATAAAGAGAAAAAGGAGAAGGACTTAGAAAAATCATATCCGACTAAAGAGGTAATCAATCTCGTTTATCATAAACTCTGTTTTGCTTATCGGATAGCACCTGGCTATGGAGAAGGTAGTACATACCCATTTGATTTAGTTGAGTTCTGTAAGGCGAGTAGCTTGCCGATTGTAGAGAGTCATCGATCCATGGTCATCCTGCACAAAGCTGGATACATAAGTGTCTCTGATAAGTTTGAAAAACCATCAAAGGTGTGGGTCAATAATAGAGATTTTAGAGATTATCTCAATTCAAGAAATGATACAAATAAGAAGAAACTCCTCCTTACTCAGTTGCTTAGAGACTATGATGGAATCTACTATAACTATAGTAAGATTTCAGAGAAATCTCTCGCTTATGAGCTGTATTGGGAGGAGGAAGTAGTGAGAACCAAACTCAAAGAATTGGTCGTTGATAAAGTAATTGATTATCGTGAGCAAAATGACATGGGTTTTATTACATTCACTTATCGGAGACCAGCGCAAGATATTGTTCATATTGATAGAGCTCACTATGAAGACAGGAAGGAACATCAGAAGACGCAACTTGATGCCATGTTCAACTATGTCAGTACAATCGAATGTCGTCAACGGTTTATTGATGATTATTTTGGATTTACTCTTAAGGAGGATTGTGATTGTTGTGATAATTGCGACTCGAAATACAATACAGATAGAGACTATCTAGAGTCACAAATCTTAGATATTTTTCATCAAAAGAAGCAAGTTTCTTTGATAGAGTTCAAGCATCACTGGTCATTTAATCAACGGGCGGAAGCATTTTTGATCCTTCAAGAACTTGTCGATGAGAAGGTATTAGAAGTGAAGGGAGATAATATTAAACTGGTACAACAGTAGTATTGAATCTTCACTCACACTCTATTGCACTTTTAGAAATAAGGATTTGTTATTGAGTATAAAATCACTTAATGATGATGCATTGACCATATGCTACTGTATGAAGTACCGAAAGTATAATTAAAAAAACAAGAAAATACCACCAGCCAAAAAGAGTATCCATAACAACACTTTATTTGATATTCCATTTTGCCGATTATAAATCATGAGTAATACATACCCGACAATGGTAGCTGACTTCCAAACTGGAGCTGGTAGAATATTAGTGTAACTTATTAGATAAAAGAAAGCAAAATAGAGAACAATCAACCATCGAAAGGGACTCTCATATATTCGCTTCGTTTACATAGTTATTATTAATATTATTAAGTCTAAGAATTGTTAGATATCACCAATTAAAATCAACATACAAACTGCAAGTGTTTTTTACATTCTGCAACACTCATCGAATAAAGTTACGTAATTTCGAGAGACCGCCAGAACTCTCTCTGCTAATAGCCGAATGGCTTCAATCCAATCACATCATTCATCGTATACACTCCAATTTTACCGATTAAGTACTCTAATGCGAGCACTGCCCCCAATCCAAACCCACTTCGATTATTAGCTAGATGTGTTAGTGTGATTACGTCTTGATCAGATTGATAATTGACAGTATGTGTTCCAGGCACTTGAGTTTTACGGATTGCATGAATTGTAAGTATGTCTCGATTTTCTGTTTTGGTTGTTTTATCAGCAAGTTTCCATTCTTTATACTCAGTATTTTGGATTATTCCTTCAGCAAGGGTGATAGCTGTTCCACTCGGACTGTCTAATTTATCTGTGTGATGCTCTTCCACTAAATCGACGGTATAGTTTTGCAGTCCAGTCAGACGGCTCAACATTTTGTTGATTTGGAAAGTGATATTCATCCCAATACTAAAGTTGGAAGCATAAAGAAATGATGATTGAGAAAATGCATTACTGATTTCATCATAATGGTCTAGCCAACCTGTAGTCCCACTGACTGTTGGGATTCCACTCTGGGCACAGAGTAGTAGATTTTGATAGGCAGTATTGGGTGTGCTACACTCAATGATGCAATCACAGAGTTGAAGGTTTTCAACAGTAAGATCATCAAGATTTTTGCTTGTGTAGGTTTGTAGAATTGTATGACCTCTAAGAGTTGCTTGCTCCTGAACTGATTGACCTAATTTGCCAAAGCCAATGATTGCGATTTTAAGTGACTTACTCACAAGTTTATTCTTAATGTTGAAAGAGGATCTTATTTTTTGATAAACTCAACTGGAGCATTTTGATCAAAAGAAATATAGTAATTGCCTGGAATTAGATTTTCGACATTAAGTTGATTGTCAGATAAGACAAGTCCTTTTTGCACAACAGTGCCTAAGACATCGATGATAGAATAGTTCTCAAATTGTTTTGTACTTTTCAATTGTAAAATATTGACTGCTGGGTTAGGATAGAGAGTAACCTCTACAGATACATTGAGATCATCAGTCTCATTAATTACTACTTCTTGTCCCAATCTTGAAACTCTATTTGCAGTGAACTCTGTGACATAGACATTGTCATTACTATCAGCTGCAACAGCTAGTGGTCCATTTCCAACGCTAAAACTGGTTACTACTTGGTCATCACCAATATTGTCAACAAGAACGACTCTATCATTACCAAACTCAGCAATGTAGAGTTGATTATTTTGTACAAGGAGTCCAGCCGGTGTCAACAGTCCTGTGATGATTGTATCTTTAATTGCTTGTTTATCGGTCAAATTAATTGAGAAAACAAACCCTCCCTCAGCATCTGAGCAATACAATAAGTCACCGTCTATTGCAATCCCATATGCTTGCGAGATATCGTCAGCTACTGTATTAAATGGAGACCCACATCCAGAAGTGACATTGGTTCTACTTACTTTATTTCCTTCACGTTCTGCGACATAGATTGATCCATTCCTGTATGCCAGACCTACAGGTGGGAAGGCAGCAGTCGTACAGAATACTCTATCACCAGCAGGGTCATTTGTGTTGTAGGTAGAGATTTGATTTGCATTTCTTTCTCCAATATAAAGAGTGTCACCAACCATATGGAGAGCTGATACACCGCTTAACCCAGTGACATAGGCTTCACTCGTTGGAGTTGATTGTGTCAGGTCTGCTTTGATCACTCTATCTTGCGTGTTTTCGCCCACATAGAGTATTTCATTATGAATCGTAATACCCCAAGGTCCATTGAGACCAGTGAGTATAGGTGTAACTTGACTCAACCCGATAGTAGTAGAAAAAATAAGGAAGAAAAGAGAAGTATTAAAAATCTTCATGACTAATGCTTTATAGATAAATAAATACTCTGTAAAACTAAAAGAAATTCTTGATTCTACATACTCAAACTTAGACCATCAAAGATTAGTCCATCAGTTATAAATCCGATTGAGTTTACGGACATTGTGGACATCGTAGAGATTACTTGGTGTTTGTTGTGTTTTTGCCAAGGAGCTCTGTTCAAATGATTCATTCACACTTTGCTGAGTTGAGAACCCAATCACTGCAACAGTTGCGATCAAAAGACATGATGCAATCGCTAAGAGTTTTTTCTGTAAGGTTAACAGTTTGATTTTTTTGTCTTTAAAATCAGAGTCTAGTCTCGACTCTAGTCTGTCCCACACTTGAGGTGTAGGTTGCGACTTTCCGCCTTGAGCGGCATTAACCATTGATTGTAGTTCGTTATTTGTCATTATCCAATCCTATTTGATTGTTTTTTTTTAATCATTACTTTAAGTCTTCTTTTTGCATGGATGAGTTGGCTCTTGCTCGTATTAATACTGATGCCCAGTTGTTCAGCTATTTCCTTGTGTTTGTAACCTTCAATAACATAGAGATTAAAGATTGTTCGATAGCCAGCTGGTAATTCATCCATTAAAGTGATAAGCTCTTCATAGGACATCTGATCATGAATCTCTACAGTATTTTGAGCAACATGCTGAGCATATTCGATGCTGAGGTGAAAGTGTTGCTTCTTTCTGAGGTGCATCAGACATTCATTGACAGCAATTCTCTTACACCATCCTTCAAATGAACCTTGGTTTTTAAACT
>Ga0079202_10000788_pt1 | contig 11253 bp, 6 predicted proteins | sample PorBlaBluebeHill_FD_68601 | JGI IMG/M metagenome (GOLD analysis project Ga0079202, IMG submission 68601) | Marine algae microbial communities from Blueberry Hill - Blueberry Hill, Maine | ecosystem: Host-associated > Algae > Red algae > Blade | place: USA: Blueberry Hill, Maine
AACCGACATCTCCGACGCCTGGACCGACGAGGTCAAGGACCGCATCTGCAAGACCGTGCCGATGGGTCGCATCGGTGAACCGCACGAGGTCGTCGGCGCAGCCATGTACCTGGCCAGCGATGCCAGCAGCTACACCACAGGCTCCATCCTGAAGATCGACGGCGGCGCCGCCACGCATTAGTGCTGTCGCATTACGGATGTCGCATTAGGGCTGTTGCATGTGACGCTGAACCCACACGAAGTGTGATCTGGGGAACAGTCATCGTTGGTGTGCTCGGTCACGGTGGAGACCATGAGATGGTCCATGCTTTTGCTCGCTACGACAATCCTGGTACTCGCCGGTTGTGATCTCGGTCGATCAACGACCGAGATTGCCGAGCCCGTCGGTTTTCCACCGGAGTCGGCGACCGCTGTTGCGGGGGGTGAGGCTGAACTGGCTGCAACGGATGAAGCTGCTGATGATGCCATGGCTGAGACAGACGACGCAGACGAGGCTGATGCGGCCGAGCCGGGCCGAGCGACTCCTAGCCCAGACGATCCGGGTGAGACCGATGGCGGCATCGACGGGTTAGTTGAGTCATTTCAAGGCTCAGATACTGAGCGCATTGTGACCTTCGCCGAAATGCATGACCTTGTCGCCGCGATTATCGAGGACTTCGAGGAGTTCACCGGACACACCCTGTCGATTCCTGTGCCGCTTGGGCGAGGAAATCTTGGTGATGACACCCAGGCGGTGGCATCAAATGTTGGCTCACTAGCCGAACCCATTTGCGAGGTCATCATTGACGAGGACATCGAGCGACGCGATTCGCGCATCGGTGCTCTCTTCGCTCACCTCAGCCATGAGATCTGGCACTGTTTCCAGCTCGACGTTGCGCCGAGTGCGTTTGAAGATGCAGAGGAATGGATCATCGAAGGACAAGCCGCGTGGGTGGATCACGCCTACGGGGGAGCCACTCGTGCCGGCGACCTGGAGTCATGGCTTGGCGGCGGTGCACAACCGCCATGGTCGCGTGCCTATGACGAAGCGCCGCTTTACGCGGTTGCTGCCCAGCGAGGAGTCGACGTGTGGCCAACGATGCTTCGCATGGTTGATGAGCCGCGAGAGGAAGCGTTGGCGATGCTGTTCGAGACCACGCCGCTCGACGCTTTGCTGCTGTCGGCGCAAGCTCGAGCGCTGTGGGATCCGGTCGACGTCTGGAACTTGCGGGGGTCAACTCCACCTGCGGACATCGTCGCGATCCCGTCAGACGGTGTGACCTTCACTGTCGATGCCGCAGCATTCGGCACGATGGCATCGAAGATCGATGTGTCTGCTGGCGATGAGATACTGCAGGTTGAACTTGTGTCTGGCTCGGCCGGGGCAGTCCAGCTTGCCGGATCGGTAGATTCGCATCGACTTGTCGTTGGCGAGTCCGTGGACTTCTGCCTGCTGCCTGACGGGTGCCCGTGCCCTACCGAGAGCGCAAGTAGCCGGGCGTACCAGTTCGGAAACCCTGGTGTGGGAGCGGTGGCAGCGGTGTCTGAGGCGGCAGGACCTGTGACGGTCCAGTTCAGCTACCGCACGATCGAAGAAGACTGTCGCGATGGCCTCGTTGGAACTTGGTCGACAACGTCCTACGCCCAGTTCACGTCGATCTTTGAGGCGATGCGACGAGACGGACAAGCACCAGACTGCGACGGTCCCTATCACATTGAGTTTCGAGAAGACGGGACGTTCTCGGTTGACTACAGCGTGACGTGCTCGATCGAGGATGTATCGAACTTTTCAGAGGCGAATTTCTCGGGAACCTATGAGAGCGACGCCGACACCTTCACAATACTCAACCCCGTCGGGACAGGTGAGTCGACCGTGACGGTGTTCGGCGTGACTACGACCACCGATATATCCGACGATCTCGCAGGATTTCCGAGATCGAGGGTGGAGTACCAGATCAATGACAACACGCTGACCTACTTATTCCTCGACACGGCCTTTGTCTTCATGCGCACCGAGTAGAAGGCAGCGGTGCTGTGCTCCAGTCGAACCCGTACCGCAGGCTCGGTGCCAAAATCGAAACTGGATTATCAGTCCGAAAATTGGAGATTTCTGCCGTATCACGACGAGTTTGTCGTAGGCTCTAGCCTCAGACTGTAAGGGTGCGGACGGGTTCCCAACTTCGACCACTGGGAGTCATTTGACGATGGGCAAGCTTGCAATAAGGCTTCGCGACACCGTCCGTTCAGTGTGGCGCCTGTATCCGGGCGCACTCATAGCAACTGATCTACTCGCACTGTTTCCTGCTTTCTGGTTCGCAGGGTTGCTGCGCAATGAAATTGGCGAGATCAGCCTTCGGTGGGCGACCGTCGTGCAGGTAGCGCTTCTCGCCGCGATGACGTTCGCAATTATTGGCTGGGTGTCGCATCTGTACCGCAACCGCTACCGGGTGGCGACGTTCGAAGAGATTCTGGTTTTGGGCGCGTGTTGGGCTATGGCAGCCGGTGTTGCGGTATTGGCCAACTTGACCTTCTTCGATCCTCGAGTCCCGACCTCGATCGTCGCAATGGGCATGATGCTTGCGGGTGGTCTCATGGTCACCACGCGTCTGCTGTGGCGTCTTGCTCGGCAAGCTGAGAACCGTCCAGATCCCGAGGGACGATCACGTGTCCTCGTATTCGGCGCAGGCGATGGTGGTACATCGGTAATCAAGGCAATGCTTGGCGATACCGGTTCAAGGTATGTGCCTGTCGGATTGCTCGATGATGACCCAAAAAAGCAAAACCGCGTTGTCGAAGGCGTGCCAGTCGTGGGGACCTCTGCTGACCTACCTCGACTTGGGGCTTCGGCGGACATGGTGTTGATCGCTGTCCCAAGCGCCGACTCAGAACTGATCTCGCGGGTTGCGGCAAGCGCCGGTGACGCCGACCTTGAGGTCATGATCCTGCCATCGACGACCGAACTATTTGGTCTTATGGCCACGATGGATGCGGCTCGCCCCCTAGAAATCGCAGACCTGCTCGGTCGCGACGAGGTTGAGATCGATCATGAAAGCGTGTCCGGGTACCTGTCTGGCAAGGTCGTGCTGGTCACCGGCGCCGGGGGCTCGATTGGTTCGGAGCTGTGTCGCCAGATCCTGCGGTACGAGCCGGAACGACTCGTCATGCTCGACCGCGATGAGACTGCGCTCCAAGGTGTGCAGCTTTCGGTGGCGGGACATGGTTTGCTTAACGATGAGAACCTCGTGCTTGCGAATATCCGTGATCGCGATCGAGTGTTTGAGGTCTTCGAGTATCACCGGCCGTCGATCGTGTTTCATGCCGCAGCGCTCAAGCATCTACCTCTTCTTGAATCACACCCGAGAGAAGGGTTGTTGACGAACGTTCTCGGCACTCGCAATGTTCTTGACGCTGCAGAGTCGGTGGGTGTAACCAAGTTTGTAAACGTAAGCACCGACAAGGCTGCGAATCCTACAAGCGTTCTTGGCACGACCAAGCGCCTTGCCGAGGCGTTGACATTGACCGTCGGCCAGAGGTCCGATGGAGAATTCCTGAGCGTGCGTTTCGGCAATGTCATTGGCAGCCGGGGTAGCGTTCTGCCCGCCTTTGAAGCTCAGATTGCAGCTGGGGGTCCGGTCACGGTGACCCATCCTGACGTGACCCGCTACTTCATGTCGATCCCCGAAGCGTCTCGGCTGGTGCTCCAGGCTGGTGCGATTGGGATGACTGGCGAGACGCCCGTGCTTGACATGGGCGGGCCGATGAAGATTGTCGATCTCGCAGAGAAGCTCATCCAACATCACAAGGCTGAAGTGGAGATCGTGTTCACGGGTCTCCGCCCAAATGAGAAGCTCCACGAGGTGTTGGGTCACGATCGCGAGGTCATGCAAGTTGGTATACATCATCGAATTTGGCACACGCAGGCGAAGATTCGTCCGATTGGCGATGAGCTGAACAGCCTGGCGGAGGTTCCGGCGTCCGGTCTGGGGCAGGCGCTGCGGGAGTTCTCAAAAAATTTGAGTGACGGAGTCAAGGCGAACTCCGAGACGTCAGTGGCCCAGAAACTGTGATTCGCAACCCGGACCGGGCAGTAACAGACCGGCAATTGTCACTTTTGCGACCAAAACCGGGGAGACTACTAGACATGATTATCAACGCTTCTACGCGGTTCAGATCAGCGGGCCCGTATGGGTGACCTTCCTCGTATCCTGCTCTCGGCCCCTGAAGTCGGCTCCGCAGAGAGACACGCGTTGCTGACATCTTTTGATGAAGGGTGGATCGCTCCAGTGGGGCCTGATCTCGATGCATTCGAGGTTGAGCTCGGCGAGTACACCAACTCCTCGGCTTGCGTTGCGCTAGCGAGTGGAACTGCTGCCTTACATCTTGGCTTACTCGGCGCAGGCGTCAAACCAGGCGACGACGTTGTCGTGCAATCTGCGACGTTCGCGGCTAGCGCCTTCGCTGTTGTACACGCAGGAGCCAACCCGGTCTTCCTTGACAGCGAGCACGGATCTTGGTGTCTCGACCCGCACTTGCTCGCCGAGTTTTTGTCGGAGCGGGCCGATGCTAACTGCTTGCCCGCTGCAGTCATGCCCGTCGACTTATATGGCAGCACTGCCGACTACCCGGCGATAGGAGCCGCGTGCGCTGACTACGGGATCCCTGTCGTACGTGACGCTGCTGAAGCGCTCGGATCAATTTCGACCTCAGGCCAGTTAGGCAACCTCAACGTCCCTACTGCTCTGAGCTTCAACGGGAACAAGATAATTACGACCTCCTCAGGTGGAGCTCTGTTAGGTTCCGCCGACCTCATCGAACGAGCCCGCTACTTAGCCACGCAAGCCCGACAGCCGGTTCTGCACTACGAACACGTCGACATCGGGTTCAACTACCGCATGTCAAATTTGCTCGCAGCACTTGGTCGCGTGCAGCTGGCGGGCCTTGAAAAAAAAATCGAGCGTCGCTCGAAAATCGCCTCCCAGTACCGAGAAGCGTTTCCTCACTTTGGATGGTGTCCGTTCGAGCAGACCCTTCGGCCAAACAACTGGCTCACGGTTGCGATACTTCCCGCCGGCGACCCGTTGGAGATTTGCCGAGCGCTAGACGACCTGGGCATCGAGGCCCGCCCAGCCTGGAAGCCGATGCACCAACAACCAGTGTTCGCCAAGCACGAGATGGTCTACGGCCAAGGTGTAGCTGATGCTCTGTTCGCATCGGGAATATGTTTGCCGTCTGGGTCTACGTTGACCGATGCCGACGTGGGCCGAGTGATCAACTCAGTACGCACTGTTCTAGCGAAGGTATGACGTGGTCAAACCACTAACGCGAGTGGTGAGCGTCTTCGGCACCCACCCCTTAGGCATCAAGATGGCGCCAGTTGTTCGGGCGCTCGGGTCAAGTCATGCGTCATCAACAACGTCACCGCAGCAACCCTCCGCAAGCACCTAGAAAACAGCGTGATCAAACCCGACACCGATCTGGAAACAGAGCAGGCCGTCGGCTACCAAACCACCGGTAAAGAAATGCGCACCCACCCTCTGCGTTGCGAGCGATGTGCGTGTGCCAGCGACCTTCAGAAGATCGGATAGATGGCGTAGGGCGCCACGGCCTCAATGGCTCCCACAAGAGCCATTCCCAACAACAAGACGATCAAGAATGGCAGGATCCAGAAGTTACGCGTCGTGAATGAGTATCTCAGCACCTCGATGGCGAGAAGAAACGTGTGGCGCAATCGTGTCATTTCAATCAAGGACCGAAAGTTTGGAATCCAGCGTGACCTGCGATGCGCCAGGCTGATCTGCCCTTGCCAGCAAGTAGTTCTCAATCACAAGGTGATCTATCCCGGTCGTCATGAAGCATCGGAAGGCATCCTCTGGCGTGCAAACAATCGGCTGCCCACGAATGTTGAACGACGTGTTAACTACTATCGGGCACCCTGTCTGTCGATGAAACGCTGAGATTAGCGCATGGAACTCTGGGTGGCGATCAGGACTGACCGTCTGAACTCGCGCCGACCAGTCAACGTGGGTGATGGCCGGAAAGGCGGAACGTTCTTGATCGACCCGTTCTGCGATGGATCTCGGACGGGAATCAGGAGAGAGCCGATGCGACTCTCTTACGTCCCCGACCATCAGCATGTACGGCGACGGGCCAGCAAGGTCAAAGTAATCGCTCGCATATTCGCCGAGCACGGCAGGGGCAAACGGTCGGAACGACTCGCGCATCTTCGTGCGCAGATTCAAATCTCGTTGAATGCTTGCCAGTCGAGGGTCTGCAAGAATGGACCGGTTGCCAAGCGCCCGCGGCCCGAATTCCATTCGACCCCGAAACACCGCAACAATTTGCCCTTGCGCAAGGAGTTCGGCGACGATTTCATCGAGATCTTCACGATCGAACGACTGCGCCACGGCCTCGTGATGGTCTAGGTAGTCGCCGATCTCAGCCATGGTGAACTTTGGTCCCAGCAGACTGCCTTGCATCGAGTCAGGCTTGGTAGGGATTCGATCACGTCCGGACTTCGACCAGTGGAACGAAAGTGCGGCCCCGAGCGCTCCACCAGCATCACTGCTCGCTGGTTGGATCCACACTCGGTCGAATCCCGCCTCACGAGCGATTCGACGATTGGCAACGCAATTGAGTGCGACGCCACCGGCCATTGTCAGATTCGTGGAATTCGTTTCACGTCTGGCGGACAACGCCAGGTTGACAACAGCCTCTTCGAGAACTTTTTGGAAAGAAGCTGCGACGTCAGCGATTCGGCTGTCGAGATGTGACTCTGGCTCGCGCTGGGGTCCATCGAAGAGTTCTGCCCAGGCCGGTGTTGTCATTGACTCGCCACGATCGAAGCCGAACCACTCCCTGGCCATTCGGAACGAACCGTCTCCACGGAGATCAATCAACTGATCGCGAATACGGTCTGCGTACTTCGGTTTTCCATACGGAGCGAGACCCATCAGCTTGTATTCGCCGCTGTTCACACGGAATCCGCAGTAGCTCGTCGCGGCTGAATAGAACAAACCTAGGGAGTTCGGATATTCAAGCTGTCGGATAAGGGTCAGGTCAGAGCCCACCCCATGTCCAACCGACGTTGTTGCCCACTCACCAACACCGTCGATCGTCAGCACGGCGGCCTCAGAGAACCCCGACGGGTAGAACGCGGAAGCTGCATGGCTCAGATGGTGTTCTGCAAAGCTGATCTTTGGCGGGTGACGGATGCCGAGTTTGCGCAGGGCTCGCTCGATGTGCAGTGGTACCCAGAGCTTCGTCCTCGACCAACTGGGCATTGCATGATGAAAGAGCCGCCAGCCATGCCGACGCTCATGGACGATTGTGTCCATCAGGCGCTCAAATGTTGTCAGAGGTTTGTCATAAAACACCACGGCGTCAAGTTGATTCGCTCGCTTCGGCATTTCGGTTGCCAAACGCTTCAGGCAGTAGGCCATTGCGTTGACGGGCAGGCTGGAGTCGTGCTTCTTTCTGGTGAAGCGCTCCTCTTCGGCTGCGGCTAGTACCTGGCCATCAACGACAACCGCCGCCGCAGCATCGTGGTAGTACGCGCTGATGCCAAGCACGACGCTCACGACCCGACCTCAGCTTGTAGCTCGCGTAGAACGGGTTCTACTTCGACGAATAGTCGATTTGCCACGATGGCCGCGCCAAGCTCGTTGGTGTGTGTGTGATCGAAGAAGACTGGCTTGGGCGCATCATCAAGAGATCCAGACACGTCGACGACGCCGTTAGGCAGTCGATCCTCGGCCGCCTCATATACGGAGTGGTACCAGTCGCGATCTCGAGTCCGGTACCCGCGGGTCGTCCAAGCGTCGCCTTCGTCGGGATTAAACGTTTTTGTGTAGAGCGTTGGTTGCCAGAAGTGAATGATCTCAAAGTCTCGGCGCCGCGCAATGTCTTGGCCGATGAACACCCCCTCTTCGTAGACACCCAAGATGTTCTCGGCCGCAACCAGTGCGTCAACCGAGTTCGGCACCGGGGCTGCGGAGGGAGTGGGCGAATCAGATCGTAGTGCTTGTCGCGCCCACCGGGCTCCGCGAATCACCAAGCTTCGTTCTTTCCAAGCGTCAAGAACCACCTGCGCCGATGACTCGGTTCCTTCAAGCTGAGCCTCGAACGCAGCGACTCGAGAATGGGTAGGGGTAGCCGAATCGACATTCCCGTGTCCAGTCGGTTCGTTGGCCCCGTCGTAGAAGATGACAAGGTCAGGTCGGGCACCTTGCAGCAGTCGAAGTTCGAGATGCAGGTTCTCCTGCCACAGCCGATGAGCGCCTACACCGTAGTTACGAACCAAAAGGTCCAGGCCAGCCTCATCTGCGACTTTTGCGAACTCTGACGCGATCGTAAAGTCGTCTCGTTGACCAACCCCCCACATCGTTGAACCCCCAAAGAACCAAACCTCTATCGGGCTTTCCCCTAACTCAGGACTCACCCAGGTGGCTCTACGTCCATCAACGACGTTGACGTATTCGCTCGCAAGATCCCCGCGCAGCCACCCGACGTAAGGTTCGTATTCCCAGCTTGATGGAGTTGGAAAATCCCGCCAATATTCTTCGGCCCATGGAGCATCAGCGAAGGCTGTGAGCGCAGCTCGATCTTCAAGCCCTGCTGTCGTGCGCGCTCGGGGAACGATAGAACCCGCAACAACGTCGACGACGAGAAAGAGCGCTGTGGCTCCAATGAGTGTTGTCACGAGTCGCAAACGACCGCCCCGTTGCGTTGTACGACGACGATTCGCAAATTGGCGCGAGTTCGGACTCGCCTTGTCTTCGATGTCGATCCAACCCTGCCGATCTGTCCGGGCAGGCCGTTGGAGGTACGCACGCGGTAGAACTGCCAGAGCCCAAGTCAGTGCCAATAGTCCAGTCTCGAGCCGGGCGCCAAGCCTTCGTTGGAGCCTGCGCACCCGGGGAAACCAACCTTGTAGGAAGGGCGGTGGATAGCGTTCAAGTACGAGCAAGGTGAGAAGCAGTACAGCAATACCCAAACCAAACCACCGTCCACCGACCCAATAGGCAACTGCGACAACAAGCAGCACTGCCAGGAACTTCGACGGCGTCTGCTGTGGTTCCTCAGTATCACTGATACTCACCTCGGCCCAGCGAACTTCTAGCGTCGGATCTGACACCTCACGGTGTGACGGCATGGGACGAATGCTACTTGCCCGGAACACAACTGTCGGGGCCGAGCATCGTTCACAACGGAAACGAAGGGAGGGCTCGCACTGTCGCTGATCGGGAATTCATCAAATACGACTAAATCATCGGCAGCTTCGACATCGCGGCGTCAGACATCGATTGACTACGAAATGATCTGGAAGCTGATTCCAACCGGCGGCGCAACATTGAGTAGTGGCGGGTTTGCGTCAAGGCCAATGCTGGCTAACGCACTGGCCGCAGAACCAACAAAGAAATCGAAAACTTGACGATGCCGAGGAGACCAAGGTTCACGGCAAGGCTTACTGAAACGAGTCGCTTGCGCACAGCCGGATCAGTTTGTGACGCCGAGGAACACGCCGACCGTGAAATCCACCACCGTCGAAAGCACGATGAGTCCGAGAAATCGGATGCCCCAGGCGCCGTAGAAAATGCAGGAAGCAACAACCAGCGCTGCGGGCCGCCACCGAACGCTCGAAACCTAATGGACGCCCAGCGCGTCCGGCAAAGGCCCGCAAACATCACTGAGCTAAGCAGCACGGAGAAACGGTACTCCAGACCGCTCGAGCTGACCGCTTCCCAAACACCGGCACCCGCTTCTTTGCCCGACAGTGCACACCGAGACATCATCAATTAGCTACGCCTTGGCGACGGGAAAACAACAAGATCGGTCAAGTCCGCGATTGGACCGATGATCTCTACCAGATGCAATTCGTTGTTAGCGAGAGCACTGACGAAACGAGGTGATTGGACTTGTAATGGCTACGATTAGGTGGTGCGAGTAGGGGTCACCGGCGGAGCCGGTTTTATTGGTCTGGGTCTCGCTCGCTTGCTATCAGGCACGCATGAGTTGGTTGCGATTGATAATCTGTCAACCGGCTCCGCAGAAGATGCATTCGACAATGGATACAAAGAGCTTCGCGAGGTTGACGTACGCGACGCTCTCGGATTGCGAGACTCGTTGTCATCTGTGGATGCGGTTGTGCACCTTGCTGCGCAAACTGGTGTTCCTGCCTCCGTGGCCGATCCACGAAATGACATGGAAGTCAATGTCGTCGGCACCGTGAACCTACTTGAGGCCGCGCGTGATATCGGCATAGGTTCTGTGGTTCTTGCGTCGTCGGCCGCTCCGCTCGGTGCGAGTGCTCCGCCTGCTTCGGAAACCGTTGTGCCGCGCCCTCTTTCGCCATACGGCGCGTCGAAGCTAGCCGTTGAAGCCTATGCCTTTGCATATGCTGGTTCGTTCAATCTCAGTACCTACACACTCCGGTTCTCGAACGTATATGGGCCCTGGAGTTACGGTAAGGGAAGTGTCGTCGCGCTTTGGATGAGGCAGCTAATGCAGGGCCAACGCCTACAGATAAACGGTGATGGTTCGCAAACGCGTGACTTCGTACATGTAGACGACATATGCGCCGCTGTCGGAAGGGCCTTGGAGTGCACTGGGCCACCCGGGCTCTACCAACTCGGGACTGGAGTGGAAACGTCGATCTTGGATCTGGCGCACACCATGGCTGAGCTTTTCGGTATCAGTTTCGATGAGTTGGTTCAGTTTGCCCCGCCTCTCCCTGGTGAAGTGCCGCGTAGCTATTGCGATATCTCACTGGCAACATCGAAACTTGAATGGGAGCCGAAGCGTGATATGGCTGAAGGCTTGGCGGAAACAAAGGCGTGGTTCGAGGAAAATAGGAGCTATTGGACCAATGCACCCACAAGTTAACTCAGCGAACTACGATCTCGCGGTTGGCGAACAGCACAAGAGAGATTTTTAGAGATGGAACTTAATGATGCAGTGCGCAATGATCTGCTCGGCAAACGAGTTGCGGTTACCGGATGCTGCGGAACTGTCGGCAAGGAGCTAGTGACTCAGCTTGCTAACTCTGAGGCTGAGGCGATCATTGGGGTCGATCAGGATGAGAGCGGGCTCTTCTTCCAGGGACTGGAGCACCGAAATGACAAACGCTTTTCTCTCAAGCTGGCCAACGTGCGAGACCGCGCTTCGTTGCGACAGGTGTTTGACGGAGTCGATCTCGTGCTGCATACCGCAGCCCTAAAACACGTTCCACTGTGCGAGGCAGCGCCTCTTGAAGCGGTGAGCACGAACATTGTCGGT
>Ga0079202_10000801_pt1 | contig 11178 bp, 7 predicted proteins | sample PorBlaBluebeHill_FD_68601 | JGI IMG/M metagenome (GOLD analysis project Ga0079202, IMG submission 68601) | Marine algae microbial communities from Blueberry Hill - Blueberry Hill, Maine | ecosystem: Host-associated > Algae > Red algae > Blade | place: USA: Blueberry Hill, Maine
TAATGTAATAATTTTTCCATTACAATCGACATTAAGGCTTCCTTTTTGTTCAATATTTTTAATATCTTCTGAAGTCATTTGCTGAATCTGTCCAGCAATTAACTTCATATCTTTTCCAAAACGAGGTCCTAAGGCTTTAAAATTAGGCTTTATTTGCTTCACTAAAATATCTGAAGCATCCTCTAAAATTTCAACTTCCTTAATATTAACTTCACTTTTAATTAAATTAGCAACTGCTAAAATCTCTTCTTTTTGTTGAACAGAATCTACGGGAATCATTATTTTCTGCAATGGCTGACGCACTTTTATTTTCTCTTTAGCTCTTAGCGACAAAACTAAAGACGATATTGTTTGCGCATTTTCCATTTTACGCTCTAAAGATTTGTCTATAAAATTTGAATCGCTTACTGGAAAATTGGCTAAATGCACACTTTCAAAAGCCTCTTTTTTACTTACCAAATTTAAATCTAAATAGAGTTTATCCATAAAGAAAGGTGCAATTGGTGCTCCTAATTTAGCAATAGTAACCATACAAGTATATAATGTTTGGTAGGCCGAAATTTTATCTTGTTGGTAATCGCCTTTCCAGAAACGTCTTCTGCTTAAACGTACATACCAATTGCTTAAATAATCTTGCGTAAAGTTTGATATTGCTCGTGCTGCTTTTGTAGGCTCGTACTCTGCATAATAATCGTCTACTTTTTGAATTAATGTATTTAATTCACTAAGTACCCATCTATCAATTTCAGGTCTATCTGCTAAAGCGATATCAGCTTCAGTGTACGTAAATTTATCAATATTTGTATAAAGTTGAAAGAAAGAATAGGTGTTATATAATGTTCCAAAAAACTTACGCTTCACCTCTTCAATACCTTCTAAATCAAATTTTAAATTATCCCAAGGATTAGCATTCGAAATCATATACCAACGTGTGGCATCGGCTCCGTAAGTATCTAACGTTGTAAATGGATCTGTTGCGTTACCTAAACGCTTAGACATTTTTTGTCCGTTTTTGTCTAAAACCAATCCGTTAGAGACTACATTTTTGTATGCTACCGAATCGAAAACCATAGTTGCAATAGCATGCATTGTATAAAACCAACCTCTTGTTTGGTCTACACCTTCTGCGATAAAATCTGCTGGGAAAGCTTTATTTTTATCAATTTTTTCTTTATTTTCAAAAGGATAATGCCATTGAGCGTAGGGCATAGAACCAGAATCGAACCAAACATCTATAAGATCACTCTCACGTTTCATTGGTTGTCCATTTTCTGAAACTAATACAATTTCATCAACTATATTTTTATGTAAATCTATTTTAGCATAGTTTTCTTCGGAATTATTTCCAACTTCAAAATCAGCAAAAATATCTGCTTTTAAAACGCCTGCTGAAACTGCTTTTTCCATTTCAGTTTTTAGTTCTTCAACAGAACCTATACAAATTTCTTCTTTACCATCTTCGGTTCTCCAAATTGGTAATGGAATTCCCCAATAACGAGAACGCGATAAATTCCAATCGTTTGCGTTTGCTAACCAGTTTCCAAAACGTCCTGTTCCTGTAGATTCTGGTTTCCAATTAATTGTTGTATTTAACTCGTGCATTCTACCTTTAACGTCGGTTACTTTAATAAACCAAGAATCTAATGGATAATATAAAATTGGTTTATCTGTACGCCAACAATGCGGATAGTTATGCTTATATTTTTCAACCTTAAAGGCTTTATTTTCTTCTTTTAATTTAATGGCTAACTCTACGTCTATTGAGCGTTCTGGTGCTTCACCATCTACATAATATTCGTTCTTTACGTACTTACCACCAAACTCTTTTAGTTCTGGTCTAAATCGACCTTGTAAATCTACAAGTGGCACTAAATTGTCGTTTTCATCTTTTACTAAAAGTGGTGGGATTTCTGGTGTTGCTTGTTTTGCAACCAAGGCATCGTCTGCTCCAAAAGTTGGTGCTGTGTGTACTATTCCTGTTCCGTCTTCTGTTGTTACAAAATCTCCTGCGATTACTCTAAAAGCGTTTTGCTTATTTTCAAACTCGCAGCCAAAATCTAATAACTGTTCATATTTAATACCAACTAAATCTTTTCCTTTAAATTCTTTTACAACAAAATATGGTATTTTTTTATCGCCATCTTTATAATCTAAAAGAGTTGCTTTTTCTTCTACTCTTTTAAACTTTCCGTCGAATTGCTTATTAACTAAAGCTTTTGCAAAAATCACATTTATAGGTTTGAATGTGTATTGGTTATAAGTTTCTACTAAAACATAATCTATTTTTGGTCCAACAGTTAATGCAGTGTTACTTGGTAATGTCCAAGGTGTTGTTGTCCATGCTGTAAAATGGATATCGCCTTCATTCTGTAAAAAATCTGGCAATGTGCTTTCTATGGCTTTAAATTGTGCAACAATGGTAGTATCTGTAACGTCTTTGTATGCTCCTGGTTGGTTAACTTCGTGCGAGCTTAAACCTGTTCCAGCTTTTGGAGAATACGGCTGCACAGTGTAGCCTTTGTACATTAAATTTTTAGTGTAAATTTCTTTTAAAAGCCACCAAACGGTTTCCATATATTTTGGTTCGTAGGTAATGTATGGATCGTCCATATCTACCCAATAACCCATTTTTTGTGTAAGGTTATTCCAAACATCTGTGTAACGCATAACTGCTTTTCGGCATGCTGCATTATAATCTTCTACAGAAATGGTTTTACCAATGTCTTCTTTGGTAATACCTAATTCTTTTTCTACACCTAATTCTATTGGTAAACCATGCGTATCCCAACCTGCTTTACGCTTTACTTGGAAACCTTTCATGGTTTTGTAACGTGGAAAAATATCTTTTATAGCACGTGCTAAAACATGGTGTACTCCTGGCAAACCGTTTGCACTTGGTGGCCCTTCGAAAAACACATAGGGTTCTCCGTTTTCACGGGTGGTTACACTCTTTTCGAAAATGTTATTTTCTTGCCAGTATGCTAAAATTTCTTCTGCAATGTTTGGTAAGTTAAGTCCTTTGTATTCAGGGAATCCTGCACTCATAATTCGTATTTCTTTTAAGAATTGCGAATTTAATGAATTTTGGGAAAATAGTGCGGTTTATTGATTGAAAATGGTAGCTATTAGATATAGAGTTTACATTATTTTAATTATTAATCTAAAAACTAATACTCATCTAAAAGTCTTAAAAGTGATTTTGGATACATTCTACTATTAAAAAATGTAATTAGTAAGATTAGATTTTGTTATGATAAAGTTTTAAAAAACAAAGACACCTTTTTATGAAATAAAGCTTTTCTAACAACAGATTTTAGATTAATTAATGGATATGAAATATTTATTTTCTTAATTTTATTAAGCGTTTCATTTGTTAATGATTTAAAAACTTTTTGTTCTTTAATCGTCCAAATAACTCCTAAATTATATACTATTTCTGAATAAGTAGTTAATGCTAATTAAGTCCAAGTAATATACATAGTCTGAATTTTATTTAAAGATACTGAAATATTTACACTATAAAATCCACCAAATCCTCAATCTTAGAAATAAGTTGCACATTAATTGACGTATTTTTAAGTGAAATTTTATTATATTTTGATATAAAAATAGTCGAAAACCCTAATTTTTCTGCCTCTAAAACGCGTTGCTCTACACGTTGTACAGGTCGAATTTCGCCAGACAAACCAACTTCACCAGCAAAGCAATAATTAGATTGCAAAGCTTCGTCTTCATTTGAAGATAATATAGCTGCAACAACTGCTAAATCTATTGCTGGATCGTCTACAGTTATACCTCCTGTAATATTAAGAAAAACGTCTTTTGCTCCTAAACGAAATCCTGCTCGTTTCTCTAAAACTGCCAAAAGCATATTTAATCTTTTAGCATTAAAACCTGTTGCACTACGTTGTGGAGTTCCATAAACTGCAGTACTTACCAAGGCCTGAACTTCAATCATTAATGGACGGATACCCTCTAAAGTAGCAGCAATCGCATTACCAGATAACTCTTCGTCTTTTTTAGAAATTAAAATTTCGCTTGGATTACTAACTTCGCGTAATCCAGAACCTTGCATCTCGTAAATACCTAATTCGTGTGTAGAACCAAAACGGTTTTTTTGTGCTCGTAATATTCTAAAAACATGATTGCGATCGCCTTCAAATTGCAACACTGTATCGACCATGTGCTCTAATATTTTTGGCCCAGCAATATTTCCATCTTTAGTAATGTGCCCAATTAATACTACAGGTGTATTCGTTTCTTTTGCAAATTTTATAAGCTCTGTTGTGCATTCTTTTATTTGCGAAATACTTCCACTTGATGATTCTATATAATCGCTATGTAGTGTTTGAATAGAGTCTATAATTACAATATCTGGTTCTAAAGCTTCAATTTGCTTAAAAATATTTTGCGTTTTAGTTTCAGTTAAAATGTAGCAAGTATCATTGTTAGGATTAATACGTTCGGCACGCATTTTTATTTGTTTCTGGCTTTCTTCTCCAGATACGTATAAAGTTTTGTAAGGCAGTTTTAAAGATATTTGAAGTAGCAATGTACTCTTACCTATTCCTGGTTCTCCTCCTAAAAGTGTTAAAGATCCAGGAACTATACCACCACCTAAAACACGATTAAATTCAGCATCAAGCGTATCTAATCTTGCTTCTTTAGAACTATCTATTTGTTTTATAGTTAATGGCTTAGAGGCGCTTTTTTTTACACTTGAAGGGGTTTTCCAATCGCTTTTTTCTGGCTTTTGAATTACTTCTTCTACAATAGTGTTCCATTCTTTACATGCAGAACATTGTCCTTGCCATTTTACAGATTGTGTACCACAATTTTGGCAGAAAAAAGTTGTTTTTACTTTAGCCATTAGTAACCAAAATCTGCTTTAATTTGTTCTGATAACTCTAAAACTTGATCTTTAGTAATGCCACCCGCTTCTTCTAAAATATAAGCAGATTGATAAGTTTTCATAGCCTTTTTTGGGTTTCCTGTTTCTTCATAAAAGCGTCCTAAATAATAGTTTCCTAGTAAGGTATCTGGATATTGCTTGCGCGCTAATTTCCCTAAAGCTTCAAAATATTCAAACTTTTTAGTTTTTTTAATAGCTGCTGCAACTGCTCTTAAATCGTTTATTAAAATTGGTTTGTCTAAACCAAAAAGATCTTCGATAGCTGCATATTTTTCTATTAAATAATCTACAGGAGAAGTTTCTAATTTTAAAATAGTCTCTCTATATTCTTTCTTCGAAATTGGTCTAAAAACAAAGAAAATACTTTCTAATGCTTTTGGTATGGCATGCGCTGGAAGCGAATAATGTGTTGGTCCTTCAAAATTATCGAAAGTGCTAAGTACATTTTTATTGTCTATTCCTTTTATTGCAGTGTTTAAAGCTTCAGTTTTTGTTTTAATTGCTTTTTCATCGTTATTAGATGTTGCTAAATAGTAAAACATTTTTGTTTGAATATTAGGTAATTTTTCAACTAAAAAGCCTTGCATATCTGGAGCTAAATCTGGACTTAAACTTATATATGCATTAAATAATGGGATTTCTTTAAGCAAATAGTAATTAATAAAGTTGGCTGTAGCACCATGACCAACTGCTACTTTAAATTTTTCGGTTCTGTATGTTTTTTCGATATATGGAATGAGTTCCATGCCAATAAATTCGAAAAATGATGCTCCAGTTTCAATTGGAAGTGAATTTTGTTCGGAATACATTGTATCGCTTTCTCGCTTATCGAACTGGTTAATACCAACAACTATTGCTTCTGGAATATCTTCCCAATAAGCAGCATATTCTACATTACCAGCAACAATTTCGAACATATAATCACCATCTAATACAACAATTATTGGGTAACTTTTATCTCTGGAATCGTAACTTCTTGGCAATTGTATTTTTATTTCTCTGGCCTCTCCAAGTATTTCGGAATTAAAATTTTTATAGGTAACTTGTGCAGTAATAAACTGTGCTGAAAAAAATACAACGAAAAGATATATAATATGCTTCATGGTAGGTGTTTTTAAATTATAAATGCAATGTACAAATTATTTTTTTCTATTATAAATTGGTAGATACAGTAAGGACAAACCTCCAAATAAAATTACTAATACAGTTTGCGAAGTCCACATAATCCAACCAAAAGCAACGCTTGGAGTTTCTGGTATTGCAAATATTAAAAAAGCACCATAAACTGCTAATGGATAAGAGCCTAACCCTCCATTTGTGGCTGCTATACTAAAACTTGCGGCTATAAAACCAATTAGTATTGCACCTAAAGGAATGGGTTGCAAATCTGTAATTGCAAAACTGGTGACAAAAAACATAAGCACATACATTGCCCAAATAAAGAATGTATGGAAAATAAATGGCCATTTTTTCTTCATTTTAAAAATACTTAGAGCACCTTCAATTAATCCGCTAACAAAATTTTTTATTTTTTTAGCAACGGCTAATGTGCTTTTTTTTATAAAGAAAATAAAAAATAAACTTGTAATAATAAGCAATGTAAATGCAACAATTACTTTAGTGGGATTAAATTTTTCGGCAAAAAAATTAAAGATAAAATCGAATTCTAAAAATAAAGTAATAGTAATAATTAATAGCATTACCAATACATCTGCAACACGCTCTGCTACTATTGTACCAAAACCTTTTTCAAAAGGTACACCTTCGTAATTTGTAAGAATAGATGCTCTAGCGACTTCTCCTGCTCGTGGAATGGTGTAATTAATTAAATAGGTTGCAAAAACTGCCATTATGCTATTTCCAAATTTAATTTTATAACCTAAAGGCTCTAACATAAATGTCCAGCGATAAGCTCTTGACAAATGACTTAAAAGCCCTAAAAAAACACCTAAACCAATGTATAAATAATTTGCACTTTTAAAATGTTTAATTAGTTCTTCTACAGATATTTTAGACAAAGAATACCAAATTAAAAAAACTCCCAATAAAATTGGGAGTAAGATTTTTAAAGTTTTAAGCACTGATTTATTCACTTATTATTTTAGTAAATTAGTTGCTTCATCGGGAAATACCAATGATGGTTTAAACACCTTAGCTTCTTCAATACTCATAAAACCATAAGTAATTAATATTAAGATATCGTCTTTGGCAACTAATCTTGAAGCCGCTCCATTTAATGTTATTTCCCCACTTTTTCTTGGCCCAGGAATGGCATAAGTTTCTAAACGCGCTCCATTATTATTATTTACAATTTGAACTTTCTCGCCTTGTACAATATTTGCAGCATCCATTAAATCTTCATCAATAGTTATACTACCAATATAATTTAAGTCTGCTCCTGTAACTTTTACTCTGTGAATTTTAGATTTTACTACTTGTATTTGCATGTTGCAAAGGTAATTAATTATGTTAAGTGATTTAAACTTTTTCTTTTTACTGTAAATTATAAATTTTCGCTACAAAACGAAAAAAATAAATTATTTCATTGCTATATTATCTATCAGTCTTATGTCACCAGCATAAGCTGCAACAAACGCACGATAGGATTTTGATTTAGATTTTCTTTTTACCGTTTTTAAGGTTGTAATATCTGCTATTTCAAAATATTCAAGTTCTAAAAAGGTGTTTGCAGCAAATTGCTTCTCGACCCATTCTGTTACTTGTTTAGCACTTTTTGTGCCAAACTTTTTTTTAGCAGCTGTTAAGGTTTTAAAAATAAAAGGAGCTGCTAATTTGTAATCTGGCTTTAACCTTTGGTTTCTTGAACTGTAAGCTAAACCAGTTTCTTCTCTGTATATAGAACAACCGTTAACAATTACAGGAATATTATATTTTGTGACTAATTTTTTTATTATTGTTAATTGCTGAAAATCTTTTTCTCCAAAATAGGCATTGTTTGGTGTTACAATCTCAAATAGTCGCTTTACAATAGTGGCGACACCATTAAAATGACCTTGACGAAATTTACCTTCCATTTCAAATTCTAAACCATCAAAAGTAAAACTTTCTGCTTTTGTATTTCCTTCGTATATATCTTCAACACTTGGTGCATAGATTAAAATATTTTTTGAAACCGTTTGTAAAAGTGAAACGTCTTTCTCTAAAGTTCTTGGATATTTTTTTAGGTCTTCGACGTTATCAAATTGTGTTGGATTAACAAAAATACTAACAACGCAAATATTGTTTTCCTCTAATGCTCTCTCTACCAAAGACAAATGCCCTTTATGCAACGCTCCCATTGTTGGTACAAAACCAAAAGTGATTCCTTTTGTTTTTAAATTGAAGATATGGTCTTGAATTTTGGTTTTATTAGTAAAAACTATCATATTTTAATATAAAATTAACGCTTGCAAACTTAATATATTAGTAGCAATCTGCATAAATTTTTGTACTTTTGCGTGTTTTTTATTTTCATTTTTTATTGTTGAAGTCTATTTTTAGCGCTTCATCTATAAAATATGAAAATAGAAAATAAAAAGGTTAAACAAAATTAGCCAAAATATAAATCGATTTAAAACTAACGTATGAAAGATAAGAGAATATTATATGTGTCGTCTGAGGTAGTACCTTACTTACCTGAAACTGAGATTTCTTCAATGTCGTTTGAAACACCAAGAATGGTAAATCAACAAGGTGGACAAATTAGAATATTCATGCCAAAATATGGAAACATTAACGAAAGAAGACATCAATTACATGAAGTAATTAGGCTTTCTGGAATTAATTTAGTGATTAACGATTTAGATATGCCACTTATTATCAAAGTAGCATCAATACCAAAAGAACGAATTCAAGTTTATTTTATTGATAACGATGAGTACTTTAAAAGAAAAGCAACACTTACAGACGAAGACGGGAAATTATTTGATGATAATGATGAACGTGCCATTTTCTTCGCTAAAGGTGTAATAGAAACTGTTAAAAAATTAAACTGGTCTCCAGATATTATTCATGTTCATGGATGGCTTGCAGCCTTGCTACCATTGTATTTAAAGCAATTTTATAAAGACGAACCATTATTTAACGAAAGTAAAATTGTGACTTCGGTATACAATCAAAGCTTTGAAGACACGTTAAATAAAGACCTAATAAACAAAGTAGCTTTCGATAATTTAGAAAAAGACGCTATAAAAACGTTAGAAAACCCAACGTATAATAACTTAATGAAAGTTGCTATAGATAATTCTGATGCTTTAATAGTAGGCTCTCAAGAGTTGCCAAAAGAACTTGAAGACTATTTAAAGAAAACAGATAAACCTGTTTTAGATTTTAAAGAAAAAGACGAGTTCGCGGAAGCTTACACAGAATTTTACAACGAAAGTGTTTTATAACACATTGAAGAAGAATTATATTTTTATGAAAAAGACGATTAAAAGCCTCAAATCTATTGCGTTACTTGGTCTAATTTTAGTAATCTCAATATCTTGTGATAAAGAATTCGCTAATATTGAAAGTAATATTGAAGGCATTAAAAACTTTAATGCAACAAGTAAACTATTTCCACTTACAGCTACAACAAAGAATTTTAACCCCTTTAATAGTGGTAACGGCATACAAACTAATGGATTACAAGGCAGTTCGTTTGGTGTATATAAAAGCCCTACAACAGGATTTGGAACAACTGTTGCCAGTGTAACAACACAAGTAGTACCAGAAAACTACGCTCCAGAGTTTGGAGACAATCCTGTTTTCGAATCTGTAGATTTATACATACCCTATTTTTCTACTGTGGAAAGTACAGACGATGATGAAAATAACACTTACACCTTAGATTCTATATTTGGAAATCCAGATGTAGAATTTAAACTTTCCATTTATAAGAGTAATTATGTGCTTAGGGATTTAGACCCAAATACAGATTTTTTAACAAGACAATGTTATTTTTCTAGCCAAGGTGACTTATTTGAAACTTCTGCAGAATTAATATATGAAGACCTTGCTTTTAAAATTTTGCCAGACGAAATTACAGAAGGTACAGGTGATGATATAGTACGTTTTGCTCCAGGAATTAAACTAAACCTTTTAAACTCTGGTCCAAACCCTATAAATATAGATGACAATATAACTTTTTGGCAAAATATATTTTTCGACAACGAAGGAAACGAAGTGTTAAGCACAGAAGGAGATTTTAAAAACTTTTTTAGAGGTTTAATTATTAAAGTTGAAAACACAAATTCTGATGGTGCATTTACATTTTTAAACTTTAGTGGAGGTCGTTTAGAAATAGAATATACAAATGATGAGGAAGCAGCTGCAACCGAAGAAAATGAATACTCAGGACCAGAAACTGTATACAATCTTAATTTTATTGGTAATAGAGTAAACACTTTTGAAACCACTGGAATTACTAATCAAAACGATAACGAAGATAATTTATATCTAAGAGGAGGAGAAGGCTCTATGGCCGTAATCGATCTTTTTAATGGAGATGTTGAAAACGACGAAGGTTTAATGGTGCCTGCTTTAGATTTCTTTAATAGCAAAAAAGAGAAATGGCTACTTAACCAAGTTAACTTAATTTTTTATGTAGATCAAACGTTATTAAATGGTGATGAACCAGAAAGGCTAGCACTGTACGATTTAAAAAATAACGTACCAATAATTGATTATTTTTTAGATCCAAGTACAAATTTAGCACAACCTAATAACTCTAAAACTTCTTTTAGCGAATCTTTAAAGAAAGATGAAAGTGGAAAAGGACTAAGATATAAATTTAGAATAACAGACCACATAAAAAACATTCTTTTAAGAGACTCAACTAATACTAAATTAGGCTTGTATGTAGCAAATAATGTTAATGTAGTACAACTATCTAAAGTTGAAGATATAAATATTGACGACGATGATGAAACTTTAGACTTGATACCAAGTACAACAATTTTATCTCCTAAAGGAACCATTTTATATGGTAGTAAAGAGAGCATTCCTGTAGGACAACGAGTAGAATTTGAAATATTTTATACTGAACCAGAAAACTAATTTTATATGTGTGGTATTGTAGGTTACATTGGCAAAAAAGAAGCGTATCCAATAATTATGGAAGGCTTAAAAAGATTAGAGTACAGAGGTTACGATAGTGCAGGAATCGCCTTGTACGATGGTGAAAATATAAAACTCTCAAAAACAAAAGGAAAAGTTTCCGATTTAGAGGACAAAATACAAAGCGATAATACATCTGCAACTGGAACCGTTGGAATTGGACATAC
>Ga0079202_10000811_pt1 | contig 11153 bp, 10 predicted proteins | sample PorBlaBluebeHill_FD_68601 | JGI IMG/M metagenome (GOLD analysis project Ga0079202, IMG submission 68601) | Marine algae microbial communities from Blueberry Hill - Blueberry Hill, Maine | ecosystem: Host-associated > Algae > Red algae > Blade | place: USA: Blueberry Hill, Maine
ACGCCCAGTCCACCAATTCCCAGCGGCAGAACCTGCACGATCAGCACGGCAGGAATGAACGCCAGCGCAGCCCGAAAGCCGAACCCCTCGATGCCGATGGATTGGGCGGCAAACCAATAGCTCAGCACGAGCATGCCCTGATAGGCGGCGCCGCTGGCCAGGATGCGCCCGACTTGGCGTGGCTTGTGGCGCAGCACATCGAGACCCTCGTGGATGGCGTGCAGCCAGGCCAGTGAGCTGTCGTAGCGATCCAACAAACGGCCGCTGTAATTGTTGCCCGCGGCAAGAATGATCATGAGTAGAACCACCAGCGTCGCAATAGCGGCGATGAATGCGCCCCGGGTGGCGGCACCGAGTGAGCGCAGGTTCGAGTCAAGCGCCAAGCCCAAGAAGATGGATGCGGGCAGGACCATCCAGCCACTGAGGCGCTCGAAGATCACGGTGGTGAAGCTGGTGGGGCGATCGCCGGTGTCCTTGCCCAGTCGTGAGACCCGAATCACATCACCGCCGACTGTTGTCGGCAAGAAACTCGAGACGAACTGCCCGGCGAAGTTGTGCCACACCAGCCGCCATGTCGACACCTGCAGATCGAGAGCGTCACACACTTGTTTCCATCGCAACGCGGCCAGGACCACTGAACCAATGACCCCGGCGAGCGCAGCTCCAAGCCATGCAACGGCCGCGCCATCGTCGGGCCACAGAATCCCGAAATCGACGTCGACCCACACGAAAAGGAAGACGAGCAACCCGGCACTGACACCGAGGCGCAGTAAGAGAATCAGGGCGGACTTGGTGGTCATGGCAACGTCAGCTCTACTGCGGAGACCCGCTGGCCTTGGCCAGGAACTGCTGGGCTTCGACCATCACGCGGACCACGCGCCCACTGGCCAACTCTTGGCTTTGCTCATCGAGCACCGATACAACGAACACGTAGCGCCGTCCTTCGACGCGCTCGAGGGTGGCGATGGTGGTGACTGTGCATCCGATCGAGGCAGCCCGGATGTGGTCGATCTGCACTCGCATCGCCACCGAGGTCGAGCCCCCGGGCACACGCAGTGCCAGCACCTGGAAACTGGCTTGCTCGCACCAGGCCAGGATCTGTGAGGTCGCCAGAACGGGAACGTCGCCGGTTCCGACATTGATGGCAGTGTCGGAGTCAGTGACTATTCGTTGCTCGCGGGCCTGCGCCCCCGGTTCGATGTGCACCTGGGTACGATACGGCATACCTCGCCGCCGAACGACCACCTTGGCGGCACCCGCTGCGTTCGCTGTTGCTCGCAACAGCCGAGGAGGATCGTGATCGATCAGGCACTGTTGGAAAAGACTCTCACCACCGCCACCGGGCGTGGAGGCGAGTTTGCCGAAATTTTCGTCGAGGATCGCCAGTCATCTGGTGCCCTGCTCGACGACGACCGAATCGAGGAGCTCACGTCTGGCCGTAGCCGGGGCGCCGGTATTCGCGTGCTGGTGGGCGAGTCGACAGGCTTTGCGCACACCGCTGATCTCAGTGAGGCGGGACTGTTGGCCGCCGCCAGAGCTGCCGCCGATGCAGCCCGAGACGGCAACGGTGGTGTCACCACCGTTGATCTGTCGACCCAGACCGTGGCGTCGCCGAGTCCGGTGTCGATCTACCCCGACAGCGTGGCCAAGCAGCGAAAGGTCGAGTTGCTGAACCTGGCCAACGACGCCGCACGAGGCATGGGCGACGCCATATCGCAGGTGTCTGTCGGCTATGGCGATCTCCGACGCCGCATTCAGATTGCCACGAGCGATGGCCTCTTGACCGGCGACGACCAGGTCAAGACCCGCTTCTCGGTGTCGTGTGTCGCCAACGGCGACGCCGGCATGCAAACCGGACGCGAGTCCGTTGGCCACACGATGGGCTTCGAGCTCTTCGACCAATACGACGTGACCGAGCTCGCCCGTACCGCCGCCCAACGGGCAATCACCAAGCTGCTCGCCCGTCCGGCTCCTTCTGGCGAGGTCACCACCGTGATCGGCAAGGGAGGTGGTGGGGTGTTGTTCCACGAAGCATGCGGCCATGGCCTCGAGGCTGACCATGTGGCCAAGCAGTCAACCGTGTTCGCCGGCCGTATCGGCGAACTCGTCGCCAGCCCCATGGTGACCCTGATCGACGATGGCACGATGGCCCACGAGTGGGGCGCCTTCGCCGTCGACGACGAAGGCCGGCCTGCGCAACGCAACATCTTGATCGAAGACGGCATTCTGGTCGACTTCATGTGGGATGAGCTTCGCGCCCGCGCCGAAGGACGCCTCAGTTCTGGCAACGGCCGGCGCCAGAGCTACCAGCATCTGCCTATGGTCCGCATGACCAACACCTATATCGCCAATGGCGAAACCGACCCCGCAGACATCATTGCCGACACCGACTCGGGCATCTTTGTTGCCCAACTCGGCGGCGGCCAGGTCAACACGGTGAACGGCGACTTCGTGTTCGGCATGACCGAGGCCTATCTGATCGAGAATGGCGAGATCACCGAGCCCATCCGTGAAGGCAACCTGATCGGCAACGGCCCCGAGGTCCTGACCAGCATCGATGCCCTGGGCAACGACTTCGAAATGGGCAGCCCGGGTACGTGCGGCAAAGACGGGCAAGGTGTTTCGGTGGGCGACGGTACGCCCACGCTGCGGGTGCCGGCATTGACCGTTGGCGGCACGGCCGCCTAGGCCGTTCACATCATGCTTGAAGACCTTTACGCACTCGGTGACCGGGTTGTCGCCCGAGCAAAACCGGGCGAACAGATCGAAGCGATCGTCGTCAGTGAAACCGATACCGAAGTCCGCGTGTTCGACGGCGACGTCGAGGCGTTCACCTCGGCCACATCGCGAGGAATCGGCATTCGGGTCATCCACGATCAGCGGCAGGGTTTCGCCTGGGCCGGAACGCTTGATCCCGACATCATCGACTCGACTCTGAACGAGGCTCGCGACAACGCCACCTTCGGATCCATCGACCCCGACCTGGACCTGGCCGAACCCGACGGCGTGCCCATGGCCGAACTCGTTCTCTACGACGAATCGGTCGAAAACTTCGCCACCGACGACAAGATCGCCCTGGCTCTGGAACTCGAGGCCATGACCAAGGACCGTGACCCTCGGGTCATGCTGGTCGAGTCGGTCGACTACGCCGACAGCGTCGGCCATGGCGTCGTGGTATCCACCAAAGGCATCCGCATCGGCGGCCAAGACAGCGGCAGCTACTGCACCGCCACCGTGATTGCCGGGGGCGAAGACGAAACCCAGGTCGGCTTTGGCTATTCGGTCGACCGCGACCCCGGCAAGCTCGACCTCGACCATGCCTCGCAGATGTCCGTCGAACGCTCGACTCGGCTGCTGGGCGCAATCAAGCCGGAGACCGAACGGCTCACCGTGGTGCTCGACCCCATGGTCACGGCGCAGTTCCTGGGCATCATTGGCTCCACCATGTCGGGCGAAGCCATGCTCAAGGGTCGGTCACTTTTCGCGGACCGGCTAGGTGACACTGTTGCTGCAGCCGCCATCACGTTGGTCGACGACCCAACGAACCCCAAGGCATTCACCGCTTCCGAAGCCGACGGCGAGGGACTGGCAACGCGTCGCAATGTGCTGATCGATCAGGGACGCCTCGACAAGTTCGTTCACAACAGCTACACCGGCCGTCGCCTCAACACTGCATCGACCGGAAACGCCGTACGCGGCTTCTCCTCTACACCCAGCGTGGGTACCATTGCGCTGTCGCTGGTGCCCGGTGAACGCTCGCAGGCAGACATGATCGCCGGCATCGACAACGGTGTGCTGATCCAGGGTGTCTCCGGGCTGCACTCCGGGGTGAATCCGGTGAGCGGCGACTTCTCGACCGGCGCCGATGGTCTTCGCATCCGCAACGGAGAACTGGCCGAACCCCTGCGAGAATTCACCATTGGTTCCACGCTGCAACGCATGCTGCTCGATGTGCTCGAGGTCGGTGGCGACATCGAGTGGTTGCCCAGCAGTGCGGCGGGCCTGTCGCTCTCCGTTGGCGACATCACGCTCAGCGGCGCCTGAGTCGACCACACTTCGCACGTGTCTATCTTCCGCGCAATTGTCCTTGGCATTGTGCAAGGGCTCACCGAGTTTCTGCCTGTCTCATCCAGTGGCCACCTACAGCTGGTCCCGTGGCTCTTCGACTGGAACGACTTCGAAGACAACCAGGAGCTGGCAAACGCGTTCGACGTCGCATTACACATGGGCACGTTGGTTGGTGCGGTGGCCTACTTCTGGAGCGATATCTGGCGGTACCTGAAGGCGGGCCTTGGGTCGTTGAACCCCGCAAATCGCGCCGGTGGGTTGTCGACCGACGCTCGCGTGGCCTGGCTGCTCATCGTGGCGACCATCCCTGCTGGGATCACCGGTGTGCTACTCGAAGAAGTGCTGAAGAGCGACGACAAGATCTGGCTCACGGCGACAGCGCTGGCGGTCTTCGGTGTGGTGCTGGCAGCTGCTGACCGGCTGCCCGGTGACCGAGATGTCGATTCGTTTCGGCTCAAGGACGCGTTAGCCGTAGGCATTGGTCAGGCCTTGGCTCTTCAGCCTGGTGTCTCGCGCTCTGGAATCACTATCACCGTGGCTCGAGTGTTGAAATTCGATCGAGTCAACGCCGCCCGACTCTCGTTCCTGATGAGCCTGCCGATCATCGCCGGCGCCGGTCTCTTCAAGTATCTCGATATCGGTGGCCTGAGCGGCATCCCGTCGGACATGAAGGCGGCGTTCGCTGCGGGAATGATTGCATCGGCAATCACCGGCTTCCTGGCCGTCTGGGGCCTGATCAAACTGCTGGCCAAGGTGACCTTCGACGGTTTCGCCATCTATCGAGTCGTCGCCGCCATCGGCGTGTTCATCGTCCTGATCATCCGCTGACCAATTTCGGATCTGCGGGCGTCTCATTGCGCCCACCCGGCGCTGCCCGCTGCTTAGCCGATCAGAGTGATGGTCAGTGGCCTGAGCGACGCCGCCGTGACATCGCCCACCTTCGCTTCGCTCACTGCCACGGTGATTTCATCCTGCGAAAAGGCGAGCACGACCACATTGTTCGCCACCCGCCTGCTCGAAAAATTGGCACTATCGACGGTCCACAAGTCGACGAGATCCCCGTCGGTCAAGAACGGCACGAGTCTGACGATCGGCACGGTCAGCGCCACGGTCCCCGACGCCAGGCCTGATGCGTCGGCGGTAAAAGACGAGCCGGTCACCCGCTGGCCGAGCACGATCTCGCCGGGGAACAATGTGACTTTGGCCCGGCTATCGGGCGCCAGATCGCGGACCGAACCCGGCGACAGCAGACTCAGCGGAAGCTCTCGCTGCTCGACAGCACCGGCAACGAGTTCGCCCGGCTCCACTTGTTGATTCACCACCAGCACTGCATCCAGGCTTCCCCATTCGAGGCGCTGCTGGTCGAGCTCATCGAACTCGGTGATCAGGCTCAGGCCAATGGCCACGCCGAGCGCAACCACCACCCCCGCCCGGATTCCACGATGGCGAAGCACCCGGCGAATCCGGGACGGTGCCCAGATCACTCGAAGTGCGTGAGTTCGTTGACGAACACGCATGTCCGCCTCCCTTGATCAGTTTGATGCTGGGGAAGCAGATGCACGCAATCTATCGACAACGAGCTCGTGCTCGCTCGTTTCAGGTCCCCGCAGGGATTCGGTGAGCGAGATTTCTCAGTCGGTTGATGACTTGCTCGTGGTCGACGAAGATTCCGACGACGTGGACTTCTTCGGTTTCTTTGACGAGTCAGACGACGTACTCGATGACGAGTCAGACGACGTACTCGATGACGAGTCGCTGGTCGAAGAAGATTCAGACGACTTCGGCGTATCGACAGCTGTCGACGACGAGCCTCGGCTGTCGTTCTTGTAGAAGCCGGTGCCTTTGAAGGTGATACCAGGCGCGCTGAACACCTTGCTCACCTTGCCGCGGCCGCTTTTGGCGCAGCCCTCAGGACTGCGACCAGACTTCTTGGTCGGGCATTTGTCGAGGGTGTCTTCGGAGAAGGCTTGCTGCAGCTCGAAGTCGAGTCCGCAAGTCTCGCAGTGATAGTCATACGTTGGCATATTCCGGGTGACAGACTACCGCAAGTGAATTTCGATTGGCTCCTTGTGGTGGGAGCGTTCTTTCTGGGCACATTCCCGTCGGCACTGCTGATCGGTCGTATTGTCGGTCACAATCCCACGCGTGAGGGCTCGGGGAATCCGGGTGCGACCAATATGTTTCGCATCGCAGGACTGAAGGCAGGCGGCGCCACGCTGGTCGTCGATGTGCTCAAGGCGCTCATCCCCACGCTGATCGGCCAGTGGATTGGCGACACGACACTTGCGGCTGCAGCAGGCGCCGCCGCAGTCGTGGGCCACATCTTCCCGTTGGTGAGGTCGAGTCGCGGCGGCAAGGGCGTCGCCTGTTTCGGCGGACTCACGATCGGAGCGTGGCCCATTCTTGCGCCGATCGCGCTGATCGTCTGGATCAGCACCGCCAAACTCTCCGGGCATTCGTTCATCGGCGCCATGGCGGGCACACCCACGGTCGCCATCGGCACCATGGTCCTGGGCCGCCCATTGGCCGAGATCTTGATCGCCTGGGCAATCACTGTGCTCATCATCGCCAGACATCACCAGAACATCCGCGACTTCCTCGGGTAGCCCGGGGGTAGCCCGGCTTTCGACTCGTTCCTCGCCGAAACCCTTTCTTCGAGTGTCGTTGCGAGCCGAACGAAGCAACCTCGGGCGAAACACCGACCACTACGCTGAGCACATGCCCTCAGTACGTAAGGCCGTCATTCCCGCTGCTGGTCTCGGAACCCGTTTCCTGCCAGCTACCAAAGCTGTTCCCAAGGAGATGTTGCCCATCGTCGACAAGCCGGCAATCCAATATGTGATCGAAGAAGCCATCGGTGCCGGCATCGAAGACATCTTGATCATCACGGCGCCGTCGAAGAAGTCGCTCGAAGACCACTTCGACACCAACTACGAACTCGAAGGCCTGCTCGAGGCGCGAGGCAAGACCGACATGCTCGAGAAGGTGCAGCACATCTCCTCGATGATCAAGCTGCACTTCACCCGCCAGGGTCGACCGCTCGGACTCGGCCATGCAATCGGGATGGCTCGCAGCTTCATCGGCGACCAGCCATTCGCCGTGCTGCTGCCCGATGACATCTTGGTCGACGACGGCGCGCTGCTGCGCCGCATGATCGAGGTGCAATCCGAGACTGGTTCCGCAGTGATCGCTGCTGGCCACTACCCCCTCGAAGAGGTCATCTCCTATGGGGTCATCGATCCCATCAGCGTCGACGGCGATCGTATTGCGGTGAAACGTATCGTCGAGAAACCGCCGATCGAGGAGGCGGCCTCGAACTATGGCCTGGCTCCGGGGCGGTATGTATTTCCGTCGGCGATCTTCGACGAGATCGATGCCACCGCTCCGGGTGTGGGCGGCGAGATTCAGATCACCGACGCCATTGACGCCATGATCGACAAGGGAGGAGTCACCGCCTGTGTGAACTCCGGTAGGCGCTACGACGCTGGCCAGAAACTCGACTACCTGCGAGCCAACATCGAGATCGCCCTGACCCATCCCGAACTCGGCGACGACTTCCGAGCCCTACTGACCAGAATCGTGAAGGAGCAAGGGATCGCATGATTCCACTCACCGAGGCACACACCTATGTGCTCCAGGGGTGTGCACCTCTCGAAACTGCCAGCACCCGCTCCGCCGAGGCCCTCGGTCTGGTCACCGCCGAGCCGATCATGAGCAATGAGCAGGTCCCGCCGTTCAACAACACGGCAGTCGACGGCTATGCCGTGATCGCGTCCAACACTGCTGGCGCTCCCGTCGACTTGAACGTCGTCGGCGCAATCGCCGCCGGGCAGGCACCGTCGACGCCGGTCACTGCTGGCACGGCAGTCCGCATCATGACCGGGGCGCCGCTGCCCGATGGTGCAGACGCCATCGTCATGGTCGAAGACACCACCACCAGCGACGACCAGACAACCGTGACCATAAACAGCAGCGTCGAAGCCGGTTCTGCGGTGCGTCGCGCCGGCGAGGACATGCAGCCCGGCCAGCAGGTGTTCGACGCCGGCACGCTGCTGCAGCCCGGACACCTGGGTGTGCTGGCCACGCTCGGTATCGAAGAAATAGCCACCCACCGCCGCCCACTGGTCGGTGTGATCTCCACCGGCGACGAACTCGTCGAAGGAGCCCAAGAGCTCGCCCCGGGCCAGATCCGCGACTCGAACCGGCGCACGCTGCTGGCCATGGTCGAACAAGCTGGCTGCACACCGGTCGACCTCGGCCTGATCCGCGACGACGAAGCTGCGGTCGAGGCTGCGCTGCGTGCTGGGGCCCAGCAGTGCGATGCCATCATCACCAGTGGCGGCGTCAGCATGGGCGACTTCGACTATGTGAAACTCGTGTTGGCTCGTATTGCAGATATGCGATGGATGCAGATCGCCATCAAGCCTGCCAAGCCAATGGCCTTCGGCACATTGGGTGATACCCCGATCTTCGGGCTGCCCGGAAACCCTGTTTCGTCGATGGTGTCGTTCGAGCTGTTGGCCCGACCAGGGCTGCGCAAGATGATGGGCCTGACCGGCGACCAGCTGGATCGACCTCGTATCAGCGCAGTCGCCGAGGGCCCACTCCCGCGTCGCCCCGACGGCAAGACCCACTTCGCTCGCGTCAACCTGCGGTGGGTCGACGGCACCGCACTCATCCGCTCTGCCGGCGGTCAAGGCTCACACCAACTCTCGGCCATGGCCGGGGCCGACGCACTGGCGGTGCTTCCCGACGGCGACGGCCTCGCCGAAGGAGACAGCGCCATCGTCTTCGTGCTTCACGGCGACTGACAGATCTGGCGTTACGTTGCCCTTGACTCCCCTCGCATCGGGCTCTGCGCGCGACACCACAATCGACTGGAGGTCTGCGAGGCTTCCGGGAACGTATGGGCCAAGGTGGCCATATCTCGTGGTCGAAAGCGTTCAATTGGCATTTCCAGCAGCTAGAACTAGTTCTCGATGAAGACCGACTACACCCCCGACAACACCCGATCGTCGCTCGCGATCCTGGTTTCGTTGGGCGTCATCGTTGCTGTTGTCGCTGCGCTATTCGGCCTCAGCGACAAACCCGATGTGTCGACCATCGTCATCACTCCAGCCGGAGAGGAGCCCGCTGTTCTCGTTCCTGTCGACAATTTCGGTTTCGGAAGCGAGGCCACCACCGCCGATGACCTCTCCGGCGAGACCCCTATCGGCACCGAATCAGGCGACGACCTGCTCGACGAGTCGGGTGAACCTGTCGACGGAAACGACGACACGAGCGCCAGCGATGAAACTCGGGTTCCCGAGGGCGAAGTCATCGTCGTGCCGACGCTCGAACCCACGCCGACACCCGAGGTTGCCGCCGCAGTCGAGCCAACGCCGGTACCTTCCGAGGTAGAGGATGCAGATCCTTCGGCATCCACTGCGCTGGCGCCCTCGCTGCCCACAGCTGCGGGCAACGTGCAGGGAACCTTCTTCACTCGGGGCGATGAGAACGATGGCGCAGTCGTGTCGCAGAACCTGATCACGGTGAGCTTTGCCGAAGATGGCACAGGAGATTTCCAGGGCGTGCTCGACATCACCTACGTGGATGGCACACACATCTTGTTGAACATGTCGGGCCCGCTGGTCTTTGCCGCCAGCAATCCCCAGGTCGAAGCCACGCTCCAGGGGGCATTCACTCTCGACGCTCCGATCGACGCCGATGATGTCACCGCCACCGATGCCAGTCTGAGCATCAGCAGTCTCGAAGCAGGCTCGGGCTCACTGTGCACGACCAAGTGCTTCGGCTTCACCTTCCCACCCCAGTCGTAAATCTGTTCGAACGCTCCCCCTACCTGTCTTAGGGCGGTGCCATACTCGATCAATGCCCCAGGACGAGCTGCCACTGCCAGCTGACTTTGCACGAGAAGTCATCGACGTTTCGGTCGCCGACGAGATGTCCGAATCTTTCCTGGCCTACTCGCTGTCGGTCATCACCAGCCGAGCCATTCCCGATGTGCGCGACGGCCTCAAGCCAGTACAGCGGCGCATTCTGTACTCGATGCTCAACATGGGTATTCGCCCCGACGGACCCCATCGCAAATGTGCGCGGGTGGTGGGTGACACCATTGGTAAGTACCACCCGCACGGCGACAGCGCCATCTACGACGCACTCGTTCGCATGGGTCAGGATTTCTCTCGCAACGTCACCCTGATCGATCCGCAAGGAAACTTCGGCAGCCTGGACCAGCCTCCGGCCGCCTACCGCTACACCGAGTGCCGCCTGACCCCGGCTGCCATGTCCATGCTGGGCGAGCTCGACGAGGAGACGATCGAGTTCACCCCCACCTACGACGGCGACTCGGTCGAACCAGAGTCGCTGCCCGGCCTGTTGCCCAACCTGCTGGTCAATGGCACCAGTGGCATCGCCGTCGGTATGGCGACATCGATGGCGCCCCACAACCTGGTCGAAATCGCCGACGCCATCGAGCTGGTCGTCACGCAGCGGCGCCCCAAGCCCACTGTGCACGATCTGATGGCCCATGTGCCGGGGCCCGACTTCCCGTCCGGCGGCATCATCGTCGACAACGGTTTGGCCGAGATGTACGAGACCGGTCGGGGGTCGGTCACCCTGCGGGCTCGCGCACATGTCGAGCAGCTCACGCCCAAGCGCCAGGGCATCATCGTGACCGAGTTGCCCTATCTGGTCGGCCCCGAGAAGATCGTCGAGAAGGTGAATGCACTGTTGCGCGACGACAAGATCAAGGGCGTCGACCGCATCACCAACTTCAGCGATCGCCATTCGGGTTTGCGGCTGCAGATCGACTGCGAAATCGGGGTGAACCCGCAAGCGGTTCTGGCGCAGCTGTATCGCATGACCCCGCTCGAAGACACGTTCACGATCAACAATGTGGCCTTGGTCGATGGTGTCCCGACCACGCTGGGCCTCTACGACCTGTGCCAGCACTACATCACGCACCGACTCGACATCATTCGACGCCGCACCGAATTCCGCCTGGCCAAGGCACAAGACCGGTTGCACATCGTGCAGGGCCTGCTCATTGCACTCGACAACATCGATCAGGTCATCGCCATCATCCG
>Ga0079202_10000818_pt1 | contig 11108 bp, 9 predicted proteins | sample PorBlaBluebeHill_FD_68601 | JGI IMG/M metagenome (GOLD analysis project Ga0079202, IMG submission 68601) | Marine algae microbial communities from Blueberry Hill - Blueberry Hill, Maine | ecosystem: Host-associated > Algae > Red algae > Blade | place: USA: Blueberry Hill, Maine
GAAATGCGCCTGCAATTATTGGTATATGTGAAGTTGAAAATGTTGATGTTGTAGAAGATGTTGCTAACGATCCTTTATTATTAGGTAAAGATTATGGTATTGTTCATTTCGAATCGCCAGATAGACGTGGTATTGATGTAGGTTTAATGTATCAAAAAGATTTATTTCAACCCATATCCAGAAGTTCGCACACATTAAAAATATTTGATGACAGAACAAGAAAACGTGTTTACACCAGAGATCAATTATTAGTTTCTGGTAAATTAGATGGAGAGCTTATACATGTTATTGTTAGTCACTGGCCATCTCGTAGTGGTGGAGAAGCAAGAAGTAGGCCTAAACGTGTTGCTGCTGCTAAACTTAATAAACGTATTATAGATTCTTTACAAGCAATAGATCCTTATGCTAAGATTATTACAATGGGAGATTTAAACGACGATCCAACTAATGCTAGCGTTAAAGATGTTTTAAAAGCTAAAGCAAAGAAAAAAAGTGTAAAAATTAAAGGTATTTATAATCCTTATATTAATATGTTTAAAAAACAAGGTTTAGGAACTACAGCTTATAGAGATGCTTGGAGTTTATTTGACCAAATTATGGTTACAAAACCATTAATTGAAACAGATTATTCTTCTTTTAGATATTATAAAGCAGGAATTTATAACAAAAACTATTTAACTAATAAAAAAGGGCGTTGGAAAGGTTATCCTTTAAGAAGTTTTGCAGATGGTGGCTTTACAAACGGTTTTAGCGATCACTTTCCAGTTTATATTTATTTAGTTAAAGAAATTAAATAATTACTACCATATAATTTATAAAACGCCTACTTTAATAGTTGGCGTTTTTTTATTAATTTAATTTGTATTGAAAAAAAGAATATCCATATTATTTTTACTATTATTTTCTTTAATTCATGCTCAAAAAGTGGAAGAAAAGATAATAAACAATAACGCCATACAATCTATTGTTATTAATAGTGATTCAATTTTTAAAGTTGAAGTAAAGACCTCTGTAAATAAAACCATAAGACTATTTGCTAATATGGAAGGAGAATATGCTAAAAACACGATGTTACTTACTGAAGTGAAAAACGATTCTTTATTAATTTCAACTAAATATCAATATATAGATGTTAAGGCTAACGATAAATTAAGTGCTCACAAGGTGTTTTCTTTAGAAATTATTCTTGAAATTCCAGAAAACCTAAATTTATATTTTAAAAGCTCAATAGCCTCTGCTAAAGTTGAAGGAACGTATAAGCAGCTTACTTTAGAATTAAATCAAGGTAATGCTACCATTAATAACTTTAGAGGAAACGCTATAATTAATACGCAAAATGGAAATATTAATTTAGAAACAAATAATGCAACTATTAAAGCTAAAACAAAAACTGGTAAAATTGAAAAAGCCTTAATAACAGGTTCACAGAACCAAATAAAAATACAGTCTATTAACGGAAACATTAACGTTTATAAAACTAAAAAATAACTACTTTAGCTTCAAAATTCTTTAATGTCTTTAAAAAAAGTCTCTATATTAATTATTATTATACTACTTATAGATCAAGTTAGTAAACTGTACATAAAAACGCATTTCCAACTGCATGAATCTCTGGAAATTTTTAGTTGGTTTAAAATCTATTTTGTAGAGAATGATGGTATGGCTTGGGGAACAAAGTTAAATGATATTATCCCTTTTATAAGTGACAGAACAGCAAAGCTATCTTTAACTATTTTTAGGATTTTTGCTATTTTTGGTATTGGTTATTGGTTAGTAAATTCTGTTAGAAAAAAGCAATCTAGAACGCTTCTTTTAGCATTAGTCTTTATTTTTGCAGGTGCTTTAGGTAATATAATAGATTCTGTTTTTTATGGTGTATACTTTAACAACAGTTATGGACAAGTAGCTTCTTTTATGCCTATAAATGGTGGCTACGGGAAACTTCTATTTGGCAATGTAGTAGATATGTTATATTTCCCACTTTGGCAAGGTAATTTACCAGAATGGATACCTTTTATTGGAGGTAGAAATTTTATCTTTTTCGAACCTGTATTTAATATTGCAGATGTTGCAATTGCTATTGGTTTTTCTATTTTATTGTTATTTAATAAAAAAGCGTTTCCTAAAACCGATACCTCTACAAATACAAGTACAATTGAAAACGCTTAATTATTTTAGTCTATTTCTTTGTTAAGCAGATTTAGTAAAGATTTTTTCTAATTCTAAAATATTAACTGGTTTTATTAAATAATCTTTTACACTTGATAACGCTTTAGCCCTATCAATATCTATTGGATTTATAGAAGAACTTACCACATAAAGCGTAATTATTTTACCAAAATTATTTTTAATTTTAGTAAAATGGTCTAAAAACTCCCACCCATCCATTACTGGCATATTAAGATCCAAAAAAATAATTTCTGGAATATTTTCTGGTTCTAAATTTTGTAAAAGTGCTTCAAAATAATCAATACTTTGCTTGCCGTCGTTAAATATTAATAAATTATTACAAAGCTTTTTAGTTTCTATAATTTTTTTTACAAGATTAACGTAAACATTATCATCGTCTATAATACATGCTAATTCTACTATTGGTAAATTCATAATTTAAGGGATTAAAATTGTATTTTAAATGTTGTTCCTTTGCCTACTTCGCTTTCAACAAAAATTTGTCCGTTTAAAGATTCTACTTGATTTTTTGTTATAAATAAACCAATTCCTACAGCGTCTTTATTGTAATGAAATGTTTTGTACATACCAAAAAGTTTATCTCCAAACTTGTCTAAGTCTATACCAACTCCATTATCACTTATTTCAAAAAACTTATTATCGCCTTCAATATACGTTTTAATAGTAATTAAAGGGTTTCTATCTGCATGCTTATATTTAATTCCGTTTGTAATTAAATTTAGCATAATACTTTCTAAATATGCTGGAATATATGGAATACATTCTAATTGTGAAAAATCTGTATTTATAATTGTATTACTTTCTCTTATAATTCTTCCAATAGAATTTTTTACAATCTTTAGCGTATTTGTGAAACAAACCTCTATTCTATTTTCGTTAGTTTGGGTTTGAATTGTAACAACTTCATTAAGGTGTTCGATAGTGGCGTTTAAACTTTCTGAAATATCTTTTACACTTCCTAAAAGCTCGATTTTTTCCTCAATAGAATCTACATCTTCAATAAGTTGGGTAACTAAAGACAAATTACTAGTATGCGATCTAAGATTATGAGAAACTATGTGTGCAAAATTAAATAATCTTGAATTTTGAGAGGCAATAATTTTGGAGGTCTTTTGTAGTTTTATAACCTTTGTTTTTTTATCGTCGATATCTTGAAAAACACCTCTAATACCTATAATTTCGCTAGTATCATTATAAACAGGTCTACCAACTGTTCTTGCCCAGAACTGTCTTCCTTTAGCTGATAACATTTTTAATTCAATATCAAAAGGAATTCCAGAAACAGAACATTTTAAAAAACAATTTGCAGCTATTTCACAATATTCTTCTGCAAAATATTGAGACCCAATTTTTAATGATGGTATATAATCATCAGGGTATTCTAAAATTTTTTTTGTTTGGTAATCCCAGTAACTTTTTTGTTTAATAAAATCTACATACCAACTCCCAGTCGATGTCATTTCGGCACTTTCACGATAGTAGAAATTATCTTTTTTTACCTTTCTACTACTTTTGTATTTTTTTTTATTAAAAATAATAAACTTAGCTTCTTCACGAGCATTTAATGGTAAATTATCGTTTGTTAAACAAACAAACTCTTTATAAGAACCATCTTTGCATTTAATAGATAATAAGTGCGTAAAATCTAAATAATGCCTTACTAAACCAAAAAAGTTATCTCTAAAATCATCACGATTATCTGGATGTATTAAATTATTTAAAAAAAATTCTAAATTTATTTCTACTTCATCTTTATGGTAACCCAATTGTTTTAAAAGCCCAGAAGACCAACGACTATTGTTATTATAAAGCTCCCAATAACCAATGTCTTGGTCATCGATAATGCTATTTAACACTTTATTTTGTACCATTTTTAAAATTTCTATTTGAGTTAGAAGATCTCAAATATAGTAAAAAGATGCTATTAAGCGTATTAATTTGCTTTTTATCGATTAAATGTGTTAAAATTTGTAAATTTTTTCTGGAGTAATACAGTAATCTAAAGCAATATCTGTACTTAATATATTAAATTGAGTCTCTTCTACTTCAAAAAAGGAAAGGCCTATTTTAATAGTTTCTGGTTTACAGCTCGATAAAAAATTATCGTAAAATCCTTTACCATATCCAATGCGATGTCCATTTTTATTAAATGCTAACAGTGGTACAAATACAATATCTATTTTTGAGACGTCTATAACAATACCATCTACAGGCTCTGGAATATTATATTTATTTAACTTAATTGTTGTGCTATCAGTTAATAAAAAATGCTCAAGATTAATGTTTTTAAAATCACTTTTAGAAATTACAATGTTTTTGTCTTTGCCTGAAAGAATGTTGAGGATAAAATCTGTATTTACCTCTTTTAAAGTTTTAATAGAAAGAAAAATGTGATAAAAATCGCTATTCCAAATAGCTAAAGAAAGTAACCTATTAGCAATATTAATACTAAGTGTATCAACCATTTCTTCACTTAAACTATTGCGAAGGTTTTTGTATTTATTTCGTAATTCTGCCTTTGTAGTCATAACCAGCTAATCTGCTAATTCTGTAGAAATGTGAAACAATGCATCGCCTTGATATACAGTAGGAGAATCATTTACATTAATTATATATCCTGTATTAGATGCTTTTACAAAGTGATTAAATTTACCATAAGGATCTGTAATATTACCTACAACATCTCCTTTATTAACTTTAGAACTTATAGTTACTGAAGGCTTAAACATACCAGAATAATTAGCACGAATCCATCGGCTTTTTTTAATAAATAGTGGTGTAGCTTTAGGTTTAGAAACTTTAAAGTTACTTTTTAGCATGCCATAATGGTGTAAAACACGTTTTGCACCATTAACACCAGTATTTGTGATATTGTTGTCTATATGAATAGATTTACCACCTTCAAACAATAAAATAGGTTTACCCATCTTGTCGCAGGTATTTCTAAAAGACTTAGATATATTTTCTGAGTATAAGACAAATGGAGCACCAAAAATTTTAGCCGCTAAGTCAAAATCTTTATTCCCTCTAGCTATTCTAATCTGTGGCGCATTAAAACGCATTGCACCACCTGTATGGTAGTCTAAAACAAAATCTACATGTGGTAAAATTTCGGTAGTTATAGTGTGTGCAACCCTACTCGCTAAAGATCCTTTGTTACTGCCAGGAAACACACGATTTAAATCGCGACCGTCTGGAAATGCACGCGACATATTTAAAAACCCAAAAATATTAACTATTGGAATACAAATAATTGTACCAATTTTTGGTTTATTAATTCCCTTAGCAATAATTTGTCTAATAATTTCAACACCATTTACCTCATCTCCATGAATACCAGCAGATAATAAAACAGTGGGACCTGGTTTTTTAGATCGTTCTATAATTATTGGAACCTCTACCGAAGTTCTATTGTATAATTTTGCAAGGTTGAAACTAACCTCCTTACTCTCACCAAGTTTAATTGTTTCACCTAAAATAGTAAAATCTTCACTTTTTTGAATAACCATTATTAATTAGTATTGTTAAACATTTCGTTCTATATAACGAATTATTGTTGATGCAATATCTTTTTTGGTTGCGGTTTCAATACCTTCTAATCCTGGAGAAGAATTTACTTCTAAAATTAAAGGACCACGAGCAGATTGCAGTAAATCTACACCACAAATACCTAAACCAAGAGATTTCGCAGCTTTTAATGCAGCGTTTTCTTCATCGTCTGTAAGTTCGATAATATTAGCACTTCCTCCTCTATGTAAATTAGATCTAAATTCGCCTTCTTTTCCTTGACGTTTCATGGCACCAACAACAACACCATCAACTATAAAAACACGAATATCTGCTCCTTTAGATTCTTTAATAAATTCCTGGACAATTATACGTGCTTGCAAGCCATTAAAAGCCTCAATTACAGATTCTGCTGCATTGTTAGTTTCTGCTAATACTACACCTAATCCTTGTGTGCCTTCTAATAACTTAATTACTAAAGGCGCTCCACCTACATAATCAATAACACTTTGCACACTATCTTTAGCATAATTAGAAAACACCGTTTTTGGCATTCCTAATCCTGCTCTAGATAATACCTGCAAACTACGTAGTTTGTCTCGCGATCTCACCAAAGCTTGGGATTCTACTGCCGAAAACACTTTCATCATTTCAAATTGTCTCACAACAGCGGTACCATAAAATGTTACCGAAGCACCTATTCTTGGTATAATAGCATCGCACTCTAAAATTTTTCCTTTAAAAATTATTTGTGGGCTTTTTTTCTCAATAACAATATCGCACATTAATGGGTCTATAACTTCAACCTCATGTTTGCGTTTTTTTGCTGCTTCCACAAGACGTTTGGTAGAATATAGATTAGAATTTCTTGATAATATTATTATTTTCATGGCTTTTAATTAAAATATTATTACTTCGTAAAAATGGTTATTTAATACTTTTTGTATTATTAATTATCTTCTGTTCAAAAGATAAGTTTTTTAAATTAATGTCTACAAGAAATTTCTTAGAAAGAAATTTACGCCCTATCAAAATGGGGTTTTTCATCTCACTTCTAGTACTTAATGTAAGGTTAATTTTATATTTTTTATCGAATAAAATAATGCTTGTTTTAACCATGTACCTATTTTCTACCATACCATTACTACTTTTAACTTTGGTTGTAGAGTAATTTTTAAACACTATAATTTTCTTGTTATAATTAGGGTGCTCTTTGTCAAAAAATAAACATTTAAGTAAATTGTCTTTCTCAATTACTTTATGACAGTGCATAGAGGATGTGTAAGCACCTGTGTCAATTTTAATATTAATATCAAATAAATCAAGCGTAGGGAAATCCGCCTTATCAATTCTACCTATAATTTTTTTTGACATTTAAAGCTTAAATTTAAGTTGCAAAGTAACAAAAAGTTGTATTAATTTAATCTTGTAATGATAATTACTATTTAAAATATTTTTTAAGTATTACCTTTGGGTAAATGAGTGATCTTAATTTAAAATTACAACTTAAAACATTACCAGAATCTCCTGGAGTTTACCAGTATTATGATATTGATGGTACTGTTATTTATGTAGGTAAGGCTAAGAATCTAAAAAAAAGAGTAAGCTCTTATTTTACAAAAACACATGATAATGGCAAAACACGAGTTTTAGTTAAAAAAATAGCCAACATAAAACACATAGTAGTAGAGACAGAAACCGATGCTTTATTACTAGAAAACAACTTAATTAAAAAGCACAAACCACGTTATAATGTTTTATTAAAAGACGATAAAACCTATCCATGGATTTGTATTAAAAATGAACGTTTTCCTAGAGTATTCCCAACACGTCGTGTAATAAAAGATGGCAGTGAATATTTTGGACCATACACAAGTATGAAAACTGTAAAAACCTTATTAGGTTTAATTAAAGGGCTTTATAAATTAAGAACTTGTAATTATAATTTATCTCAAGAAAGAGTAAACCAAGGCAAATATAAAGTATGTTTAGAATACCATTTAGGAAACTGTAAAGGTGCTTGCGAAGGGAGAGAAACAGAAGGGAGTTATCATGAAAATATTGAAGCTATTAGAGAAATTTTAAAAGGAAATTTTAAAGACTCTTTAGAGCAATTTAAAAAACAAATGCATTTTCTTGCAGAAGAAATGCTGTTTGAAGAGGCACAAAAAATTAAAGAAAAAATTGAAATTCTTGAAAATTATCAAGCAAAATCTACAATAATAAACCCTAAAATTAGTAACGTCGATGTGTTCTCTATTGTAAGCGACGAAATATATGGCTACATTAATTTTCTTCAAATTTCTTATGGATCTATAATTCGTTCACATACATTAGAAATAAAAAAGAAATTAGACGAAACCGATAAACAATTACTAGAACTCTCTATTTTTGAGCTTCGCACACGTTTTAATTCAAATTCTAAAGAAATTTATGTGCCTTTTAATGTAGAAGTTGGCGAAAATATAAAAGTATCTTTACCACAATTAGGAGATAAAAAGAAAATTTTAGACCTCTCAATTCGTAATGCAAAATATTACAGAATGGAGCGTTTTAAGCAGGTTAAAATTACAGATCCAGATCGCCACGTTAAGCGTATAATGGCGCAAATGAAAAAAGATTTACGCTTAAGCGAAGAGCCAAGACATATAGAATGTTTCGACAACTCTAACATACAAGGTACAAACCCTGTGGCTGCTTGTGTGGTTTTTAAAAATGGCAAACCAAGTAAAAAAGACTATAGACATTTTAACATAAAAACAGTTGTTGGTCCAGACGATTTTGCTTCTATGGAAGAAGTAGTTTATAGACGCTATAAACGCTTGTTAGATGAAAAACAACCATTACCACAACTTATAATTATAGATGGTGGAAAAGGGCAACTATCTTCGTCCTTAAAAAGTTTAGACGCTTTAAACTTACGAGGTACAATTGCAATTATAGGAATCGCAAAACGTTTAGAAGAATTATTCTATCCAGACGATCCAATTCCCTTATATTTAGACAAAAAAAGCGAAACATTAAAAATTATCCAGCAATTAAGAAACGAAGCACACCGTTTTGGTATAGAGCATCATAGAAATAAAAGAAGCAAACAAGCGTTAAATACAGAAATGGAAACTATTCCTGGTATTGGCGAAAAAACAATTGTCGATCTTTTAAAAGTTTTCAAATCTGCTAAGCGCATTGCAAATGCAAAACTTGATGAGCTTGAAGATGTTGTTGGTGTCTCGCGAGCAGAAAAAATTTATAGCTATTACCATAAAAATGAAACCGAATAAATAAAACGAGCATTTAAAAAATTTTATTCCAAAAGCAATGATTAATAGCAAACAGCATGTGACCATTAAAAGACAATAAAAGATGAAATCATTATTCATTGCAATATTACTATTAACAATTGTAAATACTACATTATTTGCGCAAGAAACTCAAAAAAAAGATCCAAAGGTGGGTTTAGTTTTAAGTGGTGGTGGTGCAAAAGGATTGGCGCATATTGGTACTTTAAAAGTAATAGATAGTTTAGGCATTAGAATAGATTATATTGCAGGAACAAGTATGGGAGCAATTATTGGTTCGTTATATGCTTCGGGTTATTCTGGCAATCAATTAGACTCTATTTTTAAAAATGTAGATTTCGATAAAATATTAAATGATAATATTCCAAGAGCAGCAAGAACATTTTACGAACGAGAAAATAACGAAAAATATGCTGTAATATTACCATTCGATAAACTTAAAGTACAACTACCTTCTGCATTATCAAGAGGGCAAAACACTTTTAACTTATTGTCTAAACTAACCCTACACGTTAGTGATATTAATGACTTTAGCAAACTCCCAATTCCATTTTTTTGTGTTGCTACAAATATAGAAACTGGACAACCTGTAATTTTAGATAAAGGAAATTTAGCACAATCTGTTAAAGCAAGTGGTGCTTTCCCATCTTTATTTCAACCTGTAATTATAGATAATCAATTATTAATAGATGGAGGCGTAACTAATAATTACCCCATAGATGAGCTTCGTGCAAAAGGGATGGATGTTATTATTGGTGTTGATGTGCAAGATGGTCTCGCAAATAGAGGTGATTTATCTTCCGCTCCTGCAATATTATTTCAAATAAATAATTTTCGTACAATTACTAACATGAAAATTAAAGCGCCAAAGACCGATATTTATATTAAACCAGACATTACTAATTACAATGTTGTGTCTTTTGATGATGGCGATAAAATAGTTAAAAATGGAGAAATAGCTGCAAAATTAAAAGGCTACGAATTAGGCGAATTAGCAAAAAGACAAACAAAAAAAAGAGTAGCATTTGTAAAGCCTAATACTCCTGATAGTCTTCAAATAAATAAAATATTATTTAAAGGTTTAGACAATTACACTATTTCTTATGCATTAGGGAAATTAAAAATAAAGCCGTACGAAAAAGTAAGCTATATGCGTTTTATTAGTGGTGCAAATAATATAGTTGGCACAAATAACTTCGATAGCTTTACCTATAAATTAGTGCCTTCTATACATAATGATGTTTCTGGTTACGATTTGCATACAGAATTTATAGAAACCGAAAAAACAGCCTCTTTAAAATTTGGTTTGCATTATGATGGTTTATATAAAAGTGCGCTTTTAGGAAACATCACTAAAAAGCAATTACTTTTTAAAAATGATGCGCTTTCTTTAGACTTAATTGTAGGAGATAATGTAAGATATAATTTCGAGTATTATATAGATAAGGGGTTTTACTGGAGTGTTGGCTTACGTTCTCGATACAACGAATTTAGTAAAAATGTTGCAGCTAGCGCTCTTCTATCTCCAGAAGTATTAGCAACAGCTGGCGTTAATAAATTAGGAATTAAAGTTTCGGATATAACAAATAGAGTATTTGTACAAACACAATATAAAAACGATTTAACTTTAACGCTTGGAGCAGAACATAAACATAATAAAATAACTTCAGAAACTGTTTTATCTAACGCAAATCAAGACAGAACAACATTCGACAATAGCGATTATATAGGTACCTACGCTAATTTACGTTTCGACTCTTTCGACAATAAATACTACCCTAATGAAGGTTTATATTTTAATAGCGAATTTAATTTGTATCTATACTCTTCAGACTTTAATAAGAATTTTACACAATTCTCTATCATCAAGGCAGATTTAGGTTACGCACATAAAATAACCAAAAAAATAAGTGCAAATATTGCTGCAGAAGCTGGGGCAAAAATTAATGCGCAAGACAATTCATATTTAGATTTTGTACTTGGTGGTTATGGTAACAATTTTATAAATAATTTTAAAACATTTTATGGTTACGATTACTTATCACTTCCTGCAGACAGCTTTATAAAAACGACAATAAATTTTGATTACGAAATTTTCGACAGAAACCACAT
>Ga0079202_10000825_pt1 | contig 11084 bp, 6 predicted proteins | sample PorBlaBluebeHill_FD_68601 | JGI IMG/M metagenome (GOLD analysis project Ga0079202, IMG submission 68601) | Marine algae microbial communities from Blueberry Hill - Blueberry Hill, Maine | ecosystem: Host-associated > Algae > Red algae > Blade | place: USA: Blueberry Hill, Maine
TTAAGTTTTGACCTAGCTTCAGTATGTGATGCAAGTGAAAGTGGATATTTAAATATTGCTTTAAATAACAATTTAAGTGCTGACGGTCATAACTGGTTTCAATATCCTACAGAAGAATCTTTACCTCACTTTTTTGAAGACAATCAACTAATTGATAAAATTGAACTGAATGAATCAATGAAGTTTTCAGATGGTTTCATGCATCATTATGAACTTTCATTTATTCCAGAAGGAAATTTTTCTCAATTATGGTTTTTTTCTGAATATCAGCACCCATATACAGAGTTTGTAAATTGTGGAGTAACCATAGACAATGTTGAACTTAAAGCAATGACAACAGCTCTTGAGGATGTTTCAGAAAATCAATTAGAAGATGGAAGCTACATATTTGAAGCTGTTATGAACAAAGAATTGGAAATAAATAATTACGATTGGATATTGAATGGTGTGTCAACCTCTGATAGCTCTGTTTTAAAAACTACATTGGTCACTGGTACTCATAATCTTTGTCTTGATATAGTTGATAGCAGAGGAGCTTGTGGATCAGTGTGTATAACTGTAGATGTAGAAGAAGATGTGGACGATACCTCTATAGGAGTAGATGAAAATTATGAGGGATGTATTTATAAGGTATGTCTTGATTCTCCAGGGTTGCCTTACCTAAATTCATTCACATTTGTGGGTCCATCCGGTCAAGAAATAACTTTGAATGAAAATACTTTTGGGTTTAATTTTCCATATTGTGCAGGAGGAGATGAAACAAAATGTACTGAACAAGGAGACGAATTGCACCTTTTTCTTGCAGACTTAAACTTATATTTTTCTCAAAATGATTATAAAGCTAAAGCACAATTTGATGTCTACAGTTTCCCCTTAGAATCTTTTTGCAAAGGGAGAATTATTTCTGTATTATCCAATGAGTTGGCGATTGAAGGAGTTGTAATGGCTGATTATTATTCAGACGATTTAAATACTTTCCCATTGGCCTTTGCTTTTGATCCGAACCTTTGTGATCAATCAGCACCTAGTGCAGAGGGTGGCAGTGTTCAGGCTGAAATCGCAAGTAATGGGTCTACGGATTTTGGCAGCGGCAAAGACAATCCTGATTCACTTTTCACTTCTGAATATGACTCAGGTACAGAAGCAGTGGAGGTTATCTTCCAAGGAGGAAACGAAATCCTTCAAGGTGGAATTTATACCATAGATGGTAAAAAACTAATTGACCTACAAAACTTCACAGGTTACGATACCGTAGACTGTAGTGCATTTACTGCCGGGACATACATATTGAGAGTTACATCAAGAACAGAAAACCAAACAGAACTTTTCTTTAAGTCTTAATTAGACATAAATTCTTATTGGGTTCTCTAGAAGAAACTTCAAAGTCTGTAGGAATTTTGCTCCTGTTACTCCATCAACGATTCTGTGATCACATGAAAGGGTCACCTTCATTATATTACCAATGGCAAGTTGGTCATCTTTAACAACGGCCTTCTTAACGATAGAACCCACTGCTAGGATACAAGCATCCGGTGGATTTATGATGGCAGTAAATTCATCAATATCAAACATGCCTAGATTACTGATGGTGAAGGTATTTCCCTGCATTTCTGCTGGCTGAATTTTCTTCTCTCTAGATTTTTTGGCTAGTTCTCTTACTTGTGCGTTGATTTCATTAAGGCTCATAGCATCTACAGAATGTAAGACTGGTACAACCAATCCTTCAGCAACAGCAACAGCAACTCCTATGTTAATATCCTTGTGCACGGTCATTTTATCTCCATGCCAAGAGGCATTTACCATCGGGTGTTTTCTTAATGCAACGGCACTCGCTTTCACAATCAGATCATTAAATGAAACCTTCACTCCTTCATCAGAATTTATGGCTTTACGAGCTGAAATCGCGTTATCCATATTGATTTCTGTAGTAAGGTAAAAGTGCGGAGCACTAAATTTACTTTCTCCCAGCCTTTTTGCGATAATCTTTCTCATTTGAGAAACAGGAATATCGCCATATTGAACATCAGGCATTAATGGAAGTGCAACACCTGCACTACCTCCACTTCCTGAGAAATTCTCAACGTCACGTTTTATTATTCTTCCACCTTCACCTGATCCTTTAATCTGATGGAGCGCTATACCTTTTTCGGAAGCTATTTTTTTAGCCAATGGACTAGCCTTAAAGTCACCGCTCATAGGAGCAGCTGCAGGAGCTGTTTTGGCTGGTGCTGGGCTTGCATCTTTCTTAACCTTTGGTTCTACTGAGGAGGATTCGGAAGCGTCTTCTTTTTTAGAATCTTTAGTTTCCTCTTTTTCCTGATCTTCTTCTTCTTCTTCTTCTTCTTCTTCTCCTTCCTTCTTTGGATTATCGGCCTCTGCTTTCTTTAAAAGGGCTTCCACATCGTCTCCTTTTTCACCGATAATAGCAATAATTCCATCTACAGGGACAGGGCCTTCTTTAACTCCAATATGTAATAAAATTCCGGTATGGAAACTTTCCAGGTCCATAGTTGCTTTGTCCGTTTCAACTTCTGCGAGCACATCTCCAGGTTTTACAGCGTCTCCTTCTTTGACCAACCAGGACACTATGTTTCCTTCTTCCATGGTATCACTCAACCGGGGCATTCTTATTATCTCAGCCATTAATTTCAATTTATAGCGCAAAATACAATTTCATGCTAAAAAAGACGTAATGATATAGTTAGAATAATCATGCTTTAAGCCTAGGAATATAATTAATTTTGCAGAATGAAATTTTCCTCCAAATTCTTAGAAGACGCTGTGAATGCTTTTAGCAGACTCCCAGGCGTAGGTAAAAAGTCTGCATTACGCATGGTATTACACTTAATTAAGGACCAAAATCTAAAGAGTGAGAAGATTATTTCTAGTTTGCAAGAAATGAACGAAAATCTAATTACCTGCAATGTTTGCTGTAATTACAGTGATTCTGAGCTGTGTAATATATGTGCAGATCCACATCGAGTGGCATCTACCATCTGCGTTGTTGAATCTATTAGAGACGTAATGGCTATTGAAGAAACTCAACAATTTAGTGGTCTATATCATGTCCTAGGAGGGGTCATCTCACCACTAGAGGGTGTAGGTCCTGAAGATTTGAATATAGAACAGCTCATCGCTCGCATAAAAGAGCAGAAAATTACAGAATTAATAATGGCGATTTCTCCTAGTATAGAAGGTGAAACGACCATATTTTATCTGTCCAAACAATTAGAGAAGTTTGATTTGAAAATTACTTTAATTGCAAGGGGTGTTTCATTTGGAGGTGATTTGGAGTATGCGGATGAATTAACTTTGGGAAGATCAATTATGAGTAGGGTGCCTTATATTCAATCCTAAGAGACAAAATGCTGGATCTTTCAATCATCATCGTCAACTATAACGTAAAGTATTTCCTGGATCAATGTCTCCAGTCAATCAATAAAAACAAATCATCCCTTAAGGTTGAAGTATGGGTTGTCGATAATGATTCGAAAGATGGTTCTGTGGACATGGTGAAGCAGAAGTATCCAAAGGTCAATCTTATCGCCAATAACCATAATCCAGGTTTTGCAATTGCCAACAATCAGGCAATCAATTTGTCTAATTCTAAATACGTATTGCTGCTTAATCCAGATACTTTACTCCAGGAAGATTCTTTAGATTCATGTTTTTCTCTTATGGAAAATGATGCCTCCATCGGTGCTATGGGAATTAAGATGTTAGATGGGACAGGAAATTACCTACCAGAGTCAAAACGTGGCCTGCCTGGCCTTTGGAATTCCTTTTCATACATGGCTGGTCTCGGTCGCATATTTCCAAAGAGTAAATTATTCAACCATTACCATTTAGGCTATCTAGACAAAGAGGAAAATCATTACGTAGAGGTATTAAGCGGAGCATACATGTTTATGCGCACATCTGCACTTGAAAAAGTTGGTCTCCTAGATGAAGACTTTTTCATGTATGGTGAAGATGTTGATTTGTCTCACAGATTTGCGAAAGCGGGATACAAATGTTTTTATAACAGTGATTCTTCGATCATTCATTTCAAAGGCGAAAGCACGAAAAAAGGGAGTTTAAATTATACCAAACATTTTTATCAAGCCATGATCTTATTTAACACCAAACACTTTGTAAAAACTGGTTGGTTGTTGAAGTTTTTATTGCCCATTGTCATATTTTTTGGTGGGCTAATATCTTACGTGAAAATAAAAGTTAGACCACTCATATTGCCTTTGCTTGATGGCTTGAGCATAATAACAATTTTATTTATCGTAAAATCTGCGTGGGCCTTATTTTATCATAAAGATTCTGAATACTATGCGTCGATCCCATTTCTTTTGTTGGCCTTATTGTTTACTTCCATTTATTTAATCAGCTTTTTTCTTACTGGATTTTATGATAAAAAAACAGGAATTACTCACTTTGTACAAGGCTGGCTTCTCGGTGGGTTGGGTGTCTTTCTGGCCTATAGCTTCTTGTCTGAAGAGTTGAGATTTTCTCGCTTTATAATACTCTTGTCCTTTCCATTGATATTTTTTCTTTTAGCGCTTTTGCGCAAATTTATAAATGGTATAACAACAAAGGATTGGAGCTTTAGTAAAGGTCTGTACCGAAAATATATTTTAGTAGGGACCAAAGGATCAATTCAGGAAATGGAGCATTTTTTCAGTAAGGGGCCTAAAGTTCAAATGATTGGAGCTATAAGTCCAGATAATAATGAAGATGAATTCTATATTGGCGCACTAGAAAATTTGCAAGAAATTGCTACTGCAAAAAAACCAAATGAGATTATTTTTTGCTCAGGTGACATTTCAAACAAAAGAATATTTGAGGTGATGGAAAATTTGGGGGATGGATACTCTTATCGCATTGGATCGATGACCAACGATAGTATTATTGGAAGTGATTCAAAAAATCAATCAGGTACCTGGCTTACGACAAATTTAGATTTTGCCATTAGTAATGTTACAATGAAAAGGCAAAAGCGTGTCTTAGATATTATAATGGCCTTGGTTTTTATTTCACTTTTTCCACTGATTTTATTGGTAAGTAAACAAAGAAAAATGATCCTATCCAATATATTTTCGGTGCTATTTGGATCCAAAACATGGGTTGGATATATAAAGCCATTTAATCTAACATCGTTGCCAGAAATTAAACCCTCCGTGTTTAACCATATATATTCTGATCCCACGGAGTTAGATACTAAATCTGATAATCAGAGGGATTATGAATATGCGCAAAGCTATTCTATTTGGAAAGATTTGTTGCCTTTACTATATAATCTAAGACCATGATCGGGAAGCAAATAATCGAACTGGCTGAAAAGCATTTTGGGCTGATGGTAGAATTGAGGAGACACTTACACAAGAATCCTGAGTTATCTTTCAAAGAGTTTGAAACCTCTAAATTTATCAAAACTAATCTCAGTGAGTGGGGAATAAGCTATACAGATAATTGGGTTGAGACCGGGATAGTCGCAGAAATTGAAGGTAGGCTAGAAAGTGAAAAAACTTTTGCGTTGAGGGCCGACATTGATGCTTTACCTATAAAGGAGATTGAAGGTAGATCGTATGGGAGTCAAAATGAAAACGTGATGCATGCCTGTGGTCATGATGTTCACTCTACCTGCTTATTGGGTGCTATCAAAATATTGAATGACTTGAAGGATTATTGGGGAGGGACAGTAAAATGTATCTTCCAGCCAGGAGAAGAAAAATTACCGGGCGGCGCATCCTTAATGATAAAAGAAGGACTCATTGATCATCTCAATTCTTCTGGGATTGTAGGTCAGCACGTACACCCTCCGTTGGCCGTAGGGAAAGTGGGATTTCATCCAGGCTCATACATGGCATCTGCGGATGAGCTATATGTGACAATCACAGGTAAAGGAGGTCACGCAGCTTTGCCGGGAAATGTGCTTGATCCGATTGCAATTGCAAGTCAATTAATTCTGGATTTGAATGAATTAGAGCAGAATCTCCATGAGGAACAGAATCCTATAGTGTTGAGTATAGGAAAATTTAATACCGTTGGAGGGGCAACGAATGTAATTCCTGATCAAGTCAAACTAGAAGGAACCTTCCGAGCAATGGATGAAACGAAGCGTTACGCTGCTCATAAAGAGATGCTTCAACTATCTAAAGATCTCTCTTCAAAAACAGGCGGGACAATAGAGATGCATATAATAAAGGGATATCCCGTATTGTATAATGATCCTTCTCTTACAGAAAAATGTATTGCCTTAGCTGAAGAGCTTATCGGTACAGATAATGTGGTCCGTTTGCCGAAACGAATGACCTCAGAAGATTTCTCTTTCTATTCTCAAGAAATGCCCGGATGCTTTTATCGACTCGGTACGGGCAATACTGAAAAGGGCATCATATCTCCAGTGCATACGCCTACTTTTGACATCGATGAAGAAGCCTTAAAAGTCGGCGCCGCAATGATGGCATTCCTAGCCGTAGAAAACTTAAAATAAGTAATATTACTACTTATTGTTATATGTATTATCATTTTTATCAAGGAATAAGATATTATCAATTTTAATAATGTATATTTATGACTTAATCTTGAAATAAATAAACTACAACACTTCTATGGCTAAAATTTTGCTTGTGGACGATGAAAAGAGTATCCGTAAAACACTTAGGGATATTCTTGAGATGGAAAAATATAAGGTAGATGAAGCGGTAGATGGCTTTGAATGTTTGGTTAAGGTAAAGCAGAACAGCTACGACATTATTATTCTTGATATTAAGATGCCAAAAATGGACGGCATGGAAGCAATTGATCGCCTCCAAGAATTATCCCCCGACACTCCAATAATCATGATTTCAGGTCATGGTACCATTGATACAGCCGTAGAGGCTGTTAAAAAAGGAGCCTTTGATTTTATTCAAAAACCAATGGATCTGAACAGACTTTTAATTACCATCAGAAATGCGATGGATAAGTCTTGTTTAATAACAGAAAAGAAAACACTTCAGAAAAAGGTATCCAAAAGCAGTTCTATTGAGATGATCGGATCCTCGAAGTCATTAAACCATATTAAAGATACCATTGAACGTGTTGGGCCTACCGATGCCAGGGTTTTAATTACCGGTAGAAATGGAACAGGAAAAGAATTAGTCGCTAGACAATTACATGCCAAGAGCCACAGAAAAGATGGCCCGATGATAGAGGTAAATTGTGCTGCTATTCCTTCAGAATTAATTGAGTCTGAATTATTTGGACATAAGAAAGGATCTTTCACTTCCGCACATAAAGACAGGGCTGGAAAATTTGAATTAGCGAATGGAGGTACTTTGTTTCTTGATGAGATAGGAGATATGAGTTTAGGAGCTCAAGCAAAAGTGTTACGAGCATTACAAGAAAGCAGAATTACGAGAGTAGGAGGTGACAAGGATTTAACCGTTGATGTCCGAGTACTTGCTGCAACAAATAAGAATTTAAGAGCGGAAATAGCCAAGGGCACCTTTAGAGAAGATTTGTATCACAGACTGGCAGTAATAATTGTGCAAGTACCAAGTCTGAACGATAGGACAGAAGATATTCCAGCGCTTGTGGAATATTTTACGGGACAAATTTGTCAAGAATATGGGATGGCTCCTAAAAAAATAGCTGCCAACGCAATCAAAGAGCTACAGGGCCTTGATTGGACAGGGAATATAAGAGAACTACGGAACGTAGTTGAAAGATTAATAATATTGAGTAAGGACGATATTACTAAGAAGGATGTGCAGATGTATGTAACTCCTAGCAGTAGCAAGGATTCTGGGATCATTAGACTGATTGACCAATTTTCAGATTTAGACGCGCTGCAAGAGTTTGTAACTAAGGAATACAACAAAGCCAAAGGACTGGCTGTTGTCTGACTTAATCTGCACTAAAAACAATTTTTAGACTTGTCTACTTTGGTAGACAAGTCTTTTTTACGCTAAATGATTAACTATGACAGATTCAAGTAGGAATTACCAAACCAAACTGAAACAATGGACGACCATAAAAGGTGAGAACGCCTGGACTATGTTTAAGGTAATTGCCGAATTGGTTGAGGGCTTTGAAAAATTAAATAAATTACCTCCATGTATTTCGATCTTCGGTTCTGCTCGAACAAAACCAGATCATAAATGGTATTTGACAGCCGTCGAAATATCTAAAGAATTAACCAAAGAAGGATTTGGTGTGATCACTGGAGGCGGACCAGGAATCATGGAAGCAGCTAATAAAGGAGCTTTTGAAGAAGATGGTTTGTCGGTCGGTTTAAACATTGACTTGCCATTTGAGCAATCGCACAATAGATATATTCATCAAGAAATGAATCTAAATCACAGATACTTTTTTGTGAGAAAAGTGATGTTCGTCAAGTATGCTCAAGCATTTGTTGTGATGCCTGGTGGGTTTGGAACCTTAGATGAATTATTTGAGGTTTTGACCTTAATTCAAACTAAAAAGATTACGAGGGTGCCAGTAATTTTATTTGGTACTTCTTTTTGGTCAGGAATGAAGTCTTGGATTGAAGAAATAATGTTGAATCAAGAAGGTAATATATCAGCAAAAGATATGGACCTGATACCAATTGTCGATGATATAGATGAAGTGGTTAAAATAATATCTGATTTCTATGCTGATAGCGATGGAAGTGAGAAATTGAAGCCAAATTACGAGCTATAAATCTATTTTCCTGAATAATTGGTCTGATTGGCCTCATATTGGCATTTGTTATATATGTAAATTAACACTGGATATTTTATGATTTTTGGTAATTTCGTAGGAATTACCAAAATGAGATGAAAATTAGATTAGTCCTTTGTTTCTGGTTATTAGCGACCAGCATAGGCAACTCCCAATCTAGTTCAATTGCAAAGCATTGGACTGAGTTTACACTTGAAGCCATTCGAAATGACCTTGCAAGACCTACTGTTCATGCAAGAAATCTATTTCATCTTTCTGTCGCTATGTACGACGCCTGGGCCGCTTACGACACTCAAGCGGATCCTTACATGTTAGGAAATAATCTTTATGGCTTTAATTGTAGCTTCACGGGCGCTCCTGCTCAATCAAATGTATTATCAGCTCAAGAGGAAGCAATTTCGCATGCCGTCTATTCCTTTTTACGAATACGTTATAGTTTTTCACCGGATTATTTCAATTTATTAGTTGATCTTCAAAATGAAATGCTCAACCTTGGATACAATCCCTCAAATTTCTCAACTGCCTACGCGACCGGAGGACCCGCCGAACTTGGAAATTACATTGGCCAATGTCTGACTTCTTATAGTTTTACTGATGGAGCAAATCAAATTACCAATTACGGGAACAATTACTATAGTCCTGTAAATCCACCATTGGATCTTAACCTTCCGGGAAACCCAACATTGGCTGATCCCAATAGATGGCAGCCCTTAGCTTTCTCAATTTTTATTGATCAGAGTGGAAATCCAATACCGGGAGGTATGCCGCCATTCTTAGGAGCGGAATGGGGGAATGTCAATCCGTTTGCACTTACAGCGGCAGATAAAACAACCTATACAAGGAACGGGAATGATTTCCAAGTTTATTGCGATCCGGGACCACCTCCGCAATTAGGAGGAGCTGGAGATGAAGAATATAAATGGGGTTTCTCAATGGTACCTGTCTGGAGTTCGCATTTAGATCAGAATGACGGGGTCATGATTGATATTTCACCAGGAGCGCTGGGAAATTCTCAACCTATGCCTAACCAATTTTCTGACTATCCCAGCTATTATAATTATCTGGAAGGCGGGACTTATGGTGCAAATGGCAGATCAATAAATCCTATAACTGGACAGGCATATGCGCCCAATGTTGTTGCAAGGGGTGATTACACCAGAGTTCTTGCAGAATTTTGGGCAGATGGACCAGACTCAGAAACACCTCCAGGACATTGGTTTGTAGTTCTTAACTACATCCTTGATCATCCCCAATTTCAGAGAAATTATAGAGGCGCGTATCCAATGGATGATCTGTCCTATGATGTAAAAGCTTATTTTTTAATGGGCGCTGCCATGCATGATTCAGCAATTGCTGCATGGAGCATCAAAGGGTGGTATGATTACATTAGACCGATTTCTGCTGTGCGTGGAATGGCAGAACAAGGTCAGTCAAGTGATCCATTCTTACCCAATTATTCGACTGCGGGTATACCTCTGGTTCCTGGCAAAATTGAACTCGTTCAAACTGGTGATCCACTCGCTGGACCAGGGAATGTTAATTTAAACAAGATAAAAGTTTATGCCTGGAAAGGTCCAAGCTTCATAACTAATCCAGCCGTAGATCAAGCTGGGGTTGATTGGATTCTTGCTGAGGATTGGTGGCCTTATCAGCGGCCTTCTTTTGTAACTCCACCGTTTGCTGGTTATGTATCGGGACATTCAACTTATTCCAGAGCAGCAGCTGAGGTTCTTGAGGTTTTGACAGGAAGTGAATATTTTCCCGGTGGCATCGGTGAATTCATAGCCACTAAAAATAATTACCTCGTTTTTGAAGAAGGACCATCTGAAACAGTCCGGTTGCAGTGGGCAACCTACAGAGATGCTGCAGACCAAAGTGCATTATCAAGAATGTGGGGTGGTATCCATCCCCCCGCGGATGATATCAATGGAAGACGATGCGGAATTGAAGTCGCAGGAAAGATTTTTAATTTAGCGGAAACATATTTCTTTGATGATCTGGACAATGATGGCTTTTATTCCTTCGAGGATTGTGATGATTTAGATCCTGACGTTCATCCAGGTGCGGAAAATCCTGGTACTCAGGTCGCCTGTAATGATCACATCTTTTTAAGTGTAGATCAGTTTTGCAATTTGTCTGCCCTAGATGCAGAAACCTTTGTCGAGGGTGATCTTCCACATGAAGATTTCTATTTTGTTCTGAAAGATGCACAAGACAATGAGATTGATTTAAATTTTTCGCTAAGTCCTTATATAGGTCAACAATTAATTTATGAAGTACATGACAATTGTTCTAACGCAACATGTTGGGGTTATGTTACCCTAGAAGATGCCACAGCACCAACGTTAGATTGTGAATGCGAAACACCATATCTGGCAGACGGT
>Ga0079202_10000827_pt1 | contig 11084 bp, 9 predicted proteins | sample PorBlaBluebeHill_FD_68601 | JGI IMG/M metagenome (GOLD analysis project Ga0079202, IMG submission 68601) | Marine algae microbial communities from Blueberry Hill - Blueberry Hill, Maine | ecosystem: Host-associated > Algae > Red algae > Blade | place: USA: Blueberry Hill, Maine
CCGGCCACCGCAACACCAGCGCCACCGCCAACGACGACACCTCCGCCAGCGCGACCCTCCCCCAGCGTGACAACGACATCGGGCGGCACCAACCCAACCGACATTGCAACGGCATCCTCTTCTGAACCACCAGCGGCGGCACCGGCATCGGTCACGGCCGTTCCCGCGTTGGTCGCAACACCAGCACCGACGCCGTCAACACTTCTGTCGCTTGTGCCACCCGCTGCAGCCACAGCCACGCGAACCGTCATACCGACGCCCTCCGCTTCAGTCGAACCTGAACCGGCCGAGATTGCAGGCGCGCTAGGCAGTGCCGCGGCAGGCCCATTAGCCGGCACCGCTCGCCTGCCACGCGGTTCGCGCATGCTCGACATCTCTGCAATGACGACCGAATGGACCCCGAACGGAACCGTTGCGGCTACGACTGTTCGAGGCGAACGCCGTAACGCGGACTAAAGCTCTACAAGCTTTGCGGGAACCCCAGTTGCCACAAAGCGCCTTCGAATGCCGCCAGCGTGCGGTTTACGCGAACCGATCGGATCTGCTCCGCCATCTGCCCAATGCGAACAATGTTGTGACCAAATGCACCGCTGATCTCAACGCCGTACTGTTCACGCATCACGTGTCGTAACTCTTCGCTGTCGATGCCCTCGGGAACCTTGATAGCGATAACCGACGGCAGTCTGCACGATTCAGGTGCGAAGAGTTCCAGACCCATCTTTTCGATGTGCAACTGCATGGTCCGCGATGCCTCGAGATGGCGCTCGATACGCGTTTCGAGCCCTTCGTCGACGATCTGTTTGAGCGCCTCGTAGGTAGCCAGGGTCCCGGGCACCGGCGCCGTGTAGTGGTACCTACCCTCGCCCCAGAAAGCCCACGCCAGTCGCGCGTCGAGCGCCCAATGAGGACTCGATCCTTCGCGTTTTTGGACCGCTTCCCATGCGAGCGGCGAGAAAGCTGCGATAGAGAATCCGGGGATCGACCCAAGGGCCTTTTGGCCGCCGGCGATCGCGGCATCAATCTGCCACTCACCCATCTTGAAATCGAGCGCACCAATCGTGGTCACCGCATCGACCGCCGTGAGTACGCCCCTGGCATGCGCAGCTTGAGAGATTGCGGCCAGATCTGTGAGCAGCGTGCCGGTCGAGGTCTCGCCATGGGTCGCCAAAAGCACGTCGTAGTCGCCGGCATCAAGCGCCTTTTCGACCTGAGGCAAGGTCGGCGGATGAATTCCGTCGCCGTGCAACTCGGTGACGTCGGCGCCAACCCGGCGAGCCATCTCGGCCCAACGATCGCTAAAGGTCCCCTGAACCAGAACAAGTGCAGATCGTCCCTCCCACAACAAGCTTGTGATGACCATTTCGAAGGCGGCAGACGCCGGGCCAGAAACGCCAAGAACATAGGCGTCGTCGGACTGAAAAACGTACCGAGCACTCGTCTGGATGCCTTCGATCACGCGGTTCATCGACGGGCCTAAGTGATTGATCACGATGCTATTCGCCCGTGCGACATCGGGATGCAGCGGCACCGGGCCAGCCCCCATCAGCAGCAGGGGCTCCGCAGGAAGTACCTCGTGGAGCGGCGCCACCTGAGGCGGTGCCACACCAAAGCGAGCACTCGTTTGCGGGGTTTGAGGTGAAGGGCGTGGGGGAAAAGGCGTGTTAACCACTTGGCAAGGATAGTCGGAGGCTGCGGCGGTCCAGAACCAATTGTGACGAGGAAGACTCGAGCCACGTCATCAGCATCGCCTCATAGTCTGAACGCATGGCCCTCCTGCACCAGGCAACACTGCAACCATCCAAGCTCGATCTTCTCACCCGATATCTGCGCCAGAGTTCGCTCAGCATGCTGGGCGCCTACCGATTCGACGACCCAGCCGGTCTCGTTGGTATTGAGACCCACATCGTGGGCGATCCGTCGGGTGGCGTGTGGCATCTTCCGCTGACCTATCGCAGCGAGCCGCTGGGTGGCATCGAGGAGTGGGCAGTGGGCACGCTGGAACACTCTGTGCTCGGTAAGCGGTGGGTATACAACGGCTGCGCCGATCCGGTCTATGCCGCTGAACTTGTGCGAGCGATCATGGCCGGCGGAACCCAGGCGCAAGAGTACTTCGAGACCGACGATGGTCGAAGGGACCGAGAGCCCACAGTCACCGTGATAGGCAGTGGCGAACCCGGAACCTCCGCGCCGAAGATCTCTGGGGTGCACGCCGAATCGTTCGACACCGACACCTTGATCGATACTGGTTCAGTGCAGGTTGTGGTCCGACATCGCTTGGACTCACCCGAACCTGACACCAGCTCAGCGAACTTGTCCGGAACCTGGGCGGCCTCGACCACCGCGACAGTGCTCGCCTACCTGCCGTAGCGGCGTTGGGATAGCTAAGCGACGGGCAACTACGGTCAGGGAATGAAGATCGGATTGGTGTACCCACAAACCGAATTGGGCGGTGACCCCGACGCCGTGCGGGCCATCGGCGATGCCGCAGTTGCGCTCGGTTACGACTACGTGCTGGCGTATGACCATGTGGTCGGCGCGTCGCACGAGGGCCGTGAGCCTGCACTCTGGGGGCCCTACACCGACCAGGATCCCTTTCACGACCCCTTCGTGCTCTTTGGTTATCTTGCAGGCCGACATCCCGAACTGGAATTCGCGACCGGCGTGGTAATCCTGCCGCAACGACAAACCGTGCTCGTCGCTAAGCAGGCCACCGATGTGGACCTGCTGAGTGGCGAGCGGCTGCGGCTGGGGGTTGGCGTTGGCTGGAACTACGTGGAGTACGAAGCTCTCGGCGAAGACTTTTCGACCCGAGGTCGGCGAGCCGACGAACAGATCGAATATCTCCGTCGGCTTTGGACCGAACCCACCGTGACCTTTGAAGGACAGTTCGACAAGATCGATCGCGGCACATTGATCCCGCGACCAAAACGATCGATCCCGATCTGGGTTGGCGGGTTCTCAGACCCGGCCTTCCGGCGCGGCGTGCGACTCGGCGATGGCTTCATGTTTGCCGGCACTGCCGACCGAGTCTTTGCTGGCCGAGAACGATTGCTTGACATTGGCCTAGAACTCGATCGAGACCTTTCCAACTTCGGGTTCGAGTTCGTCAAGACCAAGACCGAAGATGTCGCCAACGCCATTCAAGAAGCTCAGCAATGGAGCGACCTCGGTGGCACCCATTTCGCCGTCGCAAGCATGAATACGGGTCGCGACTCGCTCGAAGCGCATCTCGACTTCTTCGCAAGCTTCCGCCAGGGTCTTGGCTGACCATGGAGTTCGTGTGCAACTTCATGACCGCTGACGCCGACCCAGCGCAATGGGCGCGCCGGCGTGAAGCCGAGGGCTGGGACCTTGTGTCGGTCGCCGACCACTTCCAATCCAGCAGTCGTGCCTTTCCACACGTGTGGGTCACCGCTGCATCAATGGCCCAGGCGACAACCAGCGTTGGTGTCACGACTGCCTTTGTCAACAACCTGTTCCGCAATCCGGTCGAGGTTGCTCAGGCAGCGCTGGCTATGCAGAAGATCTCCAACGGCAGGTTCGAGTTGGGTCTCGGAGCAGGTTGGGCCAAAGATGAGCTCGAGGCAGCCGGCATGCGCTACCCATCCCCAGGCATGCGGGCCGGCGCGTTCGCCGAGTCAGCTGAGATCATTCGTTCGCTGCTGCATTCCGGCTCGAGTTCATTTCGGGGCGAGCACTACGAGATAGAGATCGAGGGGCTCGGCCCCGTATCGCCCACGCCTCCGCCGCTCGTCGGTTCGGTGGGCGGTCCTCGAACTATTCGCGAAGTCACGCCCCACTGCGACCGCGTCGAACTCAAGCCAGCAAGCCCGGCGACTCGAGATGGCGCGGTTGACATGCAACGAATGTCAGAAATTCGCGACCATGATCTTGTGGATCTCATCGCCCAGGTCCGGGCCGTCGATCCTGAGATCGAACTAGGTGTGTTCTTGCTCTGCAATATTGGCAACGATCCGATGACTAGGGACCTCGCTGAGCTGATGGGCGATGGCCTCTATCACCGCTTCTACGGGTCCGCTGAGAAGTTCGCCGACGGCGTTGCCTGGCTCGCCGAGCTTGGGATCTCGCGGTGCCAGGTAAGCCCGTTCGACGACAAAAGCTTTACCAGCCTTGCTCCAGCACTGTTTCGTTAGGCCGTTATGCCGCGCTCCGGTTCGACCTTTGCCGCCCGCGACTGATCGATTTGCAGACACGACATCTGCGAATGGCTATTGTTGGACCGATCGGGTCGTTTATGGATTGCGTAACCAACACTTCCGGAGCTACACGTGACATTGCGCGCCTCGTAGCCTCTGCCGTCACCATCACCGATTGGACCAACTAAACAGTGCCAGCCAAGCTGCCGGTCATCGTCGGATTCGGTGGGGTCAATCCCGCCGGGCGACTGTCATTCCACCATGCCTACCGTCGCAAAGTCATCGAGGTTCTCGGTCAGAGCGCAACCGACCGCACCTATCGAGCGCTTGGATCGCTCATGGGCGTTTCTGGCAGCACCGACGACCCGTCGCTTCGCGAATACCTGCTCGACGGCACCCTGATCCGCCGGATCGATGACCAGCACCGCAGCGAGATGCGGTGGCATATCCCCGTGCCCCACGATGTCGCTCGGCCCGAATTGTCCTTCCGGCTAAGTGCTCGTCAGCTCCCTGACGCACTGCCCCAGAATTGGAGCCTTAGCGAGGAGCGTGACCGGTCAGTGACGGTCACCATAAGTGGCGATCCAAACCTCTTCACCCAGACGACCCAGCCGCTCAAAGTAAACTCCGCTGGTCTCCTCCCCCAAGGATTTGAACCCGGATCGTTGTATGGATCCCGGAGCCACCCTCGGGGCCTTCAGATCACCGTATTTGCGGCCTCGGATGCCTTGCGCAGTTCGGGTTTTTCGCTTGATCTCCTGAAGTCAAGAGTAGCACCCGACCAGTTCGCCGTGTTCTCTGGGAGCGCCATGGGGCAACTAGACAACGAGGGCTACGGCGGCCTCTATCAGAACAGCTTGCTCGGCAAACGGCCAACATCAAAGAACGTACCGCTCGGTCTCTCGGAGATGCCGGGAGATTTCATCAACGCCTATGTGCTCGGATCAGTGGGCGACACGTCGGGCATCATCGGCGCCTGCGCCACGTTTCTCTACAACCTCAAACGCGGCGCCGAAGCCATTGCGTCGGGCGACAAGCGGATCGTCATGGTCGGAAACGCCGAGGCGCCGATTGTTCCCGAGGTCATCGAGGGTTACCGAACAATGGGCGCTCTCTCCGAAGACGAGGCCTTGATGGCGCTCGACGGGACCGACGAGCCAGATCTGCGCCGTTCGTGCCGCCCATTTTCGTCGAACGCAGGCTTCACCATGGCCGAGTCTGGTGTCTACACGTTGTTGATGGACGACGAACTGGCTTTGGAGCTCGGCGCCCAAATTTTGGGCAGCGTTGGCGGGGTCTTTGTGAACGCCGACGGTTTTAAGAAGTCGATCCCTGGCCCCGGTGTCGGCAACTATCTCACCGTTGGCAAGGCCTTGGGATTGGCGCGCAACATCCTAGGCGAGCAGGGACTGCGGCGTGGCACCCATGTGCAGGCCCACGGCACCGGCACCCCGCAGAATCGGGTCACCGAGTCCGACATATTGAGCCGCCTTGCTGGCACCTTCGGCATCAGCGATTGGCCGGTTGCGGCGATCAAGTCTTACGTGGGGCACTCCATGGCCCCAGCAGGAGGCGACCAGCTCGCAGCAGTGTTGGGTAGCTGGCACGATGGCTGGCTGCCCGGTATTCGCACCATCGACCATCTGGCCGACGATGTCGCCACGAGTCATTTGGACTTCGCTCTGTCACATGTCGAACTCGAAGATGACCAGCGCGACGCAGCGTTCATTAATAGCAAAGGGTTCGGGGGCAACAACGCCACCGGGTTGATGTTGTCGCCTGCATACACGGAGTCGCTACTTGAGCAACGGTGGGGCAAGTCAGAAATGAACGCCTACCGGGGCCGGGCCGAAGCGATCGCCGCCAGAGCTGGCGCGTATGACGATTCGATGTGTGACCAGACAATGGAGAGCATCTACCAGTTTGGCGAAGGTGTTCTCACCGGCGATGACCTCGAGATAACGGACAAAGAAATACGACTGCCAGGGTTCGACCAACCGGTCAGCCTCGATGTCGCAAACCCCTACGGGTAACAACGTCGCCCGGTGGCCACCACAGCCCCGAGCCAACCGTGTTAGCAGACCGTGGTGCTAGACCGTGGTGCTAGACCGTGGTGCTAGACCGTGGTGCTAGACCGTGGTGCTAGACCCTGGTGCTAGACCCTGTTACCAGACCGTAGTGAGGTCATGTCTCGCTTCGGGTCCGTAGATTGGCGACTCAATAGCGAAGAAGGCAATAGCCATTGACAACGGCAGGTAGAAGGCGCAGAATGCCCTTGCAGCCGCAGATCTCGGCTTCGAAATCGGCGATACTCCGGTTCACAAACGGCCACGACCTAACAACACGGCCCGAAGTCCATCCACCAAAAGGCTCTCCGCTCAGAAGATGACCGCTACACCCCGACCAAAGACAGCCCCAGCCAAACCTTCGGCACCCAAGACATCCCCAAAGAAAACGTCGGCGTCAAAAAGGCCGACAGCCAAGGCCCAAACAAGCAACACCCCCACCAAGAGTACTCAGGTAAAAAAGACGCCAACCAAGAAGGCCACAAGTAAGAAGCCGACGGCGAAGAAAGCCACAAGTAAGAAGCCGACGGCGAAGAAAGCCACAAGTAAGAAGCCGACGGCGAAGAAGGCAACAGCGAAGAAGGCAACAGCGGCCAAAGCCTCGCCCCGGCGTGCTCCGTTTGAGATTGCGGGTACTCGAGTTACCGCTGGCCGCCGAAAGCGCATCGAGGTCCCGATCGCCAATCTCATGAGCGGAACGCCGGTCGCTCTTCCCATGATTGTGGTGCACGGTAAAAAGGCCGGACCAGTTGTGTGGCTGAGCGCAGCCATTCACGGTGACGAAATTGGTGGGGTGGAAATCATCCGCCAAGTGATGGAAGCACTCAACGCTCCGTCGATGGCGGGAACCGTGATTGCGGTACCGGTGGTTAATGTGCACGGCTTCAACACGAACGATCGATATCTACCGGACCGCCGCGACTTGAACCGCAGCTTCCCTGGTTCCCTACGCGGTTCGCTCGCGTCACGCATTGCCTCCCTATTCATGACCGAGGTCGTGAATCGCTCCGATGTAGGCATTGACTTGCACACCGGATCGGACCTACGCACGAACCTGCCTCAGATCCGTTGCAACATCGACCATGCGCCCACGCGCGAACTGGCCGAAGTGTTTGGCGCTCCGATCGTGATCGATGCGCAACTACGGGATGGTTCGCTCCGCCAGGCCGCCGTCGAAGCAGACAAAGTCATGTTGTTGTTCGAGGGCGGCGAGGCCAGCCGGTTTGATCCCAACGCTATTGCCACAGGCACAGCAGGAGTGCTGCGAGTACTCAATCATCTTGGTGTTATTGCTATCGAGTCTCCCGTTACAACGCCATGCTTACACTCACGCTCGACGAGTTGGACCCGAGCGTCGCGCAGCGGAATCGTCCATCTTGACGCTCGGCTTGGGGACACCGTGGAAGCCAAGCAACAGGTAGCTGCAATCTATGACCCGTTCGGCAAACGGCTGAGTCGCATCTTGGCCAAGCATGACGGCATCGTGATAGGCCATACCCAAGCACCGCTGGTCAATCGCGGCGACGCAATCTCAAACATTGCTCGCATCGATTCACAGGCACCCCAATGGGAAACCGCCGGCACCCTCGACAGCGAAGAGACCTGAGTGAGCGAATCGTCAGATCGCGAAACACCCAATTACCAGACACCCAATCACAAGACGCCCAAGCCCAAACCAACGGAGTCAAGCAGCGCAAAGTCGAAGGCGGCCAAGAAGGACCTGGCCGTTGTTGGTTGGCAAGAATGGGTCGTCTTGCCCTCGCTCGCGAACTCACCGATTCGGGCCAAGATCGACACGGGTGCCGCTTCGTCTTCGGTCCATGCGTCCAAAGTCGTGGTGGCGCACGACCCATTTGGGCGCGAGGTTGCGAGTTTCGATCTACACCTCGACGAGGACCGCACAACAACAATCACCATCCCGCGGCACCACGTTCACGACACGCGCGTGGTCCGGTCATCATCGGGGCATTGGTCGGCACGACCGGTCCTGACCGTGCCGCTACAGATTGGCAACTTCACGTTCGACGTCGATGTAACGCTCGCCGCCCGCGACCCAATGGAATACCGCATGCTGATCGGTCGATCAGCTCTGCGAAAACGCTTCTTTGTCGACACCAGCCAATCGTTCCTACTAGGAGAACCTCAATGAGCAATGAAGACCACACCATGAAGCTCGGCATTTTGTCCCGCGCTCCTCAGGCCTACAGCACTCGTCGCCTGGTCGCTGCGGCCGAAGAAAGGGGCCATACGGTCCGCGTGCTCAACACTTTGCGCTTCGCGATTGATCTCTCCCGAGAAGAACCCGAGATGCAGTATCGCGGCAAGCCACTGAGCGACTACGACGCAGTTCTGCCCCGTATCGGCACATCGATCACGTTCTTCGGGCTAGCGGTGGTCCGCCAGTTCGAGCAGATGAACGTGTATACCCCGAACACGTCCACCGGTATTGCGAACTCTCGCGACAAGCTGCGCTCAACGCAGTTGTTCTCATCTCATTCGGTGGGGATCCCGGCCACCACATTCGTTCGCGACCGCGCCGACGTTCTCCCTGCGATTGAGCGGGTTGGCGGAGCCCCAGTGGTGATCAAGCTCCTCGAGGGCACCCAAGGCATCGGCGTGATCTTGGCGCCCGACAACAAGGTCGCCGAGGCCGTGATCGAAACCCTTCAAAGCACCCGCCAGAACGTGCTTATTCAACAATTCATTGCCGAAAGCAAAGGCCGCGATGTTCGGGCCTTCGTGGTCGGCGATCAAGTCGTGGCCGCTATGCGGCGGACCGCAACTGGCGACGAGTTCCGCTCGAACGTGCACCGAGGCGGCACGACCGAGGCCCTTGAGCTTTCCGACGAGGTCAAGAAGGTTGCTGTCAACGCAGCCCAGATTATGGGCCTGCGCGTTGCGGGGGTCGACATGCTGGAGTCCGACCGCGGCCCATTGGTGATGGAAGTCAATTCTTCACCCGGGCTCGAAGGCATCGAGGGCGCAACCGGTCTCGACATTGCTGGGGTCATCATCGACTACATGGCTAGCCAGGTTTCGTTCCCTGAACTCGACGTGCGCCAGCGGCTCTCCACGTCGGCGAACTACGGCGTTGTGGAACTGGTTATTCATGAGGGCGCCGATGTACTCCAGCAGAATTTGACGATTGGGGACCTGCGCGAGCAGGACATCGCCGTGCTCACATTGCACCGCGGTGACGCCGACATACCGAACCCAAAAGCATCACGACCACTCGAAGCCGGCGACCGCCTCGTGTGCTTCGGGAAGCACGCCTCGATGCGCGGTCTTGTTCCCGAGCGCAGGCGCCGGTCGGCACGACCCAGTGTCCAAGCGCTGCCGAAAGACCAGATCCCGGCGGGTTAATCACCATCTGGATCGCCAGAATCACGACAAAGCCGATCCGGGCTTGCACCCTTCTGCCGCTAGAGACAGGACTCCTCCTCTCGAACCGGCAGGATGTATCCCCATGGCCCCATTGATCGCACCCTTTAGTGGCTTCATTCCATCATCTGATTACGCGCCGCGGATCGTGGGCCCCCCATCGTCCATGCTCACGCCCACACAAAAGGCGGCGTCGCGAGACGACGAGCTGAGCTTCCGGGGCCAAGTCGGCCGCGGCGCTCGCGCCCCGTATGCCCAGGCGATGAGATGGCTCGATCGCTGCCAACGCCTCGGGGCGCTACATGCCCTTGAGGCATGCGTCATTGTTCACCGCCTGACACGTGGCGACTTCTCGTCGACCGGACTCTTAGCCGACGTCTCGCTCGATGCTTACGACGCCGGACTTGTGAAGCGGCACGAAGCAACCATCGCGAAGACCCAACGCAAGATGCTCGACTACATGCAGTCGACGCGCATCTTCGGAAACCCCGTAGCCCTTGCGCACCGCGATCAACCCGACCTAACAAGCGCACTCGACCTCCACACGCAGAGGGCCCCCGACACAGCATTCGTGGCAATAGATGGAGCACACCATGCGCTATGGGTTGTCACCGGTGATCAGGCCCTCAGAATATGTGACAGCTTCGATGCTGCGCTGTACATCACCGACGGGCATCATCGACTGGCTGCGGCTGCGGCTCTCGCTACTGTCGAAGGAACGCTGAGGCCGCAGCTGCCGGCCGCTCTATTTGCCGAGAGTCAACTGAAACTCGGGGCCTACAGCCGCGTGATCGACGACGAACAGTTGACCGGCTCTCAAGTGCTCTTGTCGCTACGCGACGAGTTCGAACTCGTGGAGTCCGACCAAGAAGTCCCCCGGCCCTCGGGCCCGCGCCAAATAGGTGTTCGGGTCGATGGGCGCAGTTTCATGCTGACGATTCCAGAAGCGCTTGTACCCGCCGACATCTACCGCAGGCTCGACGTCAACCTCCTTCAGGACCTGGTGTTACAACCCGTGTTCGGTGTTACCGACCCTCGGACCGACCCACGCCTGAGCTTTGTTGCGGACACCGATAACGACAGTCACGATGTCGACGCTGCGACCGCATGGTTCCTGCCCTACCCAACGTCGATTCCCGACGTGATGGCCGTGGCCGATGCAGACCTTACGATGCCCCCTAAGTCCACGTACTTCCTGCCCAAGGTCCCTAGCGGACTTCTCTTCCGCCCGGTGGCCTCGACCCCCGACGCCTGAGGCTTTCAGGAGTTCCGAAGTGGAAGCGCCTCGCGCCGCATGTCGTGTTCTCGCATGCGGGACACCAAAAGGTCACCAACGCTCACCACGCCAACAAGTTTTCCGGCCTCGGTAACAGGCAGATGGCGATGGCGCCGTACCGTCGCGAGCTCCATGACCTGGGCGACGGCATCTGAGGTTTCGACACTGACCACCTCTGTTGTCATGTAGTCGCGGACTCGACCC
>Ga0079202_10000829_pt1 | contig 11081 bp, 10 predicted proteins | sample PorBlaBluebeHill_FD_68601 | JGI IMG/M metagenome (GOLD analysis project Ga0079202, IMG submission 68601) | Marine algae microbial communities from Blueberry Hill - Blueberry Hill, Maine | ecosystem: Host-associated > Algae > Red algae > Blade | place: USA: Blueberry Hill, Maine
AGTGATTCGGCGCCCGCCAATGGGTGAACTGTTGCCCAAGGCCCATGATATGGGTCGCGAATGGAGCTGTCTTTCAGCGCTCTGGCCGACGCCGGTGCCGGTCGCTGAGCCATTGGGTTTTTGTGAAAGCGCCGATGTCACCGGCGCCCACTTCTACGTGATGGGTTTGATCGACGGCAAGGCGCTCTACAACGTCGAAGACGTCGAAGCGTTCCTGCCGGAGTCCGATCGCCAAACTATGGCCGAGTCCTGGATCGATACGCTGGCGGCGCTGCACTCGCTTGACCCCGACGAGATTGGTCTTACCGAACTCGGTCGTAAAGAGGACTACGTGCTGCGTCAAATCAAAACGTGGTATCGCTCCTGGAATGCGTCGATCGAACACGCCGACATCGACAACCGTCAGATCCATGAGCTGCACAACCTTTTGGTAGCGACCGTTCCCGAACAAGGTCCGGCAACGCTGGTGCACGGCGACTACGGAACCCACAACGTGATGGTTGGCAACGACGCCAAGATTGCGGCGGTCGTCGACTGGGAGATCGCCACCCTTGGTGACCCGTTGGCCGACTTTGGCTATTCGTTAAATGCGTGGCTTGAACCCGGCGACGACCTGCTCGACAGCGCCGATTCGCCAACGCTTGCGCCCGGATTCCCCGATCGCGAATTCATCATCAATCGATACGCAGAAAAGACCCAACGGGATCTCAGCGACTTGGCCTATTACCAAGCCTTCAATCGCTTCAAGACTGCCTGCATCCTGCACGGCGTCTATGCCCGCTATAGGAACGGGCAGAAGGCAATCGAGGCCGATGACCTCTCGCTCTTCCGTGAACGAGTAGATAACGCTATCGCCCGGGCACTCAATGCATTAGGCGAGCTCAAGTCGTGATCTCCCTGGCGTAGCCTGGGGCCATGATCGAGTGGATCAGAGACCATCGAACCGTTGCCTGCTGGCTCGCCTTTAGTGCTTTGTTCGCCTTGGCCGTAACCGGCTGCGCTATTAGTCAGACTACGCAGACCGCTCGCTCAGAGCGACCCCTGCCTGCCACCGTGGCTCCTCCCCTTGCGCTCGCTACTGTGCCCGCCGCTCCAGCTACTCCAGAGCAGGCCGTGTCGCCTTCGGCAACGCCCACCCCGGTGGCTGCCTCGCCGGCAGCGCAACTCGACCCTGCTCCGCCAGAGCCAGGGCAAACGGTCGCCCCTGAGCAGACCCCAGCAGCCACCGACGAATCGGATCTACTCGGCACCGTCGATCCGAAATTCTCCCAGGCGCTGCCGCGCAGCCTGCAGCTCGAGGACCTCTTCGGCGGCGGCATCTGGGAGCTCGACCTCGCAACCTCGCTTGAACCTGGCCTTACGGGGCAAACCACTTGCCAAGAGCCCGATCCTCCATTCATGGACGGCGTCAATCTGAAATATCAATCCATCGACCATCACCAATACTTGCTTGTTCAAGTGCAAAGCGGCGAGTATGCCGATGAATGGCGCGAGCTTGTGGGCCGGTTTCCCGATTGTCCGTTCGGCGTCATCAGCACCGATATCGAGATCGAGGGCATCGACCGAGGTGTCGTGTTGTCCTCGAACGGCCCAAGTCCCGATGGGTACTGGGCAATCGCATCGGCGAGCAGTGGGCAAGACTTCGTGATGGTGGTTGGCGGAGGTTACGCATCTGACGCTGCGACGCTGGAACCTGCTGTGCTTGCCGGGCTGGCGGCTGAGATCCTCGCAGACCTTGGCTAACATTTGTCGGTCGATAAGCCTGTAGCCGATTCGCTTCGGAGTTTATCCCCTGCGGGCTGCCTGCTTGGAGCGTCGGGCATCGCCAAGCGCAGCGAGTTCGGCACGATTGTCATCGCCCACATACATGAAGACTGAGCGCCAGTCATCGCTGCCCCAATCCAGATCCATGCGCCGGGTCATGCGCGGCGCAACCGCGGTGGTGACCAACTCAAGTGCCGCGCTTAGGGTATTGAGTTGTTCGGCTGGATTGTCGGGACGTCCCAGTGGATTGCCGAGTGGAAAATCAACGAACACGAACCTGGGTACGCCAACGGTCTCTACAATGTCCTGTGCGCTCCCGATAATAACCGTTGCAATCCCGGCCTCTTCGAGATGACGTGCGACCAGACTCACGGTCTGGTGGCAGACCGGTCATAGAGGCACCAGCACCATCACGTCGACCTCGTCTTGCTTCGCCAAATCCACAATCTGAGCGGCGTCGTCGTGCGTTCGGCGTTGCGAGTACTCGGTGGGCACACCATAAAAGCGCTCGCTCACGCGGCCGACCTGGCCGCTTGCAGTCAGCGTATGCAGTGCGTTGAGCGGAAGGAATGAGCCGACGTCGTTCGTGTGAGTTGCGTCCGTGTCCCAGGACAAGTCTTTGGTGAACATTTCGTCGGGCACCGTTGCCGACGCTTGTGAGTAGACCTGTTTGGGAGCAGTGAAGACCGCCGGGAACGCGGTAGTCACAATGCCAACCGTTGCATCGGCAAGGTCAAGTCCGGTCTCGCTCCACTTCACAAACGGCACGTCGATATAGCTTGCCCATTGATAAGGCCGGTCGTAGCCATGGGCCGCGTAGTACTCCCGCGACTTGTCGATATAGCTCACTATTCGCCGGTGTGTCTGGGGCCGATCGCTCATGAAGAAAAAGGTAGCAGGCTAGCCAAGGTCGGACTATGCCGGGATTCCGTCGAAGTTTGACTCGCTTTTCTGCTTGAACGCCGCTGCGCCTTCTGCCATATTCATGGGGATGAGCACCGCTTGGGGGTCGCTCTCAATATCGAGCCGCTCGCTGAAGGAACTCGTCGGAGCGGTTCTATCGAGCTGCGGATGCGCGACATTGCTTCGCTCGACCTTGCCTGTCTAAGTCTGCCTAGGACTGCGTGTCGATCTCGTTGCGCAGCGGCTGATCGCTGACGAAGCGAGAGAGGTTGTCGGCCAGAAGCGCCCACGCGTTCTGTTGATAGCGGTCAAGCGATACCGCAACATGGGGCGACAGATGCGCCCGCGGCGCCGTCCAGAGAGGATCGTTGGCTGGCAATGGTTCGGTCCGCATCACGTCGAGCACTGCGGCCCGCAGGTGACCTCGCTCCAGGGTGGCAACAAGATCTGGTTCAACAACCAAGGTTCCTCGGCCGACATTGCAGAAGATGGCATCGGGCTTCATGCGGTCGAACATGGCAGCATCAAAGAGGTCGGTCGTTGCGGCAGACGATGGCAGCGCACACACCACCGCGTCTGCTTGTGGAAGCAAGCTCACGAGCGCCGTGCCCGGGTGCAGCTCGTCGACGTCGGGATCGGTGTCGCCGGGTGCGGCACTATTTCGGGTCGCTAGCACGACCATGTCGAACGCACGGGCGCGACGTGCGATCTCGCGTCCTATCGATCCGAGCCCAACCATCAACAGTGTGCGACCGGCGACTTCGGTGCCAAATTTTTCTTCCCAGACCTGATTTTGTTGATTGATGTCGAGGTCTCCGAGGTGCTTCCACACGTGCAGCAGGCGGGCCATGACGAACTCGGCAATACTGGTCGACGCAATCCCACGAGCGCTCGTGAGGCGGGCTCCCATGGCGGCCAACTGGTTCAGATCGATGTGATCAACGCCCGCAGAAATGGTCTGCATCCATTGCAGTTTCGGGGCGAGCGTCGGGTCACTGGGCAGGTCCAGACTTACGAACACATGACTTCGCTTCCAGATCGCTCGCGTTGCGTCGGAGACGGCTGGTGTCTGCGCTCCTGCAGCGAGCACTCCGTGGTTGGCGCCGCGATCTGCCCGGGCTTCTCTCGTCTCGTTGTACGGCGTGAAGTGCACTTCGACCTGGTCCACGTGATGCGCCAACAACGCCTGCAGCGAGGGGTCCGGCGGAAGCGGCGCCAGCACAGAAACCACGAGTGGCTCGCCGGGATCTCGACCAAAGGCATCTGAAGAAGTCACTCCCATCAGTGTGGCACCCGAGCGACTGCCACACGGTCTCCGTCTAGCCATTTCAGCACGCCCTCGGCGGCGGCTACACCGGTACTGAAACACGCTTGCAACAGGTATCCCCCGGTTGGCGCTTCCCAGTCGAGCATTTCGCCGGCGATAAACGTGCCGGGCAGCGACGTGAGCATGAAGTCGGCGTTGATCTCGTCGAGACTCACGCCTCCAGCGGTCGAGATCGCTCGACCGATCGGCGCCATGGCCGGCACGGTCAGGGGTAGCGCCTTGAGAAGTCCGGCCAACGAGTTTGCATCCTGGGGCAGATTGTTCTGTGTGGCCTCGCGGGCCAGTGCAATCGCCACCGGCGACAACCCTGCCGCCTTGACCCACGACGATGTCGACGCCTTCGGTCGCCGCTTAGCAAGTCGGGCCGTTAGCCGAGCAAGGTCAAGATCTGGAGCCAGATCGATGCGCAAGGTTGCCGGAAGCCCAGCAGACAGCCGCTCTCGAAGACCAGGTCCCACGGCATACACGGGTCCGCCTTCGAGGCCTCGCTCGGTCACGATCACATCGCCCCGCGACACGTCTTGGCCCACGCGAAGAACGACGTTCTTGAGAGGTTCGCCGGCAAAGCGCTCGCCTATCACGGCAGACCATGTCACTTCGACGCCGCAGTTGGCCCCAACCAGAGGTGCCACGACAATGTCGTTCGTCTCGAACGGCGCCAACCAGGCTCCGTTGGAACCAACGCGGGGCCAGCTTGCGCCGCCGAGCGCAAAGACCGTTGCGACCGGTCGTTCGCGGCGTTCACGTTCGTCGGCCTCGAAGAGTAAGAACCCATCGGCTGCCCAGCCGTGCCAACGATGGCCGGTCTGGATGCTCACACCCAGCTGGTCCAGCCTATTTAGCCACGCCCGCAACAGTGGCGTCGCTCGAAACGACTCAGGAAAGACCCGGTGGCTGGTGCCTTCGAACGTTGACTCCCCTAACTCGGCACACCACTCGCGCAGGCTGTCAGGCGAGAACCGACGAATTGCTGGCTCGAGCGTTCGGCGTGCTTCGCCATACCGATCGAGCAGTGCTTCGATTGGTTCAGCGTGAGTGATATTGAGCCCACCCCGGCCGGCAAGCAGAAACTTACGCCCAACCGAACGTTTGTGTTCGTACACCGTGACAGCAAGACCAGCGGTCGCCAAAACCTCAGCTGCGATGAGCCCCGCTGGCCCGCCGCCGACGATCGCTATCTGCGTCTCGAAATTGGTTGGGCTGGCGGTCACGCCGCCACGGTACTGGGAAGGAGCGATAGCGTCTGGTTATGACCTTGATTCGAGCTCTCTCAACGGTGGTCTTTGTGACCGTCTTTGCGTTCACCGCAATCTTTGCGATCACCAAGTACTCCGATGCCCAAGAGACAAACTGTCCGGCTGGCACCACGCTCAGCGCCGATGGAGCGAGCTGTCTGTCCGAGGCAGTAAACGACAATGTCGTCACCACAACGAGCTGCACACAGGGGGTGCTTTCTGACGATGGCACGCAGTGCATCGTGCCCCGGGCAGACACAAACCCGCAGCCGGCTGGGATCCCCGTCCAAGCGCCAATCCCGACCTTCACCGGCTAGCTCTGCTCCCGATACTCAACTATTTGGGGGCGAAGCGCTGTCCACCGTCGAGGCGGATGGTGTCGCCATTGAGCATCGGGTTTTCGATAATGGCCACCGCAAGGCGGCCGTATTCATCTGGCCTTCCCATGCGGCGAGGAAAAGCCGCATCCTTCGTCATGTTGTCGGCCCGTTCCTCGGTCACTCGAGCCGTCAGTCCGGTGTCGAACAGACTCGGAGCGATCGTGTTCACCCGAATGCCAAGTGATCCGAGATCGCGAGCCATAGTCAGGGTCATGCCAGCTACGGCGGCCTTGCTGGCGGTGTAGGCGACCTGTCCAATCTGGCCTTCGAACGCTGCGATCGACGCGGTGTTGATCATGACTCCGCGTTCGCCGTCGACGTTTGGCTCGTTCTTGCTCATGTGAAACGCTGCAAGTCGGTTGACATTGAATGTTGCGATGAGATTCAGATCGACGACTGCTCGGAAATCATCGAGCGAGAACGGTCCGTCTTTGGACACCGTGCGCCCAGCTTTGCCCCCTCCGGGCGTGTTCACCGCAGCGTCTACTCCGCCAAGTGCTTCGACAGCTTCGTTGATGACCAGCTCGGTCGCGTCGAAGTCCACAACATCGATTGGGTGCCAAGTGCCGCCGAGTTCGGCTGCTACTTCGGCACCGGCTGAGCCGTCGCGGTCCAATATGGCGACCTTGCCGCCACCGGCCGCAATCCGTACTGCAGTCGCTCGACACATGCCCGATGCGCCACCAACCATGAGTGCCCGCAGGCCCTGCAACTCCATAGCGCTCCTTCAGCAATGCTTCGATGTCGTTGCGACGCACATTAGGGTCATCGCAGCCACGCCAGCCAATCTCGCATCATCTGATCCAAGGCCCTTGCTCTTGCCGGGCCGGAATCTGTTGTTCTGAGACTCGTTCTGTGGTGACCCGGTCGTCGCCCGGCTGACCAACCAGCTCACTACCAATCTGTGAGTAGTACTTCTCAATCAGAACGCAAATGTGCCGAAAGACACCTATGAGTGACTTATCGCAGCTCGCTGAAACACTGCTCGATCCCGATACTTCAGAGCAACAGGTCTCGGACCGGGCACTCGTGCAGGTTCTTGAACGGGCTGCTGTATCTGATCCAGCGTCGACGCTGCATGCGTTCGACCCTGATGACCGGAGCCCCTGTCGACCGCCTGAAGCGCTCGCCAAGATCTTCCGGACACCTGCTCACCTGGTACCACTCGACGAACTATGCAGCGATGGCGGCCGCGACGAACTGGAGGCGGCCTGGACCCGGGCGCTTCGATTCGGAGGTAGTCGGGTAGCCATTGAGGACGTCGACCAGCCCGGTTCGACGCGGTGGTGGTCAGTACTCAACCTGACAAGCCTCTTTGGCTGCGTCATTGTCGCGATTGCCAGCGAAGTGATCCCCCAAGAAGTCGACAACCTCGTGCCCCGGCAGTGCACAATGCGGACCGACGAGGCATCAATGATTACCAATGTCGACGAAGCCTGCACGCTCATGCTCGGATACAGCCGCGAAGAGTTGCTCGGTAAAACCAGCTTGCAATTCGTTCATCCCGACGACCATGAGTCCGCCATTGTTGGATGGATTAAAATGCTCGACGCGCCCGGCACGTCGTTGCGCATGAAACTGCGATACGTCCGAGCAAGCGGCGAGGCCTTCTGGACCGAAGTCACCTATCACAACCGGCTCCAAGATCTCGGATGGATCGATCGAGAAATTGTCGATGTCCATGAGCAGGTCGGGGCTCAGATCGAGGCCAGCCATAAGGACCGGGTGATCCGGGGACTTGCCGATGTGTTGCCAAGTGGCGTGGCACAGTTCGACCTTGGTATGGCCGTCATTTTCTCAAATGACCGCTGGCGAGAGATCACGGGCACGGACGAGTCGACCGAAGCTCAAGATCTCAGCACCTACCGGAACTTGTTCGTCGAACCCTCGTTTCCTGAGCTCTATCGAAATGTGAGACGAGGCCTCGCTGCGACCGGCAGCTATGACGGCGAAATCACGATCACACCCGGCGGCGGCGCGGCCCTTCGCCGGTGTCGACTGGCCTTTCGTTCACTTATCGACGGGAGTGAGACTCCGACCGGCTATGTCGCCTGCATCGATGACATCACCGACGGGTGGCGTCTCCAGCAGCGTCTTGTCGATCAGGCAACACGCGATCAGCTGACCGGGCTTATCAATCGCACAGCAGCTCTCGAACATCTTGACGAGACGCTCGACAAGGCACAACAGGCCGGCACCTCTACCGCCGTGATCTTCGCTGATCTCAACGAATTCAAACGAGTCAACGACGTGCTTGGTCATGCCGCTGGCGACCAACTCCTGTGCGAAGTCGCCGCCAAAATCCTTCGGGTCGTTCGTGGCTCCGACGTCGTGGCCCGCCAGGGTGGCGACGAGTTCCTGATCATCTGCGACGACGTCAATGGCTACACCGAAGCGATCGAGGTAGCGAGGCGGGTCATCAACGCCATATCGGGCTCATACCGAGTTGGGGAAGACCTGATCGATACCAGCGCCAGTTGTGGAATATCCATTGATCTCAACGGCGACCACACTGGCGAACGCATGATCGCAGAGGCCGATCTCGCAATGTACGAACGTAAGCGGAACCGCAGCCAGGAGCCCGGTCTCTTCCAGCAAGCCATGTTCGAGGAACAGCGCCAGGAGCTCAATCGCGACAGCGCGCTGGCTCGGGCTATTGAAGACCAGAGTCTCGTACTCCACTACCAACCAATCGTTGACCTTCAGAGTGAACAGACCGTTGGCTACGAAGCCCTCTTGCGATGGAACTTCGAAGATCAACTCGTGATGCCTGATCAGTTCATCGGGCTTGCCGAGCGCAGAGGGCTCATTATCCCTATTGGCGCATGGGTCGTCGACGAAGTATGCCGCCAGGCAAGTATGACCGACGACAGCTCCACGACGTGGTCGCTCAATGTCTCTCCGCTTCAGTTGCGCGACGCTGCGTTCGACAGTGTTGTTGCCCAGGCGATTGACCGTCACGGCATCAAGCCACATCAACTCGCCTTGGAGCTCACCGAAGGTGTCATTGTTACCAATGATCACTCCACCCAGGCGTTGTTGCAGCGGCTTCGTGAAATCGGCGTCAAGCTCATCATCGACGACTTCGGCACCGGCTATGCGTCTCTCGATTATCTGCGAAACTTTCCGCTGCACGGTCTCAAGATCGACCGTTCCTTTACCGCCGATCTGGCAAATGAACGCACACACACTATTGTCTCGACCGTGGTGGCTCTCGCCGGTGCCCTCGATGTGAGTTTGGTCGTCGAAGGTATCGAGACGCCTGAACAGGCCGTACAGGTGGCAGCGACCGGCGCTGTTCATGCCCAGGGGTACTTGTTCGGTCGCCCCCAGCCGCTCTCGCAGTGACGAGCCGGGGCTAAGTTGCTCCGTTCGCCAGTCCGGTGAGCCCAGACGGCTCATAGGGTCCAACAACGATGTGCTCAAGCACCCCGATACCGGTGCGCTCGCCATCGGTGACCGTGACGACCTGTTGCACGTGGATGTTCTCGGGCGAGGTCAGATCCAGATCAGCCGGTTCGAAGCTCTCGCTATGCATGGCGAACTCACCCTGCCACGCTCCTTGGCGCCAGGTGGGGTGCCCATACCCAAGGCCCTTCATCTGGAACCGAAGGTGCGGCGTCATTTCAATCGTGCGTACCTTGCCGTGCAGATCGATCAGGTCGAGCTCGCAAGACTCCGCCAAACGAGTGCCCGACTGGTACTTGACCCGGTGCACTGCTGTTGCCATGTGGGTGGCCGTTGCATCAAGCTCGTGGGGTATGTCGGCAGAACTTGGATACAGCGGCGAGGTGAGCCCTTCCCTGACCAGAGCCTGGCCTTGGGGTCCATCGAAGAACACTGCGTGAGAAATGTGATCGTCCCAAATAAGCGGCGCCCAGAGAAAGAAGGCGCTGCCCATCTTCTGCGGTGCACCGATCTGTACTCGTTCGCCGACACCCCGCATGCCCCAGGACCGGTCTTTGGTGCCGTGCCAGGCATCGACTTCGAATTCGCCGTCGGGGTGTTGGACCGTTCCGGTCCAGCGACCGAATTGCGCGAACCTGGTGGCGTCCATAACACGGCGTTGTCCTGACCACAAGACCTGTCGCGCTTCTTGGATTGGCGAGGTCCGAGCCGAGAACCGCAGATCGGCACTAATTCCTGTCTCGTTGTCGTCGACGATGACCCGAGCACTCCGAAGCGGTTCATCGATTTCGAGCCGGAATGGCCCCATGGCCATGTCGGTACGTTCTTGGGGTGCCCTTCCCGACGCAAAGAAACAGTGCTGCCGGCCGCCGGCTTCGACCGTGCTGAACGCACAGTCCAGAATGCCGCGGTGCGGATACACCGCGAGACCGAGGCCAAAGTACTGCGATGCATCGGAGCGATAGCCATTGAACCAGGTGCGGTCATAAAAGTTCGGATCCGACGTTGCGGGATGAGCGACCGGCTCCGGTGTCTGGTGGATGGGAAAGTCGTCGAGCTTGTTCAGCATCGGTGGCTCCAGTTCATGGTTGCGGATTCTCGGTAATGAAGTCGATAACGGCTTGGTCGAAGGCCTCAGGCTGCTCTGCGTTGATCGCATGCCCTCCCTCGACGTTGATCTGGGTGAAATGCGCAATGAGCTGTTGCGCCTGCGCCGCAAATGGTTGGAATGCTGATTCCCACTGCCCGTTTACTAGCAACACGGGCATCGTCAATTCGCTCATGCGATCGGTGGACTTCCAGGTGTGTCGTCGGGCCATGAAAATTTTCACCGCATGGAGCGGCATCGCATCGGCGGCCTGCACCATGCGGGCTTTGACCGGTTCGGGCAATCGTTTGGCGTTGATGGGATGCACCGGAAGGTCGCGGGTGGACACGAGCTCGGGAACATGGCCGTTGTCGTTCTGGGAGACTCCCTGGCGTTTGATACCAAACGCCGCTCGCGAGTTCGTGAAGATCAGGCCACGAGCGACCTCAGGGTTGGCCAGGCAGTACAGAATTGTGATCGCGCCGCCGAGCGATTGACCGCAGATCCACCACGTGTCGATCCCGTGCGCCGATCGAATTCTTTCGAATTCTCCAATGAGATTATCGGCGCTATACGCAGCTGAGTCCGTGGGGGCTTCGGATCGACCGTGTCCCAGTAGTTCGACCATGATCAGTCGGTAGTGCCGGCCCAGTACGTCGCGATTCAGGTCCCATTGGGCGTTACTCGACAAAAAACCGTGCACGAGCAACAGAGGCGGACCATCAGGGTTACCAACTTCTTCGGCGAACATCGACATATTAGGGCGGCCGGGACTCAAACGATCTTGGAGTCGGGCTTACCCCAATAGCGGTCGCGCAACAGCCGCTTGTAGAGCTTGCCAGTTGGCAGACGAGGCAGTTCGACCTCGAAGTCGACGCTTCGGGGACACTTGTAGTGAGCGATCGTCTCTCGGGTGAACGCAATAAGTTCAGCAGCCAGGGCATCGTCGGCCTGCACGCCGTCGGCGGGCTGGACCA
>Ga0079202_10000844_pt1 | contig 10998 bp, 8 predicted proteins | sample PorBlaBluebeHill_FD_68601 | JGI IMG/M metagenome (GOLD analysis project Ga0079202, IMG submission 68601) | Marine algae microbial communities from Blueberry Hill - Blueberry Hill, Maine | ecosystem: Host-associated > Algae > Red algae > Blade | place: USA: Blueberry Hill, Maine
CTATATTAAATTTTGCTAATCTGTAAGCAGATGCTAAAGTAATAAACAACCCAATTATTGGTATAAAAGACATAGAAAAACCAGACCAATGTAAAGACCAATCGCTTGATGTAGCCATTGGTGGAGCACCTACTGCTATAGCAATTAATTTATACATAATAATACCAGGAACCAATCCGCTGGTAACCATATCTGCAAGAGAATCTAATTGTAAACCTAAATCGCTTTGTACATTTAGTTTTCTTGCTAAAAGACCATCGAAAAAATCGAAAAATATGCCTAAAAAAACAAATAATGCAGCAGTAACAAAATGGTTATTAACGGCAAACAACACTGCAATACTTCCACATAAAAGATTAAGAAGGGTTACAAAGTTTGGAATGAAGTTTTTAATTTGCATTTGGTTAGTTTTTTGTAAAAATAGTAAAGTATTTTAATTTAAAACAACTATTGGTATTTCTGATGTGAAATTATCACAAAAAAATAATATTTTTTTCATTTAACAATATATATAAATCAATAATAGCGATAGCTAACGTTTCTTTTTTTAATAAAACATAAAGAAAAAAGACCGTTTTAATTTAATTATTTAATATTTGAAATACTACTGATACAATATAGTACGCTATTTGAAGTTTTATATATAGAAAAATTACACCATCTTTGTAAAAAAATTGCATTTGAAACTACTAATTACACTTGTTTTATCTATGGTGTCGCTTACACTATGTGGACAAACCAAATATTCTAACGAATTCATGAATATTGGTGTGGATGCTGCAGCTTTGGGTATGAGTAATGCTGTTACTGCAAACGCTAATGATGTTAATGCTGGATATTGGAATCCTGCTGGATTAATTAACGTTGAAGACAAACAACTGTCTTTAATGCACTCCAGTTATTTTGCTAATATTGCTAATTACGATTATGCAGCTTTTGCAATGCCTTTAGACGATAGAAGCGCTATAGGAATATCGCTAATTCGCTTTGCCGTAGACGATATTTTAGACACTACACAATTAATAGACGACCAAGGTAATGTTAACTACGATCGTGTTAGCTTATTTTCTACTGCAGATTACGGACTAACTTTTTCTTATGCTAGAAAATTACCTGTACAAGGTTTAAATTATGGAATTAATGCAAAAGTAATACGACGTGTTATAGGCGATTTTGCTAATTCTTGGGGATTTGGGTTTGATGCTGGAATACAGTTTGAAACAGATAACAATTGGCAATTTGGTATCATGGCAAGAGATATTACAACAACCTTTAATTCTTGGAGTTACGACGAAGAGGCCTTTGCAAGAGTACAAGGAGCTGTAGAAGGACAAAACCAAGAACTACCAGAAACTACAGAAATTACAATACCTAAATTACAATTTGGTATTTCTAAAAACTATGTATTCCATTACGATTATAGCTTAAAAGCAGCATTAAATTTAAATGTTAGATTCGAGCAAAACAACGATATTCTTTCAACTTCTTTTGCAAGTATAAATCCTGCTTTAGGTTTCGAGTTTGGTTATATAGATATGATTTATTTAAGAACTGGAGTTGGAAATTTTCAAAATGAATTGCAAATTGATAATTCTGAAAGTTTAAGTTTTCAGCCAAGTTTTGGTGTCGGTTTTAAATATAACGGCATTCAAGTAGATTATGCTTTTACAGATATTGGAGACCAAAGTATAGCCTTATATTCTAACGTGTTTTCTGTAAAATTAGACTTTAGCGCTTTTAGATAAAATAATATTTTATATGAAGAAAATTTTACAAGCTTTACTTCTACTTTCATTCTTTTTTTCTTTTTCTCAAATACCACAACTTACAGATAATACCGAAATAAGTATTATTACAATAGGACCAGGAAATTTACTTAACGATAGTTTTGGACACAATGGGTTTAGAGTAAAAAACGAATACCTTGACGCTATTTACGATTATGGTCGATATAATTTCGACGACCCAAACTTCTACACCAATTTTGCAAGAGGCAAACTAAAATATTTAATGGGAGCAGCAAATAGTAAGTCTATATTTGCTTTTTACAAATCTCAAAATAGAACAATTAAAGAGCAGGTTCTTAATTTAAATCAAGAACAAAAAGCAGCACTTTTAAACTACTTAGCCAATAATTACAAACCTGAAAATAGAGCCTATCTTTACGATTTTTTCTATAATAATTGCGCAACAAAAATTCGTGATGTTTTAGAGACTGTTTCAAATGGAAATATTGAGTACAAAACACCAAAAGTCTATAAAGAAGAAACCTTTAGAGATCTAATACAAAATAACTTATACTGGAATTCTTGGGGAAGTTTTGGTATTGACATTGCTTTAGGCTCTGTAATAGATAGAACTGCAACACCAAGGGAGTATATGTTTTTACCAGAAAACATCTTTCAGTTTTATAATGAGGCACACTTTAAAGACTCTGAAAAAAAGTTAATTAAAGAGACTGAAATTATTTATTTACAGAAAGAAAATTTTAAAAGAGGTCGTTTTTTGTTAAGCCCTATTTTTATAATTTCAATACTAAGTATTATTATAATTTTTATAACCTATAAAGACAATAAAAACAATAAACGCTCTAAATGGCTTGATGGTGTTATTTTTACTATTACCGGAATTATTGGCGTTTTACTATTACTACTTTGGTTTGCCACAGACCACTCTGCTACTGCACAAAACTATAACTTACTTTGGGCTTGCCCAATTAGTTTAATTGCACTGTTTCAAATATTTAAAAGCAGTACTAAGCGTTGGGTAATTGGTTATCTAAAACTACTTGTTATTATGTTATGTCTTATGGGTTTACATTGGGTAATTGGTGTGCAAGTTTATGCTTATGCACTAATTCCTTTACTAATTGCCTTGTTTGTAAGGTATGTATACTTAATTAAACTTTTAGGGAATAAAAAAGATTAGAGAAACTAAATAACTGTTTACTGTCCTCTAAAGAAAATAACTGTACTTAATGTTTTAATTGCAATATTAAAATCTAGTAAAAAACCGCGATGTTTAATATAATACAAATCGTATTCTAATTTTACCAAACTATCATCTATACTTGAGCCATAACGAGCTTTAACTTGAGCCCAACCTGTTAGTCCTGGTTTTACAATATGTCTTGTATGGTAAAATGGAATAACTTGAGCTAATTCGTTTACAAACATTGGTCGCTCTGGTCTTGGTCCAATAATGCTCATTTCTCCTTTAAGTATGTTTATTAACTGTGGTAATTCGTCTAAACGAGTGGTTCTTAAAAAACGACCAAAAGCAGTAACTCTCGAGTCGTTTTTTTGAGCCCAAACTGCTCCACCAGCTTCAGCGTTTGTAACCATACTTCTAAATTTATAAATTTTAAAAGGCTTACCATTTTTACCAATACGTTCTTGCAAGTATAGTAAAGGACCTCTATTACCTATACCATTTCCAATAGCAATAAATGGTAAAAAAATTAGAGAGCAAATAATACCTATAATAGATAAAAGAATATCAAAAAAACGTCTATAAGCCAAATACAGTTTGTTTTTATTGTTTTTACTAAACGGAAAATACTTATAAAAATCCTTACCTATAAATTGTACAGGTACTCTATAAGACATCTCTTCGTAAACTTGCGTATATTCTCTAATTGGGTAACCACGCTCTAAAAGCGTACTTAAATCTACGTAAATTGAAGGTGAAATATTTTCGGAATTTGAACTTGCTACAACTATTTCAGAGATATTTTCCTTAGCAATAATCTCATGAATTTTATTAGGTTGATATTCTGTAATACCTCTATACTTTATACATTCTTCTTTTTCATCTTCACAATTAATAAAACCAATTATTTGATAATTTAAATCGGCAGCTTTAATAGATTCTACAATAGCCTCTATATTAGAAGTTTCGCCAATTAAAAGTGCTCTTTTATAAAAGCGTGGAGACGTAACAAAATTAATATAAGCTAATCTCCAAAGTAAAAGTGGTAATACAATAGCTAAATAGAAGTATAAAATTTCAATACGATTGTCTGGCAGTATTGGTGTAAAATAAGGCGTTAATAAATAGACTAAAACTGTTGTAGATGCTGTTAATAATACAGCACTTGTAACGGTTTCTATTTTACTGGATTTTCTTAAATCGTATAGCTCAAAAATTGTCCCAAACCCCATAATATAGATTATTAAAACAATAAGCCATCTCCAATTATTTTCGTCAATTCTTAAATAATCTATGTCTGTAAAAAAACTAAACCCATATAAAGCACAACCAATAGCAAAAATATCGAAAAGCCTTAATAAGACCTTTCTTTCTGATATTTCGAAATGAATATTAGATTGTTTAGACATTAGTTGGTTGGTTGTGTGTAAATATAGTAAGTAATTAATGGTATACAAGATTTAAGCGCTAATCCACTTAAAATTATTTTAAAATCGTCTTCCATTTTTGTTTAACAACTTCCCAGTTATAACCTTCTACTTTTTTTCTTGCTTCTTTTGTTAAGTCTTCTAATTCAGCTTTATTTTCTTTAAGTCTTAAAATTTCTGTAACAAAAGCGTCAATGTTATTTGGAGGCACGAGAATTCCTGTTACATTACCTTCAATTAAAAAAGGTATTCCACCAACATTAGTAGAAATTACAGGTAAACCCAATGCCATAGCTTCAATAATACTAACTGGCATGTTATCGAAATTTGTAGTATTTATAAAAACATTTTTATCTTTAGATAAACTAATCCATTCCTTTTTAGATAGTTTTCCTGTAAAATTAATAACCACGTTTAAAGCGTTAGCATAGGCTTTAGTTTCTTGTAAACTGCCATCGTTATCTGGCCCAACCATTGTTAGGCTTGATTTTACACCTTTTTGCTGAAGCTTAAATAATACATCGACAGCTAAATTAGGATTATAAATTCGTGAAAACGAACGTACCCAAAGTAGTTTAACAATATCTATATCTCTTTGCTTATAATTATAATTTTTAAGGTCTATACTGTTTGGAATAATTGAAACATTAATAAAACCAAAGTCTATAAATGCTGCAGCAATAAATCCTGAAGGTGCAATATTTACAAAAGCATAATTAAATATAGCGTAACTTAATTTAGGGTTATTATGTAATCTATTTGGTAAATTTCCACCATGCAAAATAGGAAGGTATTTTAACTTAAAAAAGCGACATAATTGGCTACTTAAATAAGCATAATAAAAATTTTGAGTGCTGTAGGTATCTATTAAAACATAATCTGTCCAATTTTTATTTTTAATAATAGACCATAACATATCTAATAAACGAAACGTTTTGTTTTTTTTGTTAGAAACAGATTTCACCTTAAAGCCTTCATTAGATAATGCTTTGCTTAACGTATCTATTGTAGTAACTGTTTTCCCTTTTGAAGACAATTTATTACCAATGTACAGGAGGTTTTTCATTGTAGTTTATAGAGTTTTAAATTACCTTCAATGTGTATAATCTCTAAAGGATATTTCTTTTTTGTAACAATATAGTTTACTCCAAAGCTACTTAAAACAGCTATTCTTTGGTCTATAGTTTTAGTGTTTGCAAGTGTTGTTTGGTCTTTTTTCCATTTTATAAATTGTGCAGGATTTCCTTCTATAATCATAGAAGCACCTTTAGAGTCTAAAATTACAGAACGTTTTGATGCACCTCTATAATGATGACCTCCAAAAATTACAGCGTCTTTATTTGTGTTTTCTAAAATATAAATAGCCATTTTATCTACAGGTAATGGTTTTGTAGAATTTACACTTCCAACACTTAAATTATTTGGTAAAATTAGTCTTGACAAATCGTCGCCAACAAACGGTATACTATTAAACACACTTAATTTACAAATTATTAACAGTACAGCATAGACTGAAAAAAGGGCTGGTAATAAATAATTTTTATTAATCTTATTGTTTAATAACTCAAGCAGATAGGCCATAGCAAAAAATGAAGGTACAATTGCTATTTTTTGAGCACGAATTAGCTGGAACGATAGTCTTAAATTTAAATTTAAAACCGAATTAAAAAACTGCTCTACATAAACACTAATAGATGGTAATACAACTAATACTAAAGTTAAAACTGTTATTAATTTAGCGCGTTTAAAATGAGTTTTATCACTTTTTTTAATAAACAAATAAAGTAAAATTGGAACAACATAAAACAGCGTTTTAAAATGTAACCATTGTTTTAAATAGTTTAATGGCTGGGTAAAAAATGCTGGTATTCTTGCATTGAAAGCTTCAGAGAAAGCATTAATATCGTAATTTACTATACTAGACGTTTTTCCAAAATAGGTTAAAACAAAAGGTAGCATTCCTATTGCTAATGCCAAATGTAATGCTAAAACATTTTTTACACTTAAAAGGGCTTTCATTTTAAAAATAACAACCAGTAAAACAAGAAGCGTTAAATAAAGTAAAATACCTCCCAACCCAGTAATTGGATGGCAGTTAAAAATTAAACCAATTAAAAAAGCAGATAAAAGAAGTGCCTTAAAATTCTTGTTTAATACTAAAAAAGGAATAGGGAATAATGCTATATATAATGTACGTGGCATCATTGCCCAAAGGTCTGCAATACCCCAAATTTCGAATCCTGGCAACCAAACAATACCTCGTAAAAGAAATGAAAACAACAAAGCAATCCAAAAATTAGAAACAAATTTATAGATTAAAAAAAACCATAAAATACCAAATAAAAGATGACAAACAGTATTTAATACATTTACAGCTTGCACATAATTATTATCTGTAAATTTTGCTATAAACCTAAGCGATTGCACGTAAAAAGGCGTATAATATTTTACATTATTAATGTCGTTAACGTAAAGGTCTCTTTTAAAAAGTTCTGGATTATCAAACTTTTGAGCAACTGGAATAATATTTTGAATATCAGACGATAAGCTACTGTAAGGTGCCTTTAAATTTCCTACGTAAAAACCTAAAGCAATAATTAAATGTATTGCAAAAACCAGTAGAAAATGTTTGGTTTTAGGTTTTTGCATTTACTTAGCTTTTGGTGCTTTCATTATATCGTAATGTACAGCTTGAAGTAATAATTGAAACCCAACAATAATAGTTAGTGTTACAAACATAATAGTTCCTGTTGGTGCAAAAAGGTCTTGACTTGAGTAAAACCACCAATTATAAATACCATAAATTAAACCAAATAAAAACAAAGGTGTACCTAATAATATATAAACAGACGAGATATTAAAATCGTAAACAAAATAAGATTTAAAAAGCCTATTTATATATGTTTTTAAAAGTTTAGGTAAAAACACAAAGGGCATTTTCCAGACTTGCATACTCGACTTTTCTTCTCCATAAATAGCTGGCATTGGCACGTCTTTAATTACTGCATCTTGAAAATAAAGTTGAGAAATTAAAGAGGTTTCAAAATAATAACGATTAGAAATTTCACTAAAATCTAAACGCTTAAGTGTTTCGGTTTTAATGGAAAAAAAGCCATTGGTTGGGTCGAAATTATTCCAGTAACCTGTAGCTGCTTTGGTTAAAAAGGATAATCCTAAATTACCCATTTTTCTAAAAAACGGCATTTTTTTAAGTGCGTTAAAATCTCTAAAGCGATTGCCTTTAGCGTACGACGCTTCATTATTAATTAACGGTTCTATTAGTTTTTTAATGTAAGTCGTGTCCATTTGGTCGTCTGCATCTACTTTAATAACAATATCCATTTGGTCTTCAATAGCTTTTAAAAAACCTGCTTTAGTTGCACCTCCTACTCCTAAATTTTTAGGGTTTTTAATATATTCTACGGCCTTGAAAGCTGTAAGTGCTGCTTCTGGTAATTGTTGTGCACTACAGTCGTCTACAACATAAACTTTAGTCACCAAATCTGGCAACTTATTTAATACGTTAACGATATGCTTAGAAGCATTAAAGTATGGGATAACGACTGCTATTTTATTTAGATTTGGCATTTGTAAAATAATATCGTGGTACAATTAGTAAAATAGTAATTAATATAAAGTAACCTAAAATAGTAAATACAGACCTATAAAGGTATAAATGTTCTCCAAAATAAAGTGTCACTAACATAGCGATAACCATTCCGTTTAGCACTAATTTTAAAGAACTTGCTTTTCCAAATTTAAGATATAAATAAGAGGTAAGCCATTTTAAATAAAAGAATAATCCAACTAAACCTACTTCATTTATTAAACTTAAATAAATATTATGTGCAGAAGAGCTAACAAGTAATCGGTTATTTACACCAATACCTATAGGTATTACGTAAGGATTATTTGCAATATACTTTAAATACATAATCACAATTTTATCTCTTCCTGCTCCTAAATCTTGATACAATTGAGCAACATCTATGTTTTCGGCCTTAAAAGCATCTGGAGTAGAAACTTTATTAATAACGCGACCTTCTATTGTTGCTCTTATGGTTTCTATAAGTTCTAAATTAAAAAAGAATGCAATTACTATAATTAAAGATAAAAGTACAGACAAGGCTAAAAATTTTCTTGTTTTCATGATAAAAATGTAACACCCAAAAATTAAAAGTGCTAAATATGTAGTACGTGAACCCGAAATACCAATTACTGCAAGGCTTGATACTAAACTTGCAATTATAAGAATTTTATTAACCTTTAATTCTTTTTGAAAAAATAAACCAATCGCATAAACTAACGATATAAACATAGTCATCCCTAAACATATTTTATTGGGACCAAGTGCTCCAGATAAAAAACCTCCATAGGCTTCTTCGTAAACACTATTCCATAAAAAAGGCACAAAACCATAATGTTGTAGAAATACCAAAACAGCCTCTGCAATAGATAACAGCAATACAATACTTGCTAAACGTTTGTACTTACTTCTATCCCTTAAATACATAGCGACTAAAACACCAGTATAAAAGAAAATGACTAAGTGATAATAGTATAAAACAGATTTAATAAACCATAATGGTCGTCCTTTAAAAACACTAAATAATGCTGTAAAAATTAGTGTAAATCCACACCACATCATAAATGTATTAAATGTTTTTAAATAACTTTTTGTACGTATATAATAGAAAATAAGCGTCTTGTTATTATAGATAATAAACAGTAAAAGAAGACCTACCAAATCGTACAACCGCAATTCGTTATCGCCTTGTATGTTATAACCAACAACTGGTAAATTATAGAAATAAGAGACTATCATTGCTAAAACCGTAAGCTTAATATATAACGGCTTAAACAACAAACTACAACGCTTATTTAAATAATTGGCTTTTGTCATTTTAAGTTAAGATAGACTTGTAATCGTTAATAAGGATTTCTGAAATTACTTCCGATGAGAAATGAGTTTCTATGTGCTTTTTTAACGCTATTCCTTTTATTTTAGCACTCTCGATATTGCTAATATAATTTATTATTGTTTGAGATAATACTGTACCATTTCCCGAAGGTATTATTTCTCCTAAATTAGGATTTGCAATTACCAAATTACAGTTTCCAACATTGGTAGTAATTGTAGGTAATGCTGCTAAACCGTATTCTAAAAGTGCGATTGGTAAACCTTCAGATTTAGAAGACAACACTGCAATATCGCTTTGTTTTAAAATATTAGAAACATCTGGTTTACTACCATAAATAAAAACTTTTTTATCTAATTTTAATAGTTCTATTTTTTGCTGAATAGCTTTAGAGTACACATCTTTAAAATCTTTACCAACACAATGTAATGTCCAATCTGGAAATTGCGCTACTACTTTATTAAAGGCTTCAAATAAATTAAAATGATCTTTTTGTTCGCGTAAATTTGCCAGATGAATAATCCGTTTTCCTGCTTCACCATTTAAAATAGTGACATTATCAACTTTAGTTTTAATAGCAAAATTCGATAAATATTTCACTTCTTTACAGTTTAAGTTTTCTTTTGCCCAAATCTCTAAAGGACTATTAACACTGTAAATTTTAGAAAAATAACGTGAGCATTTTTTTAGCATTTTATAAGAACGTACTTCTAAAAACTCACTATTACCATAGTGATCATGCCAAACAATTTTTACATTTTTATTTAATTTTTTTATTATTGTTGCTAAAAAAAATGAAGTAGAATGTGCATGTATAATTTCAATTTTATTGGTTTTAATAAAGCTATTTAATAATTTTATTGCCTTAAAATCTATTGTTTTCTTCTTATTTAAAAATAGATACTTTACTTCTTTATTTATACTTTCCTTTAACAAGCCCTCTGCTCTTGTAGCACATAAATAAGAGCCTTCAATTTTAAACACCAAAGCATTTGCAATATTTACAGCAACACGCTCTGCTCCTCCTGTTTGTAAAGAATCTATAAGTTGTAAAACTCTCATTTTATTGCTTTAATATTTTAGCTATTTCACTTTCGAACACCTCTAAAGTGTATTGTTGAGACCATTGTAATGCAGCGTCAGATTTTGCTTGCAATTGGTCTATATTATTTAAATTCTTAATTATTTTGTTTGTAGCCTCAATTAATGTTGGTTCAATTAAAACGCCTCTATTACCATAACCTAACATATAAGGCACACATGATATTTTTGTTACTATTGGTATACATCCAAAAAACATAGCCTCTGCAATGGCTTTAGGCCAACCTTCAGATTTGGAAGGCAAAATAGAAAAATGTGCTGTTTTAAAGGCTGTTTTTATTACTGCTTTTGGTTGGTTGCCATGAATAATGATGTCACTTTTTAAATTGTTTACAGAAATATAATTAGACAATTCATTTTTTAAAACACCATCACCAAATATATCTAATTGTACTTTATAACCTTGTCTCTGTAATGCTTCAATTATTTTAATTGCTAATAACGGTCTTTTGCCAGCTACCAAACTACCTACAAATACAAATTTTAAAACAGTGTTATAATTGCGTTTTTTTATGGTTTCAATTTCAGAATTAGAATAAGTTGCAGTAAAAAAAGGTTTAATATTTTTAGTCTGGTTTTCCCACTTTCCATAAACCAAAACCTGCATGTTTTTTGTTAAT
>Ga0079202_10000853_pt1 | contig 10952 bp, 7 predicted proteins | sample PorBlaBluebeHill_FD_68601 | JGI IMG/M metagenome (GOLD analysis project Ga0079202, IMG submission 68601) | Marine algae microbial communities from Blueberry Hill - Blueberry Hill, Maine | ecosystem: Host-associated > Algae > Red algae > Blade | place: USA: Blueberry Hill, Maine
TAATTGTCAGTGCACTCCAAAGTTCGCAATGAAACGTTTTCAGAAAGGTCCAATTCAACAAAATCATTCACACTACAATGTAGAAATTCTAAGTTTTCGAAGCGTTGAATACCATCAAGACTCACTATATCTTGATTGCGCAAGTTTAAAGAACTTACTTGTAGCGCTTCATCAACATCAATTTCTCCATCATTATTAAAATCTGCATCTCTATCTCCTATTCCATCACCATTCTCATCTACACAAAGAGTATTTACCAATGCATTCTTAAAATTTTCATCTTCAAACTCAATCACTTGACCATATCCAGAATAACTCAATCCCATCACTAAGAATAGAATCACTCCCATACTCCTAACTCCAATGCCGTTATTTTTCATGCTATCTCATTCAAATGACTAATAAGAAAGGTTTGCTACCTCACTGCCTTTCCCCAAGATAGAAAGATTTCTCCTTAATCATTGCATCCAACTACAATTCTACCCTACACTAATCTCACAACCACTCAAATTATCAGAAAATCTTCTCATATTTACATGACAATGTAAAATCACAATGGCAAAGAAAAAAGCGACATTTAGCTTCGATACAGCATATCAAGAACTTGAAGGAATACTCGAGCAACTCCAATCAGAAGATAGCCTAGATAATCTAGAAGCTCAAGTCAAAAAAGCAACAGACCTCATCTTAGCTTGTAAGGGCAAACTCAGAGAACTCGATACCTTAGGAGACAAGACGATTAACCCAGATGACTAATCAATCCATCCTCTTCGCCACAGGAAACCAACACAAGGTCGATGAAGTCAAGACCATCATAGGTGACTCTTATCAGTTCCAAACATTGAAGGATATCAATTGGACAGATGAGATCATCGAAGATGGGACTACCTTCCATCAGAATGCCTTCATCAAAGCTAGCACACTATACACTGTAGGCAATTCTCTTGTCCTCAGTGAAGACAGTGGCATCGAAGTTACAGCTCTTGAGAATGCCCCTGGTATCTACTCAGCTCGCTATGCGAGTATGCATGACAGCGATCTAGACAATACTAACTTTCTTCTCAATAATCTAGAAGGAATACGGAACCGAAATGCAAGATTCATCGCAGTCGTCTGCTTGATCAATGCTGGTGAGGTTAAATTTTTTAAAGGTGAATGGTACGGTAAGATCGCCGATGCTGCTTATGGAAAAGGTGGATTTGGCTACGACCCAATCTTTATCCCAGAAGGTCACGAGCAGACTACAGCAGAATTAGGTGATAGCGTAAAGCGTAAAGAAAGTCATCGATCGAAGGCCTTCCTTCAATTTAAAACATACTGGGAAGGTAGAGATCAAGGATAACCAAGACTCCAAAGACTACACTTGCCACACCATTTGTGGTAAAGAATGCCTTATTGATTCTCGACAGATCTGTAGTAGTTACTATCCGATGTTGGTAGACTAAAAGGAAGAGGAAGATCGCAACTGCAATCCAATGCACAATATGCGCTTGAATACCTGCATCATGGAGAAAGTAACCTGCCGCAATCAATGCGAGACCAGTTACTACATGTAATCCAATTGATATCAACATTGCTTTCTCTCTCCCAAGATTAGCTGGGATAGAATTGAGATTATGATCGCGGTCAAAGGTATCATCTTGCATCGCATAAAGGATATCAAATCCCGCTACCCATGTGAAGACGGCAATCCCATAAGTCAAGACAGCTGGATGAATCTGACTTGTCACAGCCATGTATGCTCCAATTGGTGCTAGAGCCAATCCAAGACCAAGCACGATATGACAGAGTGATGTAAATCGCTTAGTGTATGAGTAACCCAAGATCACTATCAAAGCAATCGGACTCAAGTAGAAGCAAAGTGAATTGATAAAGTAAGTGGTGATGACAAATGCAACACAACAACCAATAACAAATGCAAGAGCATTTCGCGGTGTTATCACGCCAGCTGGTATCTCTCTAACTGCTGTCCGATCGTTGAGGTGGTCGATATCTCTATCAAGGTAGCGATTAAACCCCATCGCTGCACTCCGAGCAAAAATCATACACAGTAAGACCATAACAAAAAGACTCCAGTCTACTCCACCGCCAAGGTGAACAATCCCAATAAAGAAGCCAATCAATGCAAATGGGAGTGCAAAGATGGTATGACTAAACTTGACTAACGAAAGGTAATTGTTGATCATGCTGTATTGGTAAGATACAAAGTTACTCTATAAAAAAAGCCAGACGCAATTTGTTGCATCTGGCTTCTCTTTATTTTCTGATCGTCAGAAATAACTTCTCAGATTATTGAGCAGCTTCTTCTGGCTTCTCTACCACACCCTTGATTGTAAGGTAAGTGTTAACAGGGTCAGTGTTAGCAGTAAGAGTTACTCTCTTTGATTGGTTTCCACCACCTACTTTTCCTTTACCTTTAGAATCAAATTTTACTTTGATCTCACCTGTAGCTCCTGGGCTGATAGGTTCTTTTGGCCATTGTGGTACAGTACATCCACAGCTACCTTTAGCATTGCTAATGATAAGTGGCTCAGTTCCTGTGTTAGTAAACTTGTAAACTGTCTCTACAACATCTCCTTCTTGAATCGTACCATAGTCGTACTCGTTGTCCTCAAACTCGATAGATGTAGTAGGTCCTGCAGGAATTGCTGGCTCACTTGGAGTAGAAGGCTGAGTAGTTGTAGTAGATGTTGTTGCCGCTGCTGGTACTGCAGATGTGTCATCAGCTTTAGCTGTTGCTCCATCATTGTTACATGATACCATTGCGAACATTGCAAACAATGCTACTACAGAGAATAATTTGAAATTTTTCATAGTAATATTTAAATTGATAAGTGAATACTTAGATTAATGATAACACAAATATAAAGCACAACTGCTTCGTTATTTTGCATCTTTACAATCGTTAACAACTGGTTAACACGATTAGTATCTCACGGTCTAAAAATGGGTGTAATCCCTTACAAAATAGACCTCCGAGCTTCTTCTTTTTTTAGTGGGTTACCCTGACAGTTAACAAAGTTGAAGTAAAAAATTGACTATCGGTTTGACCTCCACTTTTCAAATTCTTCCAAAGATTTAGCATTTAAGACCAATTCTCTTGGAAATGCAGCCTTCTGTGCAGCCAATACTCCATAGCGCATGTGAGTATATGTCTCTCTGTGATGTGCATCAGGATTAATCGAGATCATCACTTTCTTTTTGATACAGTAATTGAGCCAAGTCCAATCAATATCTAGTCGATGCGGATTTGCATTCAGTTCGATCACTACTCCATTTGCCTGACAAGCATCGATGACCTTAGCATAGTCAATTGGATACCCTTTACGTGCCAGTAATAATCTTCCAGTTGGATGACCAAGGATTCGAGTAGCAGGATGCTCGATAGCTGTGATCAGACGTTGAGTTGCTTTGAGTTCGTCCATGCCTAGATTGGAATGTACCGAAGCAATCACAAGGTCTAGCTGATCTAAGATCTCTTGGTCGTAATCAAGACTTCCATCATTCAAGATATCAGATTCGACACTCTTGTAAACTTTGATGTCTGATTGATTGGCATTGATTTGGTCTATGGACTTACCCTGTGCTAGCAGTCTTTCTTCCTTGAGTCCATTTGCATAAAAAGCAGACCTACTGTGATCAGAGATGACAAGGTATTCATAACCATTGATTGTTGCTTGGTCGACCATTTGCTCAAGCGAATGACTGCCATCACTGTCAGTAGTATGGTTGTGAATACATCCTTTGATCTCTTCATTTGTGATGACTTGATCAAGAGCACTTGGATTAGCTTTCAAATATTCAATCGTGGTCAACTCTTGCATGTGGTAAGGTATCCCGACAAGGTCTGAAGATGAATAAGCAGTCAATACTTGATGATCCGGTGGCAACTCACACAATACTTCGAGTTCGTCTTCATCACTAATCAGATGAAAGACAAAGTCACCTATCTCTGGATGAGAAGAAATGTCTCCGTCTGACTCGAAACCAAGCTCTGCAATCTCTTCAGCTGCATCTCTTACATCATCAGTTATAATTGCCAATTCTATCTCTGCTACGATTGGATTTTGCCTCAGCAAGTCTCCTACAAAATGAACACTTACTATAGTCTCTGACTGCATGAGTAGGTTCATACAATTGACTGCTGCTTCCTCTGCAATAGCATAGAGCATACTATCCTCCGTAGCGAGATAGTACTCGAGTTGATCTCTGAGTTTGTCTTGCGTCTTTGCTCCAAATCCTTTGAGTTCGACCAAGCGATTCTCCTGACATGCATAGAGGAGTTCGCCTGGAGACTTCACATCTAACTCTTGCCAGACAGTTGCAATTTTCTTGACTCCGATCCCTTTTACCCCGAGTAACTTGACGATACCTGGAGGTGTCTGCTCAAGCATGCGATCAAGAGTAGTAATTGTTCCTGTATCTCTGAGTTGGTGGATTTTGTCTGCTATTGCCTTCCCTATTCCCTTGACTCTTTCCAATTCTTCGAGTGATTGTTCGATGACTGGTTCAGGTTGAGCTCTGATAACTCGATAAGCATTGTGATAGGATCGATACTTGAAGGGATTTTCCTTGAGAAGCTCCATTAAATCTCCTAAAAGTTTAAACTTATTGGCCACTTGCTTATTCGTCATGCTCTCGTTTTTCTATTTTGAGTTTGCGTATGTATATTTGCATAAATATTGATTCACAATAATAGTTTTAAATCTCTATCAATTATGAAGTTAAAATTACCTCTTTTATTTTTGTTCGGGTTTGTATTGTTCTGTATAGGATGTGATTCAGGAACGAGCACGACAACTACTCAAGCAAACTTTGACACCTCAGGTTTTGAAACAATGGATCATGGAAATGGCATCACCTACCTTGTCAAAAGAGATGGCGATAAATTTCCAATAGAAGAAGGTTATCTCAAAAATGGTTTAAAAAACGGTGCATGGACAGTCTATCACCCTGATGGAAACCAGATCAAGACGATTACCTCTTACATCGATGGGACATTGTCTGGACCAACAATTGAACTCGATACAAGGTCACAAATGTTGAGCCTCAAGAACTATGCAAATAATGCACTCAATGGACTGAGTGCCACGTACAAATTTGGTAAAGTAGTCACTGAACTTCCTTACGTAAATGGCCAGCTCAATGGAACATTTAAGGAGTATCTTAATGGCAAGCTCCAACGTAAAATTGATTACGTTGATGGCAAGAAACATGGTAAACTGACATACTATGATGAAGAAGGCAATAAAACTGTTGAGTACGATTACAAAAATGATGAGAAACTCGGAGGTGGAATAATAGAGTAAGTCACAAAACTTACATTTCTGATGCATTTGTGTAGCGTAACTATTAACTATACACTACCTTTTGTGTTGACATAATAGTTACTTTCACATTCCATCAAACTGCTTATGACATTCAAGTCTTTTATTGCTCTTTCAATAGTTTTTTCGCTTACCAACCTAGGAATCAGCCAGGCCATTATTGATGGCACTCGATCCGAATGGTCAAATGCAACATTAATTGTTGATGATGCTGGAGATGTCAGTGGTAATCAATTGGATTTATTGAATGTACACATGACAGATGATAAAGACTTCCTCTACATTATGGTCGAAACGAATAGAGAGTGGAACCTAGATGAGGATGAAGAACTTACCCTTTACATCGATGCTGACAACAATCCAAACACTGGATTTTCGACTCAAGGATTAGGGACAGAACTCACCTATTACTTTTCAGAGAGGTTTGGTTTTTCAGAGTTGGCAGGGACAGTAAATCATGCTGGTTTAGACCTCTTCATTGCACCGACAGTCTCTTCTCAATGGTATGAATTTGCCTTGAGCAAAGACAGTCCTAGTCTTAACCTCAACCAATCGTCTATTATCAGATGTGTGATTGACAACGGCAATTCTAATGATCAGATTGGACCATTTGATTATACAATGCAAAGCAACCAAACGAGCAACTTAGATTTTTCATTTGATAAGGTTTCTGCAGCTGACTTTAGAATCGTCTCATACAATGTCAAGTTTGATGGATGGTTCGAATCTGAAACAGAAGATGACCAACGTAACTTGATTGAGTCTTTGAATCCAGACATTATTGCCTTTCAAGAAATCTACGACCACTCTACATCTGAGATAGAAAATAGCCTTGACCAGATACTTCCAAGTTCTACTGGATGGAATGCAATCCATAATTGGTCAGATGTCTATGTGTTTACGACACATGATGTAATCGGCACAGATGCAATTGATGGAAATGAAATCTCATTACTTGATATTGATGGTAAGCCTCTCATCGTAGTCAATGTCCACTTTCCATGCTGTGACAATGATCAAGACAGGCAACAAGAGATAGATAGACTCTTGTCAGTGATTAGAGATAGAAATACGAACGGAACTTTAAGTTTTGACTTTGATCATGACACACCTCTTATCATCGCTGGTGATTACAACCTTGTAGGCGATGGTCAGCAATACAAGAGTTTAATCACCGGAGACATTGTGTTTAATTCTACATTTGGACCAGATGTTGTCCTTGATGGAGATGGCAGTGGTTTGACTGATGCCAACCTCCTGCAACCACACCTACCGAGCAATCATACTTGGTATAATCAGTTTTCGAGTTTTGCTCCAGGCAAATTAGACTTATTCATTTATTCTGATTATTCACTGAGTCTTGAGAATGGATTTGTAATGAATACAGCTGGTATTTCTAATTTGATCTTGCAAGATTACAACTTGACTTCTCAATCAACTGTCAGAGCTTCTGACCATATGCCGATCGTTGCGGACTTTAAATTTAAAGTTACCGTGGATACTGAAGAATTTGCAAATTCTGAGATAACAATAATGCCGAATCCAGCTAAAGACTACTTGACTATTGACCTTGGAGGATTGGAGCAAGTAGCTAGTTTATCAATGATAGATATGAATGGTAAGTATCTCATCAATAACTCTCAACCTAACCAACGGTTCATCAATATTGATGTGAATCTATTATTAAATGGATATTACATTATTCAAGTAATCACTCAAAATCAGACAGTAATCAAACCGATTGTTGTTCAACATTAAAGAATGTTCTTAAATCTCGAAGGTGGTCAAAAAAATAGAACTCATTCGAAAATGATTGCAATATAAAAACCCTAAAATCTCAAACATATTAATAATTATCATAATATATTGTTGTCTTATTTTGACCCCTCTTAGGCAGCATAATTGCTTTTACTACGGTCTTATAGTAGTATAAACAACTAATTAAGGCTATGATAAACCTCCTGACGAAATCACTCACCCTATTTATTCTGCTGACTTCACTTTATCTCAATGGCCAAATCAGAATTGATGGTCAGTTTGATGATTGGACACAAATTACCACTACAGACGATAGTGGAGATGGCTTCGATATTGATATTGAATCAGTCTCAATCACCAATAATGCCATTGACCTCTTTATCAAGGTCACTCTCAATCAAGAAATAGACTTACTAGATTCAGAAAATCTTGCAATCTTTATAGATGCTGATAATAATCCGGAGACTGGATTTCCAGTGAACGGAATAGGCTCAGAAATTACTTACTACTTCGGAGACAGAAATGGATTTATCAATTTCCCTGATGAGTTTATTAATGTCAATCATAGTATTCTTGGTATCATTCCAGCGCCTACTGTGACATCTAACACCTTTGAATTTTCAGTCAATAGAGGCTTCCAAAATGACATCGGTCCGATGAGTCTTGGTGCTCAGATTTCAATCGTTATTAGTAATGCTGTAGATGGTGGAGATAGCGTACCAAATGATGAAGGTGGAATCCTTTATCAATGGAATTATCAAAATGCAGAAGACATTCCCTACTCCCTAGATAAGCAAGAAGACAACTTTAGACTGTTGAGTTACAATGTAGAAAACAGTAGTTTCTTCAATGAAGAGAATGGACCGATCCAACAGAAACTCTTGACTCTGGCTCAGCCAGACATCATTGCCTGTCAAGAAATGATAGAAAGTGATACTGAGGCTGAGACTGTACTCAACCAACTCTGGGATAATGACGAAGACTGGTTGTGTACTTCATATGGCTTCGACACCAAACTGTGTCTTCAAGGAATCGAATTCGAAGCTGGTACAAGTATCGATGGCAACACTGCTAATCTTCTGATCTTCGATGATAGTAGCGAACTCATTGTAATCAATGCTCACCTTCCATGTTGTGATAAAGATGAAGAAAGACAAGGTGAAATAGACCACATCCTTGCTCGGATTAGAGATGGTGAGTATGGATTCTTGGCACAAGAAAATACACCTGTTGTGATCACTGGTGATCTTAATCTTGTTGGACTTGCGCAGAATATCACTAGTCTCACCAATGGAGATATTGTTGACGAAGCAAGCTATGGCTCAGACTTTACACCTGACCACAATGGGAGCAATTATATCGATGCTGCACCAACTTGTACAGGGATTCCATATAGCTATACTTGGAATAACCCTGGTGGAAGTTATGCACCAGGGAGACTAGACTTTATCATCTATGGTGGTGACTATCTCAAGTTGACTAATTCTCTTGTCATGGCGACAGAAGGTTTCACAGCATCTGATCGATTCAATAATAATATCCTAAGAACAGATTCGCAGAATGCTTCAGACCACTATCCTATCCTTGCTGACTTTACATTTAATATAGATGAAGATGGAGATGGATTTACTTATCAGGAAGATTGTAATGACAATGACTCAAGCATCAATCCAGATGCTGATGACATCCCTAATAACGAGTTGGATGAAGACTGTGATGGTGTAGCTCTACAGATAGATGAAGACGAGGATGGATACAATTCAGATGAGGACTGTGATGACACTGTTGCTGCGGTCAATCCTGATGCTGTAGAGATTCCAAATGATGGAATAGACAACAACTGTGATGGCAACATTGATGAAACTTATCTAGAGTTCCCATACGAAGGATGGAAGCAAGTCATTAACTCTAGTTTCTGGACTGGTTGGGAAACTAGAGAGTTTGTATCTACCTATGAATATAATAATGCGGAATCATTTAATTGGGAAAATGGAATCCTTGTATTAGAAGGTTTTGATGCAGAACCAGATCGACTCATCTGCGACTTTACTCTTAAGGTAGGTGACAATGTTGACTTAGAAGCATTTGGCAATCCGAAAACATATAGCGTTACCGAGAAATATAGAATACTTAATCTAGTTCAAGACAGTGTTTGGTATTTGGAACTGATCCCACTAGAGTCATCATCACCAACAGATACTTTAAGATGGATGGAAGGTGTCGGTGACTTAGCTACTGGAATATTTAGACATTCTGCTGGCTTTGAGGGGGGTACATCACATGCCTGTACATTAGATAGTTTGAATAGAAGAATAGGCGTCAATCTCAATTATTATAGCACATGTGATTGTGATAACTTCTTAGGAGTGGATGAGGACAATGATGGTTTTTCAAATCATGTTGGAGCATCATCAGTTATCGGCACTTCGTCTCTCAGTCCATTGCACCTCTCACACTTTAAGACTCGGACATGTGATACACTCAGTATAGAGGTTCACTTTGATAACATCGAATCACCAATGCTAAGTCTTGATGAATCATGTGGTGAAATCATAGAACAGGATGAGATCATCTACGATCAGACTGGCATTCCAATTGCTACTTATCTTTACTTTGAGCTACCTGAAGTGGAAACATTGTATTTCTTCGATCAGTGTATTCTACTTGCTGAAATTAAGGTCTTGAACTGTATAGAAACAGATTGTGATGACACAAATCCAGATGTGAATCCTGATGCCGTAGAGATTCCTAACAATGGAATGGATGACGATTGTGATGGAGAAGAACTTATCATGATTGATGAAGACGGTGATGGATTCAATTCCGATGAAGATTGCGACGATACTAATGCTGACATAAATCCAGATGCAACTGAAATCGTAAACAATGACATCGACGAAGATTGTGATGGGATTGCAATTATTATTGATGAAGACTTCGATGGCTTTAACTCGGACGAAGATTGCGATGACAACAACCCTGATGTCAACCCAGATGCTCCTGAAATCCCAAACAACGAGGTGGATGAAAATTGCGATGATGAAATTCTCATCATTGATGAAGACGAAGATGGATTCAACTCGGATGAAGATTGTGATGATGACAATCCTGATGTCAATCCTGATGCAGAGGAAATTCCAAATAATGAAATGGATGAGGATTGTGATGGTATTGCACTTATCATTGATGATGACTTCGACGGATTTAACTCAGATGACGACTGTGATGATATGAATCCAGATATAAATCCCGATGCATCTGAAATCGTAAACAATGACATAGATGAAGACTGTGATGGCGAAGCACTTATCATTGATGAAGACGGTGATGGCTTCCATTCTGATCAAGACTGTGATGATAACAATACTGCCATTAATCCTGGGGCTATAGAAGTCCCTTACAATGGAATAGACGAAGATTGCGATCCCACAACTCTAGACGATGACCTCGACCAAGATGGATTTAACTTAGATGAAGATTGTAATGATATCAACACTAACATTAATCCAGATGCAACAGAGATCACCTACAATGGAATAGACGATGACTGTGATCCAACAACTCTTGACGATGACCTCGATCAAGATGGATTTACCTTGAGTGAAGACTGTGATGATAACACTGCTGACGTTAATCCAGATGCAAATGAAATCACTTACAATGGAATAGATGATGACTGTGATCCAACAACTTTAGACGATGATTTAGATCAAGATGGATTTAACTCAGATGAAGATTGTGATGATAATAATGCTGATGTTAATCCTGATGCAACAGAGATCGCTAACAACGCAATCGATGAAGATTGTGATGGTGAAGCATTAGAGACCTACTTTGATTTCCTTCAGATTGGATGGAGACAAGGAT
>Ga0079202_10000854_pt1 | contig 10950 bp, 9 predicted proteins | sample PorBlaBluebeHill_FD_68601 | JGI IMG/M metagenome (GOLD analysis project Ga0079202, IMG submission 68601) | Marine algae microbial communities from Blueberry Hill - Blueberry Hill, Maine | ecosystem: Host-associated > Algae > Red algae > Blade | place: USA: Blueberry Hill, Maine
ATGATGCCGCGCTCCGGCTCGATGACATCGCCGTTGCCCGTGATCACCAGCGAGGCCTCGGCGTCGGCGACCGCCAGCAAGGCTTCGAGTCGCCTGAGCATGCGATCGGTGCGCCATTCCTTGGCCAGTTCGACGGCGGCACGCACGAGCTGCCCGCTGTGCGCCTCGAGCTTGGCTTCGAATCGCTCGAACAGGGTGAAGGCGTCGGCCGTGCCACCGGCAAAACCCGCCAGCACGCGACCGTCATGCAGACGCCGCACCTTGCGCGCGTTGCCTTTCATGACGACGTTGCCCATCGATACCTGACCGTCACCACCGATGACGACGCGGTTGCCGCGACGCACAGAGCAGATGGTGGTACCCCGAAACTGTTCCACGTCCGATGCCCCCTGAATGCGAACCGAAGTGTACCTGCAGACGCTGTGCTACCGTCGCCCGCATGCAGCTCAGCGTACCCCGGCGCGCCGTCGCCGACAGCAAGAGTTTTCCGACGGAACCCGACGATGTCGACGCCTGGCTCGGTGGCCTCAAGCCGTTGGCGTCAGATACCGATGCCCGTCTGGTGCATCGCGGCCTCATGCACAGCAATCGCCTGCACAACGATCCGGATCGTCGCCGCGCGGTACTCGCACACTTCCTGCCGGTCCTCGACGATCTTCACGAACAGCTGAGCAAGCTGACCCGAGCCCAGCCGATGCCGCTGGTACCCGCCTTCGCGCGTGCCGCAAGCTTCCTCGAGAGCCTGCTGCGCGAGGAAGCCTTCGCCTTCAAGATCTTGCTCTCTGATCGTGACGAACCCGATCCGGAGGACGCGCGCCTGGCGATGCGCGCCTTCGCAAGACAGGTCGACGTTGCCCTGCAAGGCTATCGGCGCCCCCCGACGCGGCTGTTGGCCGATGCCGAGATGCTCTACCAGTTCGCTGAATCGGCCGGCCTGCTCGACGACAGTCGCCACGACGAACGCGCCACGACGGAAGATTTCTTCCGCTTCATCCTGCTTTCCGGAATCATCGACACGGCTCGTATCCGTGCCAGTCAGTTGCCGCTGACGCTCGACTTCCTGCGCGCATCGCTCACCGCTATCGAGCTGCGGTCGATTGATACCTCGACCGCGCGTGACCGCTTTGCGGTGGTCCTCGGTGAAGGCGTCGCGCCCGCGCCAACACCGAGTCTCATCGTCAACGATCCTGACCGCGTGCGGGTCTTCGGCATCGACACCCTGCTCGATCGCATCGACACAGAGATCTTCCGTACGCCGACGGCTCGCGGCAACCTGCTCGGCGTCGAGACGCTTGCGCAGCAGACACTCGAACGACTGCGCACGACGATCGGGCCTACCGTCGCACGCCGTTCGCTCAGAGTCATTACCTGTATCGAGCTTGACGCAAGCTTCGGCCACAAGGCAATCACCAGCGGCTTCCTGTTCGGCCCGGCGCGCAACGGCAGGCAGCCCTTCGACGACCATAGACGCGGCAAGGGCGATCCCTGGATACTCGTCAACCGCTCGAAAGGCGGCGTTTGCCTGAAGAACTCTGCTTGCCGGTCAGGCTCTGTGCAAGTGGGGGATCTCGTCGCCTTCGACCTGCCTGCCCAGGCAGCCGACGCCGAACCGACCGAATCAATCGGGCAGGTTCGCTGGCTGCGTGCAGAGGAGCAGGGCCTGAGTATCGGTATCGAGTATCTGGCCCATGAGCGGATACCCGTGAGCGTGTCGCTTCGCGATGCCGAATCGCCGTTTCGGGAGACCGGCATGATCATCGATCGCGACCCCGGGAACCGCGCCGAGTCGTCGATACTGCTGCCGCCTTACTTGTACCGGGTCGGCGAGGTTCTGAGCATCAACGAAATCGTCGCCGACGCCGACGACAAGTCCGCGACGAGCACGATGCAGGAATGGACCCTGATCGGCTGCCTGCAGACCAATGGCCTGTTCTCGCATTTCCTGCTCGGCTGAGCCTGTCAGCCTTCTTCGGTCTCGGGTGATTTCCGCGCCCGCGGATGCGCGGCATCGTAGACCTTCGCCATGTGCTGAAAGTCGAGATGCGTGTACACCTGTGTCGTGCTGATATCCGCGTGGCCGAGAAGTTCCTGCACGGCGCGCAGGTCACCACTGCTCTCGAGCAGATGACTGGCGAAGGAATGCCTGAGCATGTGCGGATACAAGCTCCGCTCGAGGCCCTGCGATTCGGCCAGCTTCTTCAAGCGCATCTGCACGGTACGTGGCGCGATACGTTTGCCCCGGGAACTCAGGAACACCGCACGATCGGCGGCGCCCGGCAGGCTCCGTCGGTATCCCAGCCACTTGTTGATGGCCGCGACGGCTCGTTCGCCCACCGGCAAATCGCGCATCTTGCCACCCTTGCCGGTCACCCGTACCTGACCCACAGAGAGATCCAGATCGACCAGATCGATACCGACAAGCTCCGCGAGGCGCAGGCCAGACGAATACATGAGCTCGAACATGGCAAGATCACGCGCGATCATCGGATCATTGCTCTTGTCGACGAGCAAGCGATCCATCTCGTCAGGTCCCAGTGTTGCAGGCAGCGCCTTCTGGTCCCGCGGCGCGAGGATATCCACTGCAGGATTGACACCGACTCGGCCCACCTTGTTCAGGTAGTTGTAGAGACCGCGCAGTGCCGACAATCGCCGAGCCAGACTGCGTCCGGCAATGCCACCGCGATGCTGCTCTGCAATGATCGAACGAATGTCACCGGCACCAAGATCGCCAAAGCTCTCTATCCCGCGTCGTTCCGCTGCGGCCGCAACCGCCTTGAGATCGCGCGCATAGTTGCTGACGGTATGCGGTGAGCAACGCCTCGCGATACGAAGCTCCTCGAGGTAGCTCTCGATCGCCTGCGCGAACTCGCTCATGACATATCACGAGCCAGCGCGTGCACGCGTCGACTGAGCACATCGCCGAGCTGATCGAGGAAGACCACGCCCTTGCCGGCGCCGAAACGCGCTTCATCGCGGCTTGCGAGCATGACAAGTCCGAGTGAACCCTGGTATTGCAGGGGGATCGTGGCCGCCGAGCCCGGATCGCAGGCGTCGTCGCCGATCAATACCGCTTGCTGCGCGGCGTCGGGAAGCCCGCAGTGCGTCCCGCGCCCCTCGAACAAGGCACCGAAGTGCCCGAGCCGAGGATCGTTTCGATTCATCGTCCGATAGCAACCCTCACCGTGCCGGTCATCTGCATCGGCTACACCTGCGCCGCTACGGCCGATCTGGTCGGCCTGAGAACGATCATCGATCAGCAGTACATGCACCTCGTCCGCGCCGAAATGGCTGCACAGGGCGCGGCGCGTGGCAGCGACTACATCATCCAGAAGAGGTGCCGAGATGATCTCCTGCACCAGCTGATGCAGGCGATGCTGCAGGGCTTCGTTGTCGCGTGCGACACCGATCAGATCACGAAGACTGTTTTCGAGCGACGTGCACTTGCCGCGCAGAACGCTCACCTGATGCTCGATCAACGAGACGGCAGACCCGCTCACATGCGGTATGCGCAGCCTCGGCAGGATGTCCTCGTTCTGCTTGAAGAACTCGGGATTCGCCGTCAGAAAGCGAATGACCGCGCCTGGATCCGGCACGTCGACAACATCCCTGGGGTCCGCCTGCATGTCTTTACATTCTCGTGTGTCCCTCGAAGACTGTAGAACACGGCCCGGTCATTTCAATGACCGCGTCACTGTTGGCACGAAAGATGTCCAGCTCGCCGCCGGACAAGCTCACGTTGACCCTTCTGTCAAGTTGACCTTGCTGCTGACCGACCGCAACCGCGGCACAGGCCCCCGTACCGCAAGCCCGGGTCTCACCGACACCGCGTTCGAACACCCGGAGCCGTATGCGCGAAGCGTCGACTCGCTCGACGAAACCGACGTTGACGCGTTCGGGAAATCGCGGATCGCGCTCGAGGCGCGGACCGAGCGTCGCCACCGGTGCCGAATCGACATCCGCGACCGGCACGACGACGTGCGGATTGCCGATGCCGACGATACCGATCTGCAAGATATTGCCATCGACGTCCAGCCGATGCTGCCCGATAGCGAGAACAGGGGCGTCGCTCTCATCGTTCGAGCGTCGCATCGTCGTGCTGACATCGGGCAAGAAGGGTACCTCCTCAGGTACGAAGGTGGGCGTGCCCATGCCGACCGTGACTTGCCCGTCGTCAAGGAGAGACAGCTCGATCAGTCCGCTCTGCGTGTTGACGGCGAATTCATTCGCCTGGATCAGACCACGATCATGGACAAACCGGGCGAAACAGCGAGCGCCGTTTCCACAATGTTCGACCTCCCCTCCATCGGCGTTGTAGATGCGGTAGTCGAAGGCCGCCGCCGGTCGAGTCGAGGCCTCGACGACCAGTAGCTGATCGAAGCCGACACCCGTACGCCGATCGGCCAGTCGACGGATGCGTTCAGCGCCGAGCACGACATTGCCATCGGTATTGTCGACCACGATGAAATCGTTGCCGAGTCCATGCATCTTCGTGAAGTCGAGCGTCGACTCACCCATCACGGTAGCAAGGACTCGGCTGCGTACAGCGATTCGGTCTGCTCGCGCGCACGCACGCAATGGCTGTCGCTGCCATCGACCATGATTTCTGCCGCGCGAGGCCGAGTGTTGTAGTTCGAGCTCATCACGGCCGCATAAGCGCCACAGGAAGCGATTGCCAGGAGATCGCCTTCGTCGATTCCGAGCCGGCGCGACTTGCCGAGAAAATCGGCAGATTCGCAGACCGGACCGACCACATCGTAGACGCGTTCTTCCGCGTTACCGGGCACGACCGGTTCAATGGCCTGCCAGGCGCTGTACAAGGCCGGCCGCAGCAGATCGTTCATCGCCGCATCGACGACCGCAAAGTGCCGCTCTTCATTGCTCTTCAAGTACTCGACGCGCGTCAGCATGACGCCCGCCTGCGCGACGATCGAACGGCCAGGCTCCACCACCAGTTCCAGCGCCCGATCACCGAGTGTCTCGTCGATACAGGTGGCCCAGGCCACGATATCGAGCGGCACCTCGTCACGATAGCGAACGCCTTGCCCGCCACCGACATCGATGTGCGACAGCGTGATGCCGCGCGCCGACAGCGTATCGACCAGCGACAGGAGCCGCCCAAGCGCATCGCGATACGGTTCGATGTCGGTGAGCTGGGAACCGATATGACAATCGATTCCCTGTACGTCTATGCAGGCATGCTCCACTGCCCGGGAATACAGTTCGAGCGCGTCGTCGCTGCTTACCCCGAACTTGTTCTCCTTGAGGCCGGTCGAGATATAGGGATGCGTGCCGGCATCGACATCGGGATTGATACGGAAGGACACGGGAGCGACCACACCGTGTGCCGCCGCGACCGTTGCGAGGCGCTCGAGTTCGGCTGCGGATTCGACGTTGAAGCAGCGGATTCCAGCGGCCAGTGCGTCCGCCATCTCACTCGCCGACTTGCCGACCCCGGAGAACACGATCTTCCTCGGAGAGCCACCTGCCGCCAGCACCCGCTGCAATTCACCCCCCGAAACGATGTCGAAACCGGAGCCGAGACGAGCCAGCACACCCAGCACCGCGAGGTTCGAATTCGCCTTCACCGAGTAGCAGATCAGGTGTGGGCGCGCCGCGAGCGCTTCGTTGAACTCGAGCCACGCCGCTTCTATCGCGGCACGGCTGTAGACAAACAGCGGCGTGCCGTACTGCTCGGCAAGGCGTGTGCAGCTCAGCGATTCGACATGCAGAGCGCCGTCGCGCTGTTCGATGAAGTTCATGTCCGGACGGCTCGGCCTGCTCGGTAGCGACACGGAGCTGGAGAGCGCTCCGGCGGAGTCATTTGGAATGGAATTTGTGACGGAATATACATTCGAAGACACTCAAGACGTTCAACCGCTGTCAGGCACCTTGACGGTCTGCTTGACAGCTTGCGCTGTCAGCGCTCTGCTCACGGCGACGGGCGAGGCTTTCGTGCCGGCACCTCATCCTCGTCCGGATCAGGCTTCAGCTCGGCCCCTCCATCGAGATCGATTCGCTGTATTTCACGGTCCAGCGCGTCGTCCGAGTCCAGATAGAGGTTCCCCCGATTGCCACAAGCACTCAGCAGCAAGGCCATCGATCCCAGCGTCAAGAACGAAAATACGCGACTCAAATAACGGTACGGCGATCCGGATGCAGGCAAAAGCATGGTGCCAAGCCTCGAATACAGGGATTCGGAGTATACTCGCTGCGCTCTTCCAATCGATTGAATGCCGGTTCCTACATGACCCGTAAACTGCTCGACTGCATCGAGATCACCACAGCCGAACAGTGCGACTATGCCGTCATCTGGCTTCACGGCCTGGGTGCCAGCGGTCACGATTTCGAGCCAATTGTGCCGGAGTTGCATTTGTTGCAGCGCCCCGGTGTCCGCTTCCTCTTTCCGCACGCGCCGGTCCGGCCGATCTCGGTCAATGGCGGAGCAGCGATGCGTGCCTGGTACGACATCTCGTCGATCGATTTCGAAGAGCGCGAACAGGACGCCGAAGGCATTACCGACTCCGCCACCGCCATCGGCGATCTGATCGACAGCCAGATCGAGCAAGGCATACCGGCATCACGAATCACCCTGGCAGGCTTCTCCCAGGGTGGCGCGATTGCCCTCTATACCGGTCTTACTTCCAGCCACAAGCTGGGTGGCATACTTGCGTTGTCAAGCTACTTGCCGCTGCAGCCGAATGTGCTCGAGAACATCGGCGAGCAACAGCGAACGGTCCCCGTGTTCATGGCGCATGGCACGGCAGACGACGTCGTCAGGCTCCGTTACGGCGAGCAATCGCGTGCTGCCCTCGAAGCGAGTGGCGTGCAGCCGGAGTGGCACACCTACCCTATCTCGCACAGTGTCAGCGCCGACGAGGTCATGGATATCTCGGCCTGGCTGAAACGTCAATTCGGGATGTAGTTTGCCCGACCGGGTCTACCCGACCGGGTCTACCCGACCGGGTCAGCCCGCCTGATAGGTCGTGGCAAGCCGCGACCGGGCGCGCTCGACCGCGGCCCGTACCTGTACGGGCGCGGTGCCACCGACATGATCCCGGCTCGCTACCGAGCCTGTGAGGGTCAAGACATCGAAGACGTCCTCGTCGATGCGATCACTGAAGCTCTTGAGCGTCGCCAGTGGCATGTCGGCAAGATCGGTGTCCGTTGCCACACCGTGTGCCACGGCCTTGCCGACCACTTCGTGCGCATCGCGGAAGGCAAGCCCGCGCACGACCAGATAGTCGGCCAGGTCGGTCGCGGTCGAGAAGCCATTGCGCGCGGCGGCCTCCATCGCCTCTTCACGAACCTCGATGGCAGGCAACATGTCGGCGAACGCGCGCAGGCAGCCGATCAAGGTATCGATCGAATCGAACAACGGCTCCTTGTCTTCCTGATTGTCCTTGTTGTAGGCAAGCGGTTGCCCCTTCATCAGCGTCAAGAGCGCCATCAGGTTACCGTTCGCCCGCCCGGTCTTGCCCCGCACCAGTTCCGGGACGTCCGGGTTCTTCTTCTGCGGCATGATCGACGAGCCAGTGCAGAAGCGATCCGGCAGATCGATGAAGCGGAACTGCGCGGACATCCAGAGCACCAGCTCCTCGGCAATGCGCGACAGATGCACGAGACAGAGTGCCGTCACTGAACAGAATTCGATCGCGAAATCGCGGTCACTGACCGCATCGAGGGAGTTCTCGCACAGCGCATCGAAGCCGAGACGCTCACGCGTCATCTCGCGATCAACCGGATAGGAGGTACCCGCCAGTGCCGCGGCACCAAGTGGCATGCGGTTTACCCGCCGGCGCGCGTCGTTCAGGCGCTCGAGGTCCCGGAGCAACATCTCGAACCAGGCCATAACATGGTGCCCGAAGGTCACCGGCTGCGCAGTCTGCAGGTGCGTGAAGCCGGGCATGATGGTCGCTGCATGGCGCTCGGCGAGCGGCAGCAGACCGTCGAGCAGGCGGTGCGCCTCGCCCGCAGCGTGATCGATCGCCCCGCGCAGGTAGAGGCGGATGTCAGTTGCCACCTGATCGTTTCGCGAACGTCCGGTATGCAGTCGCTTGCCGGCATCGCCGATCCGCGCAATGAGCGCCGCCTCGACGTTCATGTGCACATCCTCGCGGGCCACCGACCATTCGAAGGTACCCGCCGCCACATCGGCCTCGATGGCATCGAGCCCACCCTCGATGGCCGAGAGATCTTCGGCACTCAACACGCCAACGGCGTTGAGCATGGCCGCATGGGCACGCGAACCCATGATGTCCTCTGCGACCATGCGTCGATCGAAGCCTACCGAGGCGGTGAATTCGGCCACGAAAGCATCGGTGGTTTCCTGGAAACGTCCACCCCAGAGGGCAGTCTGTTCAGGCTGGTCATCTTTTTCGTTCGCGGACACGGCGCAACTCGTTAGCGGGGTTCGGGGGCGGCTTCGTATACTAATGGAATGAACGCCCCTCGCCTGCTCGTCACGCGCCCACTCGAAAGGCAGGAACCGTTCAGCACGCGCGCCCGCGAGCTCGGCTTCGACGCGCTGTCTTTTCCCTGCGTCCGGATCGTCTTTGATGCGACTGCCGAGATACCCTCTGCCGAGGAGCTCGAGGCGGCTGATTGCGTGTTGTTCACCAGCCGTCCTGCCGTCGAAGGCGTCGCCGGACGGGCGCCGTTTCCCTGGACCGGCGCGTCGGTGGTCGCCATTGGGCGCGCCACGGCGAAGGCCCTGATTGATCAGGGTCAGACTCTGGTGCAGGCGCCGGTTGCCCCGTACACGAGCGAAGCCTTGCTCGACACGTGGAAGCAGTCCACAGCATTCGAGCAGGTCATCGTGTTCAAGGGCCGTGGCGGCCGGACCGTGTTGATCGATTCGCTACGACAGCGTGGCACGGTCGTGACGACTGTCGACGTCTACCGTCGCGAGCGGCCATGCATGAGCGACGCCGTGCGGCGCGGGATGCTGATCGAGCGACGCCCGGATGTCATTGCCGTTACCAGTGACGAAATTCTCGAGAACCTGGTCGTGCTGGCAGGCGAGGCCTTGCAGGTGTTGCTGCCATTGCCCCTTGTCGTCAACAGCGACCGTTGCAAGACACTGGCTCGCTCATGTGGATTCACCGGGAGTATCCGTGTAGCGGCCACGGCCGGCGATGAAGGTCAGCTCGCTGCACTTGAAGACTGGATGAAGAATCGCAGTTGCGATTCAATGTGATATCGGCGCCTAGTCACCCCAAGGCTATCGCTATATCCGAGCAGCGCTGCCATAAGCGTTTACATTTAACGCTCATTCCATCCGGCACGGCAGCGCTTCGCTTCTGTTTCACCAATGAAAATGGCTCCACCTACGCCGACGCAAGATTGTCTTAGATTTCAGCTACTTCAACCAGCGATAGCCCGACAGACACGAGCCGACCGCAGCTGCACTCTAGCGTGGTCGTTAGACACGTCTGATTTTTGACGCTTGGGAGTCAATTCGTCAGTATCTCAACGCAGTCACTTAACTAATTGAAATATATAAATATTCGTAACAATGGCTTGAAGCTTGCGTTAGTTGCTTGACTAAATTTAGACTGTGCACTAATTTCAGTATCAAGTATCGAATCATGAAACAGATCAAATGAGCTTCGAAAATCCTTTCCGCCCTGGCGCAGGTCACCGGCCACCATACTTAGCTGGTAGAGGTGATGAGACTGGACAGTTCAAGAAGCTTCTAAACCAGAAAGTCATTACTGACAATGTGGTGCTTACCGGATTGCGTGGAGTAGGAAAAACGGTTTTACTCGACACACTTAAGCCATTAGCGTTGCCAGTTGGTTGGCTCTGGATTGGCACAGACATGTCGGAGGCCGCTACGCATTCCGAAGATAGCATTGCCACAAGACTTTGTGCAGACTTGTCGGTCATTACAGCGAGCATACCAATATCAAGTAGCACGAAAATACCAGTTGGATTTAATAGTCAACCCGAAACTAGCGCGGCTGGACTTTCTTATGACCTCCTCAAATCGATCTACGATCAAACTCCAGGTCTAGCCACTGACAAAATAAAAAAAGTTATTGAAACAGCTTGGATTGTTGTTAAGGGTTCGAGCAAAGACTCGGATATCAACGGAATTGTATTTTCTTATGACGAAGCGCAAAACTTGAGTGATCATGCAACGCGCGAATCCTATCCACTATCCATGTTATTAGATGCTTTCCAGTCTTTGCAAAAATCCGGACTACCCGTGATGCTAGTTCTCACAGGACTGCCAACACTGTTCCCAAAGCTAGTTGAGTCCAGAACCTATGCGGAGCGAATGTTTAACATCATTACTTTAGAAAGTCTTAACGAAGAAGAATGCCGAGAAGCAATAGTAAAGCCAATTGAAGACAAAAATTGCCCAGCAATGCTTAGTGACGCAATAATAGAAGATATTATAAAAATGAGCGGCGGCTATCCGTATTTTATACAATTCATATGTAAAGAAATATACGATCTAACCATACAACTATCTAGTCAAGGTCGTGAGCTAGCAATTCCAGTAAACGAAATTGAGCAAAAATTGGATACTGATTTTTTTGCTGGCCGTTGGGCCAGAGCAACGGATAGACAGCGGGAGCTATTGTGGGTAATTGCTCACCTAGATAATTCCAACGAAGAATTTACCGTTCAAGAAATCGCTAATAAATCTGCGGAGATTTTGCACAAGAAGTTCAGCGGCAGCCACATAAATCAAATGTTAACAACTTTGGGAAATCACGGGCTAATTTTTAAAAATAGGCATGGAAAATATTCGTTCGCGGTTCCTTTGTTACACAAATTCATCAAACGCCAACCGATAGATATTTAGTGCAAAGTCCTATTCGTGTTAATGTCCATAATCATCTACTACATGATCAACGCGCAAGGATATATTGCGCCAAACCACTATTTGATCCGCTGTTAAACGGTCCCGGTCGATGCAGGGAGTAGTAGGGCACTTAT
>Ga0079202_10000860_pt1 | contig 10929 bp, 11 predicted proteins | sample PorBlaBluebeHill_FD_68601 | JGI IMG/M metagenome (GOLD analysis project Ga0079202, IMG submission 68601) | Marine algae microbial communities from Blueberry Hill - Blueberry Hill, Maine | ecosystem: Host-associated > Algae > Red algae > Blade | place: USA: Blueberry Hill, Maine
ATGTCAAGGACTGCAGAAGGACTAAAAATAGGAAGACAAAAGATCAGAGAACTCAGAGATGAATTTTACAAAGATGTGTTCATTCCTGGTGACCTTGAAGATTATAATCCAGAATTAGAAAAGGCAACTCGAGTTGCTGACTTCCTTGAACTCGGAGAACTGATGATGGTAGATGCACTTGATCGTAACGAATCTTGTGGAGGTCATTTCAGAGAAGAATACAGAACCGAGGAGGGAGAAGCAAAAAGGGATGATGTCAATTATGCCTATGTATCTGCATGGGAGTGGGATGATACTCAACCGATTCTTCACAAAGAAGAATTGAAGTTTGAAAACGTTGAACTCAAAACAAGAAGCTACAAATAATCTAAGAATAATAAAATTGAAGTTATTATGAAGTTGAATCTGAAAATTTGGAGACAGAAAAATAATAAAGATAAAGGGCACTACGAAGCACATTCTGTAGAGGCTACTGGTGATATGTCATTCTTAGAAATGATGGATGTATTAAACGAACAATTGATTTCTGATAAGAAAGAACCCGTTGCATTTGAGCACGACTGTAGAGAAGGAATCTGTGGATCTTGTAATATGGTAATCAATGGTAGGCCACATGGGCCGCAGAAAGGAACTACGACTTGCCAACTCCATATGAGACATTTTAAGGATGGTGATGATATCGTTATTGAGCCGTTTAGAGCTGCCTCATTTCCTGTGATTAAGGACTTAGTAGTTGACCGTTCTTCATTTGATCACATTATCCAAGCAGGCGGTTATATCTCAGTCAATACAGGACAAGCACCTGATGGAAATGCAATTCCAATTGAAAAAGACTTAGCCGGTCAGTCATTTGATGCAGCCACTTGTATTGGTTGCGGAGCTTGTGTAGCAGCATGTCCTAATGGATCTGCAATGCTCTTTACTTCAGCTAAAGTAGCTCACTTAGGGTTACTTCCTCAAGGTGAAGTAGAACAGACCAAAAGAGTAAAGAATATGGTAGATACAATGGATAAGGAAGGTTTCGGTATGTGCAGTAATATTGGAGCTTGTGAAGTCGAATGTCCAAAGGAAATCTCTATAGAGAATATTGCAATGATGAATAGATCATACCTTGCTTCAGTTTTTGGTGGTAATGTCTAAGGAATAATGTGTCTATGAGTCTTGAATAGTGATAACTTTTATACACTTATAGATATTGGAGTGTCATCTACTTGCGTTTAAGTTACCGATTGATCGTATTTTACGATTACTATTATTTCATTTTAAGGAATTATGCAGTTTTTGTTTCCAGGAATTTTGTGGGGTCTTTTGGCATTGGCGATACCAATCATCATTCATCTATTTCATTTTCGGAGATACAAGCAAGTTTACTTCACCAATGTCAAATTTCTCAAAGAAGTAAAAGAAGAGAGGTCTGCAAGTAGAAAACTTAGAAACTTACTTGTATTACTTGCCAGATTGTTAGCACTAGCACTACTTGTACTCGCATTTGCTCAGCCATTTCTTGGTGATAAGAACAAGAGTATCAAACAAAAGTTAATTTCAGTATTCGTTGATAACTCGTTTAGCATGACGAGCTTAAGTAGTGATGTTCCCCTCATGGAAAAAGGGAAAAAACAAGCAAGCGATATCGTTAAATCTTATCAAGAGACTGATAGATTCCAAATTTTGACACATGACTATAGTGGTCTGACATCCAAGATCCTGAGTCAAGAAGAAGCACTCGATGCAATCAAAAGCATCAACATTACACCAAAAGTAAAGCCGCTCAATACAATTCTGCAAAAGCAAAAGCAAACGTTCGAAAAGCAAGACGGAGAAAAATCTTTCTTCATGCTATCAGATTTTCAAAAGAGTATCACTGACTTACCAGTTGAGTTAGACACAACATATTCTCTAAGCTTAGTGCCGCTCAAGGCAGTAACTCAGCAAAACATCTCAATTGATAGTGCTTACTTTTCTTCACCTGTAGCTTTAGTAGGACAGAGGAATTCACTCATGGTAAAACTCACCAACTATAGTGATCAAAGACAGGATGAAGTAACTCTTACTGTGCTACAAAATGGACAAAAAAAACCAGCAGGTTCTTTTTCAATAGAAGCCAACTCATCTAGAGTAGATACAGTCAATCTTACCATGCTTAAAGAAGGACAACAAGACATTACACTGCAGATTAGAGACTATCCAGTTCAGTTTGACGATCAATATTATCTGTCAACCCTCATCTCTAATGATAATAAAGTGCTTGCTATATCTGACAGCGGCCCCAATAAGTATGTCAAAGCACTGTTTGATGGAATTCAAGTAATTAAGTTGTCTCAGAGTAATGTAAAAAGCCTAGACTATAGCACATTGAGTGATTATAAGTTGATCATCCTTGAAGATGTAGCCAACCTCTCTTCAGGATTAATTTCAGAACTTGATCTCTTTATTCGTAAAGGAGGGAATGTAGTCTGCTTTCCTCCACAGGATGCCAGTGTCAACTCACTCAACCAATTCTTCGATAAGTTGAGTACACCAAAAATCACACAATGGGAGACTACAGAAAATACTGTATATGGAATCAATACTGATGAGTTCGTATTCAGTAAGGTTTATTTGAAAAAGAAGGCAAATGCAGACTTGCCAAAAGTTACAGGACAGTTTAGATTTGGAGGCGCATCCAGCAAGGCAGGAGAGACCCTTCTGAGCTATAGAAATGGAAGCGCTTTTGTGACCAAATATCACCGTGACGAAGGACATCTCTATGTTTGCGCAGCACCATTAGACAGACGATATAGTGAATTGGTAGAGTATGCAGAAGTCTTTGTACCAATGATTTATAAAATGACCTTTGCTCAAGGATCAGAACAATCACTTGCCTACCAGATAGGAAAGACGAATCAAATCAAAGTATCCACTACAAGTAGTAATGCCGAATCAGTCATCTCGCTGAAGGGTGACCAAGCTGAATATATTCCGCAACAGACTAATCAAGGTGCAGTTACAGAGTTAGTCGTCAAAGACGAAATTTCAGAAGCAGGATTTTACACCATCGCCAATGGAGACAAAACGATTAAGTCAGTAGCGTTTAATTACAATAGAATTGAATCTAATCCGGCTGTATTTTCTCAATCTGATCTAGCAGATCAGTATAGCTCTGCATTTACGATTTATGATAATCAAGAAACCACAGAATTTCTGGCTAAACTCAAAGAAAAGGAAGAAGGAGTTTTTCTCTGGAAATGGTGTCTTATATTTGCATTAATATTTTTAGCAATTGAGACCCTGATTCTGAGGTATTGGCGTTAATATTGCCCAATTATCTCATTAGTTATTTGCCAAATGACAATCTACCTACAAAAGTTTAAAGTCATATATCCTGGTCATGAGTTCAATAATAAGACCTTAGACTTCATTATCAAAAATGGCAAATTTGTAGAAATTGGTAAAAACCTCAATCCCAAAAAATATTCTCAGATCTTCACTAAAGGTTGTATCTCACCAGGTTGGGTGGATACTGGTACACATTTGACAGCACCAGGATTTGAGTTTAGAGATACACTCACTTCATTACTCGATACAGCAGCAGCAGGTGGTTTTACAGATATCATCACCTTACCCAATACACAACCTACAATTGACAATGCAGCATCGCTATCTTCAGTCTTGTCACAGAGTAATTCACACCTCGTGTCAATCCACGCTTTGGCCTCAATTACTCAATCAGCACTAGGTGATCACCTCACTGAGATGCATGACCTGAAGTCGGCCGGAGCAGTAGGATACACAGATGGAACTCAATCAATCTCAGACGAAGGTAATCTTTACAGAGCTTTACAATATGCCAAAGCACTCAAGACAGTAATCATCAATCAACCAAGAGTCAAGAGCCTATCAAAAGATTGGCAAATGAACGAAGGAGATGTCAATATCACACTTGGACTCACAGGCCAAGCTACCATCGTCGAAGATATTGGAGTGAATAGAGATATAAGCGTTAATCAGTATGCTCAAGGCAAATTGTTATTGCACAAACTCTCATCGCCTAAAAGTGTCAAAGTAGCACAGAGTAGTAAGACGGATTCTCGAGTATTTACTTCAGTCAACTACCTGCACCTAGTTAAGAATGATGAAAGCTTAGTAACATTTGATACCAACTTTAAAGTAGATCCACCTCTGAGATCAACTAAAGACCAAAATCAACTCATCAAATTATTCTCAAAAGAAAAGATAGATATCATTTGCTCTGATCACCAACCACTAGATCAAGAAGTGAAATTAGTCGAGTTTGACAAGGCAGATTTTGGGGTTACGGGGTTGCAGACAATGTACCCAGCAATGAATACTTACATTAATGGATTGGATTTGCAGACTTTCGTCAAATGCATTGCAATCAATCCGAGAGAAATTTTCAATTTAAGCCTTCCATTACTCCAAGTTGGAGCTGATGCAAGAGTCACAATATTTGATCCCAAACAATCATTTACTCTCAACGAAGAATCCAATAAGTCAAAGTCGAAAAATTCACCTTTCTGGGGTGTCGACCTCAAAGGAAAAATTTTAGGTACTTTTGCTCATAGACAATTTTACTCTAACTAAATTTAATACTAATGAATATAGCAGTGAAAAATGGAGTGTTTTTAGGAGTTGCCCTAGCAATAGGAACAGTAGCCTTCGTTTTAGTAAGCCCGAGTGGTTTTATCAATTATGGAAGTTGGGCTTTATTCTTAATAGCACTATTGATAATGGTCAAAACAGCCAATGATGTCAAAGCACAACAGAATGGTTTTGCCTCATTTGGAGAGCTATTTACACCCATTCTTATTACCGTGGCAATCGGATACTTGATTAGATTTGCCACTTATTACATTATGGCCAACTTTGTGACACCAGAGTTAATTGAGATTCAAGAACAAATTGCAGTCGAAGCTTTAGAAGGAATGAGTGGTCTCCTAGGAGAAGAGATGCTTGATCAATCATTAGACGCAATGGAAAGTCAAAACATTGCAGGATTAGGTAATGTATTTGTTCAATACCTTACTCTACTAGTTTTAACTGGCGGAGTTGTAAACGCAATAATCTCAGCTATTTTCAAAAACGAAAAACCGCTAATAGATAGGATTTGACGAATAATCAACCTCAACTTTCCATACTTGTCCCTCTTCTCAATGAAGAAGAGTCACTCACTCCACTGACCGAATGGATAGATAGAGTAATTAACGAACACAACTATTCTTGCGAACTAATCTTTATTGATGATGGGAGTACTGATGACTCATGGAGTATTATCAAAGCTCTAGCTAATAAGTATCCCTATATCAAAGCTGTGAAATTTATTAGAAACTACGGCAAGTCTGCCGCACTCAATGTTGGATTTAACAAAGCAATTGGAGAGATTGTCATCACTATGGATGCAGACCTCCAAGATAGCCCAGATGAAATTCCAGGACTAGTACAAATGATCGAGCAAGATGGATATGACTTAGTGTCCGGTTGGAAACAAAAGCGATTCGATCCGAAATTAACAAAAAACTTACCTTCCAAACTTTACAATTATGCAGCTAGGAAAATATCTGGCATCGAACTCAATGACTTTAACTGTGGGCTCAAAGCATATAGAAATAAGGTTGTCAAGAATATCGAAGTATACGGAGAAATGCATCGATATATCCCAGTAATAGCCAAGAATTCTGGATTCTCTAATATCGGAGAAAAAGTAGTGGCACACCAAGCACGACAGTTTGGCGTTACTAAGTTCGGTTATTCAAGATTTATCAATGGTTTTTTAGATTTGTTGTCTATTAGCTTCATCGGTAAGTTTGGTAAGAGACCAATGCACTTCTTTGGTGCTATAGGGATATTAAATACGCTGATTGGTATCTTCATATTAGCATATCTTGCATTTAGCAAACTCGTAATGCAAACAAGTAACATAAATGATAGACCACTCTTTTTCTTAGGGATGTTACTCGTAATTGTAGGTGTGCAATTGTTTATAGCGGGTTTCTTAGCCGAACTAATTATCCGTAACTCACAAGAGAGGAACAATTACAAAGTTGAAGACACAATAGATAGAGCATTGTGAGCGAGATCCGAAAGAAGATAGTATTTCTTGGCCCTGCTTATCCATATCGTGGTGGGATTGCAAGCTTTACAGAGAGACTCGCTGAAGAGTTTCAAAGACAAAATTGGAAAGTAAAAATTTTTACTTTTACTTTTCAATACCCCAATCTACTTTTTCCAGGCAAAAACCAATATAGAACCGATGATTCCACTTATAAGTTAGATATCCAACGAACAGTTCACAGCATAAACCCACTATCTTGGAGACACACGGCTAAATTAATTGAGCAGTTTGACCCTGACTTAGTAATTGCTCCACATTGGAACCCCTTTATGAGTTATAGTATGGCAAGCATTCTTAAGAGACTTACTTGCAGACGTCTAGTCTTAGTACATAATCTCTTTCCCCACGAGTCAGGGTTTTTTGACACTAATTTAGTAGGTCGATTGATGAAGGTAGATGCAGAATTTTTAGCAATTTCAGATTCAGTTCACCATGATATCCTGCAGAAATATCCAAGCGTGTCTGCAACACAATATCCACACCCTCTATATGATCATTATGGTGATGCTGTAGAGAAGCAGAAAGCTGCATCAACCCTACAACTCAATGGTAATCGTAATTACTTGTTATTTTTCGGTCTTGTTCGCCCTTATAAAGGACTCTCACAGTTGCTTTCCGCTTTTGCTAAAATACAAACAAACCTACCCAAATTAGATCTGATTATAGCTGGTGAGTTTTACGAGTCTGTAGAAATCTACAAAAGAATTATTAAAGATACAGGACTAGCTGAAAGAGTTATCCTAAGGAATGATTTTATTCCTGAAGCGGAAGTTGCATCATATTTTTCAGTTTCAGATTTGATTATGTTACCATATATTTCTGCTACACAGAGTGGAGTAGGGAGGATAGCTACACATTTTTGCAAACCTATTCTCGTTACTGATGTAGGTTCATTAGCTCAGATGGCAAATAATGGTAAGACAGGCTTAGTTGTAAGTTGTAATAGTGATGGCATTGCTGAAGGGATACTTAAATTTTACAATCATCAGATGAGCTCAGAGTTTAAACAGAAGATTGAACTGCAAAAACATTCAGTAACTTGGACAGGTTTACAAGAGCACATTGTTAACCTTATTGATTAACCGTTAACCATTGTCATGAAAGACTTTACTTCAATTTATACTAAGCATATTTCACAGAGCATCATTGCCAAACAAGAGATACTGAAAGATGAAATAATTCAAAATACGCTTTCAGGGTTCTGTAGTCAATTGGGGAATACATTTAAAAAAGGACATGTCCTCCACTTATGTGGTAATGGTGGCAGTGCAGCTGATGCTCAGCATATTGCAGCAGAGTTTAGTGGTAGATACCTCTTAAATCGAAAAGGAATTAATGCTGAAGCACTTCATACTAATTCTTCAGCGATGACCGCAATTGCTAATGATTTCGGATACGATACTGTATATTCACGATTGCTCGAGGCTAAAGGCACCAATGGAGATATGCTCATAGCGATCAGTACAAGTGGTAATTCTCCCAATATTGTCAGTGCAGTTCACATGGCCAATAAGATAGGCATAGATACTTTAGCACTGACAGGTGCTTCTGATTCCAAGTTGAGTAACTTAGCCAAGTATACAATCAAAGTACCGTCTGAGTTTACTCCAACTATACAAGAGTGTCACATCATGATTGGACATGTGATTTGCCATGCTGTAGAAGTGCAATTATTTGTCTAATTTGATTTAGTATATTTGTAGTTTAGATTGGGATATGGAGCAATGGAAATTAGATTTTGAATGGCTTAAAGTAAGGCATTTTATCAAAGACAGTTTAGGCGGAGGAGACCTACCCGATCTCAGAGCAATATTATTGTTAATAGGAGTTCAAGAACTTGGATTTAAACAAACAGAGTTTTCTAAAGAGGAAAAGCAAGACCTAATGCATATTGCAGTTTGCGCATTACTAGAACCAATCGGTTTTTTTCATTTTGAAGGAAGAGACCAAGATGGTTGGCCTCATTACAAACAACTCAAGCCCTTTACAATTAAAGGTAAAGAACCACAAGAAGAAATTTTAAAACAACAAATTATTAAATACCTTGCGATATGATTAGACACATCACTATACTTTTTGCAATCTGCTCTCTCATTAGTGTAATGTTGAGTTGTAACTCTGACACCAAACGACAAGTAAAAATTGAAACCGATTACGGAGATATGGTTTTCGAACTATATGATTCAACACCACTGCATAGAGATAATTTCATAAAACTAGCAAATGAGGGTTTCTATAATGACTTACTATTCCATAGAATTATCAAAGGCTTCATGATTCAAGGAGGAGATCCTAACTCTAAAGATGCTCCGCAAGGACAAGGCTTAGGCACAGGAGGCCCAGGTTATAAAATAGATGCAGAGATAGGTGCCCCACATTTCAAGGGAACCCTAGCAGCAGCAAGACAAGGAGGGGGTAACCCTCTGAAAAAATCCTCTGGTTCACAGTTCTATATTGTTCAAGGTAAAGTTCCTACAGATAATGAACTCAATGCCAACGAACGATCAAAAGGCATCACTTATAGTGATGCTCAAAGAGCTAAGTACAAAGAGTTAGGTGGTACACCAATGTTGGATATGGACTACACAGTTTTTGGTGAGATCGTTACTGGAATAGATGTTATCGACAAAATTGCAGAAGTGCAGACAGCTCCAGGAGATCGACCTCTGAAAGATATCAGAATGAAAGTATCAGTCATTAAATAACTACCTCATTATGTATCTTAAGTCCTTACTAGCACCCATATTTGCTATTTTGCTGTTATCAAGTTGTGCAAGACCAATTGCAGATTTTACATATGAAATGTCCCGCGATATATTGCCAGTAGATGTATCTACATCCAATCTGTCAACCAACGGTACAGAATTCTGCTGGTACATTGATGGAGAAAAAGCTTCAGAAGAGGTCGAACCTGAACTCATGTTTTACAATTCAGGAAGACATCAAATAACACTTGAAGCTAAAAAAGGAAAAAAATCTTCAAAAACAACCAAAGAAATAATTTTAAAAGCACCAGATGTTTGCCTTGTTCAAATTAAAACATCAAAGGGAGACATGACTGTCCAACTATTTGATGAGACCCCGTTACATAGAGATAATTTCCTCAAACTCGCCAATGAACAGTTTTATGAAGGAACATTGTTTCATAGAGTTATCAACGGATTTATGGTTCAAGGAGGTGATCCACTGTCTAAAGATCCATCGAGTAAAGGTGTAGGTACAGGTGGTCCTGGTTACACTATCCCAGCAGAGTTTGTTGATGGACTTTATCATGTTAAAGGCTATTTGGCTGCAGCCAGACAAGGCGATAACGTCAATCCTGAAAAGAAATCTTCTGGTTCTCAATTCTACATTGTACATGGTAAGGATGTAGATGCTGGTAGCTTAGAGATGATGTCTCAAAGGTCTGGTGCCAAATATTCAGATAAGAATATCCAAGAATATGAAAAGCTTGGAGGGGCACCGTTCCTAGACACTCAATACACTGTCTTTGGCAAAGTGGTTTCTGGACTCGAAGTGATTGATGCAATCGCCAGATCCAAAACCGATGCAAGAGATAGACCAGAAGAGGATATTAAGATACTTCAAGTGATTCCAATTCAATAGTATGAGTAACCAACTATTAGGAATAGATATTGGAGGTACTGGGATCAAAGGTGCCTTAATCGATGTTAACACAGGTAATCTTATATCTGATAGATTCAAAGTGAGCACACCTTTTACATCCTCACCTGCCAATGTGATTGAAGCCGTAAAAGAAGTCATTGACATGATCGGATATCAAGGAGATAAAATTGGATTTGGTTTTCCTTCAATAGTTGACAAAGGAGTTTGTAAGTCTGCAAGTAATATTTCAGATGAATGGATAGGGATGAATCTCAACTCGTTCTTCTCAGATAACTTAAATAAGGAGTGTACTGTGATCAATGATGCAGATGCTGCAGGTATTGCAGAAGTTGAGTTTTCTGATGTCAATACCGCTGATTCGACTGTTATCCTACTCACACTTGGGACAGGTATTGGTTCAGCAATACTATGCAACGGTCATCTTCTACCTAATTCTGAACTAGGTCATCTTAAATTTGAAGGCACAATCGCAGAAAAGTTCACTTCTAATAAGGTAAGAGAGAAAGAAGACCTCACCTATAAACAATGGGGACGAAGATTGAATATGTTTCTAAATCACATTGAGCATTTATTTTCCCCAAACCATATTATTCTCGGAGGAGGAGTAAGTAAAAAAATGGAAAAGTATAAACAACACTTAAATACGAAATGCCAACTAACACCTTGCTATCTTTTAAATAATGCAGGAATAGTGGGAGCAGCCCTCTACGCAAGTCAAGCTAAATAGATTGTTCTAAGGATGTAAGAAGTTAGAGCTTGCACTCAAAGTAAAGGTCAGACTTGAGTGATTGGTAAATAACAGACTTCAATTTTCTCAATCCCAATTAGTCATTTATGCACATCATAATGACCTAAAACAAAAATGCCCAACACGATTGTGTCGAGCATATTGCGCCTCCTCAAGGACTCGAACCTTGGACCTACGGATTAACAGTCCGCCGCTCTAACCAGCTGAGCTAAGGAGGCTTATTTATTTAAGCGACTGCAAAATTATAATATTCTATTACTTTTTAAGTAATCAGGGTGAAAAAAAATTATTTTTTATTCTAACCTCCTGTAAATCAAATCGTTGAAGTCAAGTATAAATTTAATTTGCTATAGTACTTGCATGGGAGTAAAATATGTTGTTATCTTTGCGACCCCGAAAGAGGGAAAAGAGAAAGATCATTGACATGATGGGAATAGAGAGAAGA
>Ga0079202_10000861_pt1 | contig 10928 bp, 10 predicted proteins | sample PorBlaBluebeHill_FD_68601 | JGI IMG/M metagenome (GOLD analysis project Ga0079202, IMG submission 68601) | Marine algae microbial communities from Blueberry Hill - Blueberry Hill, Maine | ecosystem: Host-associated > Algae > Red algae > Blade | place: USA: Blueberry Hill, Maine
CACGACTATTGTGGATTGGCTCGATACGGTCGCCTAAATGGCTCAGGACTATGAACGCGATATGGTTTTCATAGGCCTAACCCGGCCCCCAATGTGGATGGGGGTTGGTTACAACTGGCTGTGGGCAACAGGAATGGCATCAATTATGGCTTTCCTGTTGGTCACTCCACTCATGGGGGTCATAATTTTCCCCATTTTACATATCGTCGGGTTGGTGCTTTACGCCAAAGATCCACAACTCGTGTCAGTAATCGTTGCGCGCTTAAAAGTTGGCGGAACGGGGAACAGAAAATTTTGGCAGGGTAATTCTTATAGTGGGTGATTAATATGCCAACGGCATCAGCAACAAAACGTATAGGGGGGATGAAAGAGCGTCAAGATGACCGTATCGCGCGCCATATTCCCTACACTCGCCTCATAGATGAGCATACGATTGAGACTAAAGATGGGGCTTATCTGAGAGTTATGAATATTGCTGGATGGCCGTTTGAAACGGCTGATCCTGAGACACTTGATAGTCTTAAAAACTTACGAAATATAATGCTGCGAGGAATAGCAGACGGACAGACCGCGATTTATTCTCACGTCGTGCGTAGGAAAACTCAGGTCAGGCATATTGCAGATTATGATGCTGATTTTACCATAAAGCTTAATCAAGGCTACAACGCGCTTTTGGAAACGCGAGAGGTTTATGAAAATTCACTGTATGTAACCGTATTAGTAAGACCTGATTTCATGAAGAAATCACGAGGGTTTTTCAGTAAGAAGAAAAAATCAGACGAGCCAGATTACGCACGTCAAGAGATGCTGACTAGCATTGAAAACAAGTCATCATTATTGATGAAAAACCTAGAGCTTTACGGACCGCGTATGCTTGGTTTCCGAGATGGGGCAGGGCCTCTGGGTTATTCCGAGACTTTAGAATTTGTTTCAGAATTGGTGAACGGCGACCAATTGTCGGTCGCGCCTCCGCAGATGGGCATTGACCAATATATCGGAAATAAAAGACTGATTTTTGGTACTGAAACATGCCACATCAGAGGCGCATCCTCATTCGATGAGAAATACGGGGCGATAATTTCAATAAAAGAATATCAAGCTGAAACGGCGGCGGGCTCGCTCGATCACTTGATGGAGCTTCCTCATGAGTTGGTGATTACGCAAAGTTTTGCGTGTTTATCGCGTAAGAAAAGTCTTGACCGGCTGGATAGTGTTCGCAGACAGATCACGATAGCAGAAGACAGCGAAACTTTGGCCGCGCAACTTGTTGAAGCTAAAGATGCTGTTCAGATGGGGCAGTTGGCCTTTGGCCAACATCATCTATCGGTGCTGGTAAAAACAAAAGAACAGGAATATCTTGATAACGCTGTACGCGATGTTATCAATGCTTTTTCCTATGTGGGTGCAATAGCGGTACGTGAGGATACAAACCTTGAGGCGGCCTATTGGGCTCAGCTTCCTGGAAACTTCAGTTACATTGCCAGAAGTGCAGGGCTTTCTTCGGCAAACCTGGCTGGCTTAATGAGCTTGCATAATTACCCATATGGCAAAGCGAATGATAATCATTGGGGTCCGTGTGTCACGATATTTGAGACGTTAAGCGGAACGCCATATCATTTTAATTTTCATGTGGGTTCGCTCGGCAACTTCACCATTACGGGTCCGTCCGGAAGCGGTAAGACAGTTCTGCTCGGCTTTTTGCTGAATATGGCGCAAAAATACAATCCGCGCTGTTTTTTTATGGATAAAGACCGGGGCGCTGAACTCACAATACGGGCCCTGGGCGGAGCATATGCAGTTATCCGTCACGGCGTTAATACCGGTTTCAATCCGTTTCAACTTGAAGACACACCAGCGAATAGGGGTTTTCTGGCGGATTTGACTAAGGCCCTCGTCGGACGCACTTTGTCGCCTGCAGAAGAGCGGCTATTATCTGACGCTATTGCTCAAAATTACGAAGCGCCGCTTGAAGCCAGGCGCCTTAAACACTTTGCAGAACTTTTTGTGGGCTATGACAAAGATAGTCCAATCGTTGACGAGCTTGCTAAATGGCATGGCGCGGGCAAACACGCTTGGCTTTTTGATAATGCAAAAGATGAGTTGCCTATTGAGCAGCGCATTATGGGGTTTGATTTAACTTCCATACTGGAATTACCAGAACTTAGAACACCTGTGCTGATGTACATGTTCCACCGGATTCAGGGGGCTTTGGACGGAACTAGAACGCTCATATTTATAGATGAGGGCTGGAAAGCTTTAAGTGATCCGGCATTTGAAGCTATGATAAAGGACTGGCTTAAAACTATTCGTAAGCTCAACGGAATTCTTGGGATTGGTACTCAAGAGGTGACTGATATTGTCAATTCACCCATCTCAGACACAATCATAGAGCAATGTCCAACTCAAATATTTCTTCCAAACCATAAAGCCAAATCTGAGCATTATCAGAAGGCGTTTGGCCTAACCGATGGCGAGTTTTCTATCATTAAGAATAGCCCGCCGAATGCGCGTCATTTCCTTGTCAAGCAAGGCGTTGCAAGTGCGGTTGCTAAACTAGACCTGTCCGGGATGGAAGATGAACTGGCGATTATGTCAGGGACGGCAAAGTCTATAGGGCTTGCTGAAAAAATATGGGCAGAACATGGCTACAACCCGGAAGATTGGCTTCCAAAATTCCAAAAAGAGAGGCGATTGTATAATGATTAAATTTAAATCAGCACTACTGACAGGGCTTATGTTGGCAATGCCAGCCACGGCGGTTGCGCAAATTCCAGTTACTGACGGGGCGCAAGTCGGGCAGAACTTCACAAATTTAGCTCATCAGCTGTCCCAGATACAACATATGCTAACTCAAATTGCTGAGCTGCGTAATCAACTTACACAATTACAAAAGCAGACCGAGGCTTTGACGGGGGACTACAATCTTAGTGATCTCGCTAATAGTTCGATATTTAAAGAACTAAGGCGGTTAGAGACTGACCTAGACGGCTATTTAAATATTGCTGACGGCAGTGGCACGGGACCAATTGCGGAGCTGGGACGTCAGGCGCTAGAGAGTTACGGTATCGTGTCAGGTGCGGAGCTTTTCAGAAGCCAAAACTCCACTACAGCAAATCCACTACAGGTTTCGCATGACCAGAGCCGAAATGTTATTGCAGCCGGGGCTGGAACAGCACGCGCTATAATGGCGGGGTCAGATCGTCGGATTGACGTTTACGAAGCCTTCATTGACGAAATTGACACAACTCCAAATGCAAAAGCGTCAAGTGATCTTGCTGCACGGATTGCTGCCGAAAATGGTTTGCTAATGAATGAAATGCTAAGAATGCAAGCTATGAATTTAGAACTTCAGCAAACCTTGTTAGCGCGAGAGTTAGCGTCTGATCAAGCCGATACAAATTTCTTTAAAAGTGAGGAACCCACACCATGAGTAAATACATTTTATCGATATTAATGGTAGCGAGTATGGGGATGAGCGGATGCTCAACCCTCAAGTCGGCATTCGTGAATAAAAAAGAGAAGAAAGCACCTTGCAAATTTGCTTCTCTAGAACTTTCTGCAAATCAGATGAAAGACTGCGGCGTGGAAATTCCACTCAATCAAGATTACGTTCCAGCAGGGTCTCTTGCCAGATTTAATCATGTATAAAAAGATCGCGATTTCATCTTTGCTAGCTTTGACGGCATGTTCGGGAAGTGAAACTTCTCAACAACTGCCCGCAGCTGTTCAAGCTGAATCTGCTGAAAATTTTGCCCAACTATCTGATGCGATTGCCCAGGATTTTATTGATTATATAAAGGATGATCGTGAGCTCGTCTCTATTATTAACCCTCCTTTTAAATTCAAACCAAAAGATCAATGCTTTGATTATTGGCATAAAAAGGGTAACTATATTCAAACTCCAGAAGTTATAAACTCATGCCAATTGTGGGCTAATGAACTGGCTTGGCTGTATGGTACATACGGATACAAGGTAAAATCAGAAGCTTTTAAATCTGAAATATTTTGGGCACATATAGATAACTTTGATTTTGACGCAGCGCGTGCAAATGGTAGGAAAACTAAAACAAAATGGTCTTGCCCGAATGCGCCGCAAGTCGGATATGATACTCCAGAAATAATCCCATTGGCTCAAAAGCATATCAGTTGTCCTGATATAACTAGAGACAAATAGATGGCGGGGGCGTCAGATACATATCAAAACGTTTTTAGCTACATGCTGGATACAGCCGAAGGCTATCTGGAAACTTTCTTCGCAGCGGGTTCAGCGGCTATGCAAGGTTGGGTCGCAACATTGTTTGTGGTAGTTGGGGGGGTATATTTCGCCCTATACGGCTGGATGATGATGTACGGTTATGTGCAGGGCACCATAACAGACATCGCAAAACAAGCAGCCAAGTTCATTGTCGTCTATACTATCGCTACCTTTGCACCAGCATATAGTTTATTTATCGTAGATTTCTTTTGGGCGGTTCCCGAAGCTATAGGAGGTGGACTTTTAACTATGACCGCCGACGCAGCAGGGACTAGTGCAAACACAGCGGATGGTATTGCCGACGTCATGGAAGCGTACAATGTAACATTAAGAGAAATTACAGGACGTGTGGCAGACTCTGGACGTTTTGTTCCCGGCATATTGGCAGGCTTTTTAGCGATCCTTATGCAAATCCCTGTCGTAGCGGCCCTCTTTGTCGTCTTAATCGCAAAGGTAGGTTTGTCGGTAATGATAGTATTGGGGCCACTTTTAATTATTTGCTCTCTGTTTGGTTGGACGAAAGGCTTATTTGAAGGCTGGCTTCGTCAAATTCTGACCTTCGTAATGACATCGTTACTCGCCTACGCTGTTATAGCCCTAATGATGTCAATGCTCAGTTCATTTGCTGACGATTTAAATAGCGGAAGCGGTGCCATAGAATGGGTTAATGCAATTCCTTTGGCTTTGGTTGGCATTGTTTGTGCATTAGTTTTTCTGCAGGTACCTCAATTCGCTGCAGGTCTTGTCGGGGGTGTTGGACTTAGTGATATGGGTGCGACAAGATTTGGAGCAGGTAAAGCACGCACAGCGGGAGCTAGAACTGGTCGAAGTGTTAGTCGAGTGGGAGCTGGTTTAGGGGGGGCTGCCATGTCAAAAATGGCACCGAAGGTGACGTCGAAACTTCAAAATGCAATTCAAGCGAAAGCGCCAGTAGTGGCTGAAAAAATACAGCACTATAGCGGTGCAGAAAAACCGAAAGCTCAGATGGTAAAAAAACAAACCCCGAAAGGCGATAGTTAATGACCAAACCGTTCTTAGGGTTGGGGAAAAAGTCTTCTACTGATGCCGATGCGTACTTTGCCGAAGGTGAAGCGTGGGGCCAAGAGATTTATGACTCTTTACGCCGTTCAAATAAATTAGCGTGGACTATATCGGGGGTTTCCACTTTGGCCGCAGTGATGGCTATTGGGGCCGTTATGATGCTTACTCCCTTAAAAACGGTGGAGTCACATGTCTACGCCGTGGATAAAACCACAGGATACATGGAGCGCATGGATAATGTCGTGACAGGTACAATAAATGCGAATGAAGCCATTGCCCGTTCTGATGTGATTCGTTTTTTGCAGTCCCATGAAATATGGGATCCAACAGATTTTCAAGAACGGGCGCGTTTCGTTCGATTGAATGCGAACGACCAAGTCTATCGACTTTATCTTGATACGATTAATGAACGTGCGGAAAATTTGGATAATCAAGATCAACGTACGGTTCATATAAAAAGCATCTCAATGAATATGTTAGAGAAAACTGGTTTTGTTCGGTTTTCCACCGACACTAAAAATGAGCAATTAGTTCGTGAAGAACACTGGGTTGCTGCCATAGAATTTAAATACACTGCAACGCCGCCAAACCGCGATATTGCCATTATAAACCCGTTAGGGTTCCAGGTAACGCGCTTTCGGGTGGATCAAGAGAATGTAAAGGAGGCTGAACAATGAAAAAATTAGCAATATTTGGGGCTGTAATGTGCAGCTTAGCGATGACGACGCCGGTACTCGCCGCAACAAAGCCAAGTGCAGGGGTCGCAGACCCTCGGGTTAAGTCAGCGGTTTATCAGGAAGACGATGTTTATGTTGTTACAGGGCATTATGGCTACGGCACGACTATTTCATTCGAGGAGGGGGAAAAGGTCGATTCTATGTCCCTTGGCGATTCAAAAGCCTGGCAAGTTCATGCAATCGACAGCCGGAATATTCTCTTCGTAAAACCGATTTTGGACAAAGCTGATACTAATTTAACCGTTATAACAAACAAAAGAATTTATCACTTTGAATTATCCGCTCACACGGCATCCAATGGCAGGGTTGATGATATAATATATGAGCTTAAATTCATCTATCCTGAGGGAAGTCCAAGCTTTGATAATGAGTTGGCTGGCGGACTGACTCAGTCAGCTGACATTACTGGCCTTTTAACATCCAACTCTACTTCAAGTAGCGTGGTTCTAAGTAGCTCTACAACTGTTGAGCCAGCTAGCTATGCCAGTAGTAAAGTTGAAATGTTTGACTCTCCACCAGACCCTCGCGGGACAGACTCAAATACAGATTATGGTATGAAGGGTGATAAAGAGCTCGCGCCTACACTTATTTTTGATGACGGTGAATTTACATATCTTAAATTTGCAAAAGGTGCCGATATCCCTGCTCTTTTCTCGGTTGATAAATACCGGAACGAGTCTGTGATTAATCACCATTCTCGCCATGGTTTTATTGTGATTGAGAATGTTGAGAAGCAAATCACGTTACGCTTGGGTGCGTTAGAAGCATGTGTATTCAATCATGGATACCCTGGTGATCAACACGAGTTTCAACAGGAGCTAAAAGGATGAGTGACAATTCAAACAATTTAGGGTCCGACCGTACTGTCCCGCCGTTGCAAAAGGGTGCGGCCGGTAGCGGATTATTGGGGCTTGGAGCAATACTCGTGCTGGGTACTGCAGGTATCGTCTGGGCTTTAACTTCGGGTAAAAAAGATAAAGTGACTGAAGTAAAAACAGAAGAATATCGCGAAGTGCAAAGTAATGATTTTGAACTTCCTCAGATAGCGGAGCGGCCAACACCTAGAGCTGAACCTATTGTCGTGCCAGAGCCAAAAGTAAGTGTTGCGGCACGTCCAGATCCACGCAATCTTGAGCGCCAGGTTCTAAATAATAGGGATGCTGACCGAGCTGAAGAAGAACGGTTGCGTCGACTTGAACGTGAAAAAGCTGAACGCCTACAAAGACGTTCTGCGTCTCTAGTCATATACGATAAAAGCGATAGTTTTGATGAGCCTGTAGAATCGGTGATGACGGCACAAGAAATTGAAAATGCTAGGGTGCTTTCTGGTTTATCTAGCCGATTAGACGACAGAGAAGCCCGTGACCGCAGTAACGACGAAGTACGGGATGAGTTGGCCCAGCAGGAAATAGATAAGGGAAGTGAACTATTTCAGTCTGAAAATTCACGTTTTTTAAGAGATGCTGGTAATTCCCAAGTCAAAATGGCGAAGGCTGTAAAACTTCCTGATCAAGACTTTCTCATTACTCAAGGGACTATGATTCCTGGCGTTCTTGAAACGGCTATTCATAGTGACTTATCTGGTATGATCCGTGCTCAGACTATTCGGCCAGTCTACAGTCATACGGGCTCGACAGTTCTCATACCGCGCGGGTCTACGTTAATTGGCCGTTATCAGAACGGGCTCAAAAATGGTCAAAGCCGCGTCTTTGTCGTTTGGACTCGTGTAGAACGCGCTGACGGTATCGTCATAGACATTGCTTCACCAGGTACGGATAGCCTTGGGCGGACAGGCATGACGGGAGATGTAGACTCCCATTTTTGGGAACGTTTTGGGACGTCATTTATGTTTTCTATAATTGGGGCAGGGGTCATTGTGGCCGGAGACAGCAATAACAATTCTTCAGTTCAAAGAGAAGTTATTCGGGATACGGGAAACAGCTTTTCCCGAAGTGCAGAAATTGCGCTTGAAAACAGCATCAATATCCCACCGACTATTCATGTCGATCAGGGCGAGAGATTGAATGTGTTTGTCGCAAAAGATCTCAATTTCAAGGTAGCAATTCGAGGTTATTAAAGTGGATGATAGTTCCGAAAGTGGAGCTGATTTAGGGTATTATTTATCAGCTTCACTAGCGCGTTTTGATCCTTGGCTGAAAGATAGCAACACGATCAACGAGCTGGCTGTTAATCGGGCAGGGGAGATATGGATTGAGTGTCAAAAGAAAGGCACTTACTCGGAAAAGCACCCTGATATAGACGAAGATTTTTTGGCTACGTTTGCTAGGCAAATAGCCAGCTTCAATAATCAAGCTATAAGTGAAAAACATCCATTGCTGTCCGCGAGCCTTCCAGGGGGCGAGCGTATTCAAATTGTAAGACCGCCAGCGGCCCCAAACGGCCATGCACTCTCTATTCGTAAGCAAACCCTTAAACGGATGAGCTTGGATGACTATGCGGCTACTGGAGCATTTGAAACGGCTGAAACGCTTACTGAAAGTAAACTGTCTGATGATGTATCAAATTTGATTAAAATTTTTAAAAGTGGGGACTTACATTCATTCTTAAAGCATGCCGTTTTATCACGCCAAAACATTGTTGTTTCAGGCGGTACGAGTACAGGCAAGACGACATTTCTAAATGCTATGCTCACTGAAATATCAGATAAAGAACGACTCCTTACGATTGAGGATACGCGCGAAGTAGCAATTACCCAGCCCAACCATTTGAATCTTGTCGCAGCCAAAGGGGATACTGGTGAGTCTCTCGTTACCATTCAGGATTTGTTAGAAGCCTGCTTAAGATTGCGCCCTGATAGAATTATCATGGGTGAGCTTCGTGGTAAGGAGGCTTACACATTCTTGCGCGCGGTCAATACGGGTCATCCAGGAAGTTTGACGACGGTTCACGCGGATAGTCCTGCAGGGGCATATGACCAGCTTTCTATGATGGTCATGCAAGCTAATTTAGGAATGACGCGTGCAGACATCAAAACTTATGTTGAATCAATGATCGATATCGTCGTACAGCTTGAACGAAAAGACGGCCGGCGTTTTGTTAGCGGAGTAACATTTAAACATGTCAAAGCTAGTTAAACTTCTGATTTCTGCGGTCGGTTTACTAATAGTCGTTTCATGGCTGTGGGCCGTTATTTTATACAGTTTGGCTGATCTAGACGTTAGCCAGACGCGGCCCTGGACAGTTTACCAGCTTTTGACGGACTCGCGTACAAGCGAGCAGGTAATGAAACGGATACTTATTATCGGGGCAGGGCTTGTATGTGTTGTTATCGCTGTAGGTGCGTTTATTATTCTCACAAAAAAAGAGACCGCATTTGGTGACGCGCGATTTGCAAGAGCTGATGAACTGGCAAAGGCGGGCCTTCGGGATAAAGAGGGTCTTGTTTTAGGAAAGCACAGCGGCTCATATTTGGTAAACAATGGTCAGACGCATGTTCTTGTGGCCGCCCCTACAGGGTCTGGTAAAGGTGTCGGCATTGTCATACCGAATTTACTATCTTGGCCCGGATCAGCGCTTGTACTCGATGTGAAAGGTGAGAATTATCAAATCACCAGTGGGTTCAGGGAAAATTCGGGGCAAGAAATATTTGTATTCTCCCCGCTATCTGGAGAGTCACATCGGTATAATCCTTTTGATGCTATAAAGGGCATATCAAAAGAGCGACGCCTCACAGCCGTTCAAAATATGGCAATGAGCCTTTTGCCAGACCCAGAAAAAGGGGATGTTGTTTGGGCCCAACAGGGAAGGGCTCTTTTTGTAGGTTTATCCCTTTATTTACTCGATGCGCCAGATCGCATAGCGACATTGGGAGAAATTCTCAGGCATTTGCAAACTGAACAAGAAACGACGGATATCTGCAAAATAATCATAGCAGATTACCGTGAACATTTAGACCCAACGGCTCTTAGATCACTTGCTAATTTTTCACAACAAGACCAAAAACTGGCCGAATCTGTTAAACTTGGATTGGTTGGCGCTCTAAGTCTTTGGGAGAATCCGTTGGTAGACGCGGCCACTTCCGCAACTGACTTTGACATTAGTACGCTTAGAGCGCGGCCTACGACTATCTACATGGTTGTAGGGCTTGCTGACCTAAAAACGTTACGCCCACTTCTACGGCTATTTGTGGAGCAAGTATTTGCGGCTCAACTCCGAAAAGAACCAGGACCAGATGAGCCGCATAAAGTTCTCTTCTTATTGGACGAATTTGAAAGTTTGGGTACAATGTCTAGCATCGTTGATAACCTACCATTTGTTCGCTCATATTCGATGCGGATTATGGCGATTATTCAGGGCTTAACACAACTTGATCAAAGATACGGTGAGGCTGGCCGGGAGAAAATATTACAGGCGAGTGCGCATCAAATTTTCTTTGCGTCTAATGATGAGAGAACTACAAAATATATTTCCAACCGGTTGGGGCAAAAGACGATTGTAAGGGCTTCAAAATCTGTAAGTCGAAACTCAACATCGACAAGTCGCTCAGAAATGGGAAGGGCCCTTATGATGCCTCAAGAAGTCGCAAGACTACCGGCGGACAAAGAAATAATATTTGTTGAAGGTCATTACCCTGTAAAAGGGACTAAAGTTCGTTATTTTGCTGATAAATTTCTCAAAAAACGGGCTGACATGAAACCCTCAGAACGGCCTCGGCTCAAGGCAATATCAATGGAATCGCCTACTTTTGATACAAAGGTTGTGAGTGACAAGTTGCAGGATGAGATAGCCGACATGGCCTCTGATTTGGAAGATTTACTATAATTCAATATGAGCCTCTATTATCGCTTTTGCCCTTTGTTTTTGACTGCTCGCCACACTCGCTTATTATAATTTTTGAGGTTATTTTGCATTTCATCACAAATCCAACTATAAAA
>Ga0079202_10000868_pt1 | contig 10904 bp, 11 predicted proteins | sample PorBlaBluebeHill_FD_68601 | JGI IMG/M metagenome (GOLD analysis project Ga0079202, IMG submission 68601) | Marine algae microbial communities from Blueberry Hill - Blueberry Hill, Maine | ecosystem: Host-associated > Algae > Red algae > Blade | place: USA: Blueberry Hill, Maine
GGGGGTAAGGGTGCACACGAGCAGCGACCGACGCGAACATGAATAGACGAACGTTCTGGGGATTCACTCTGCCAAGCGTGGGCGTGATGCTCGTGCTGATGGTGTTCCCACTGGTGACCACACTGTGGTTCAGCCTGCACCGGCTCAAAATCGAAGACATCAAAGACGGTGGCGCAACCTGGATCGGCTTTGATAACTATCGCGAACTGTTGGGCGATGAGCAGTTTTGGGCCGCACTGCGGTTCACCTTGGTCTTTGTGGCGGTCACGGTGCCATTGCACATGATTATCGGTCTGGGCGTGTCGCTCCTGCTCGACAAGGTCACCAAGGGTCGAGCTATCTATATGGCAGCGCTCCTGTTGCCGTTCATCGTGACCCCGGTCGTGGGCACCGTCATCTACAAAGATCTCTTCGAGCGGGGTGGCTTGCTGTTCTGGTTGTACGAGGTGATCACGGACACGCCCTTTGCCGTAACGGCTGGCAACGTGAAGTGGCTGATCATTATCCAATCGGTCTGGCATGTCATGCCGTTCTCGATGATCACGTTCTTTGCTGGATTGCAGACCTTGCCGGCCAGTCGGATCGAGGCCGCGGCGATCGACGGTGCCAGCTACTGGCGCAACCTGTGGCACGTCGTGCTGCCGCATCTGCGAGTGCTGCTTTTGTTCGTTGCTCTAATATCGATCATGGACGCCTATCGCGTCTATGACAGCGTTTTTGTGTTCGCTGGAGATCGCTTCACCGAGGCGCACACCTTGCAGGTCTACAACGTGGAGCAAGTGCTCGACCCCAACATCGGTCGACTCGGCAAGGGGTATGCAATTGCGGTGCTCAACATTGTCGGCATCTTCGTGGTGTTGATTCCATTCCTCTACAAGTCCTACAAAGACCAGATTGCGGAGCGCCTCTGATGCGTTTCTTTAAGATATTCAGTCGCCACACAACGCTGATGATTCTGGTGGTGTGGAGCATTCTGCCGTTTGCATGGGCGGTGCAATCGTCGATCAAGTTCACTCGCGATGTCGCACAGCGCGAGCCAGTTTTGTGGGGCTACGAAACGACCTCGAGTGCGTACAACAAGTTCTGGCTCGACGACGACGAAATCAACATGTATTCGGTCATGTGGTTCATTGTGGCCTTCGTGGTCGCAGCAGCAGTCATTGGCTTGGTGGGCCGATGGATTAGCCGCGGCGGCAGCACAGGAGTCAAGCAAGCAGTCGGCACCGTCATCCTTGCGATTACGAGCATTGCTTTGGTGCGGGTGTTGCTGATCTGGTTGCGAGAACGCGATCAATTCAGTCTGTGGGAGAGCGAGGGCGGTCTTGCCACAACCTTGGGCGTGGTTGCCACCATTGTCTTCGGCATTCTGGTGCCAATCCTTTTCATTGTTTTCTCATTCATAGAACGCGAAAGCGGCTGGCCATACTTCTCGACCGTCGCAGTTGTACTCGGGATCGGCCTGTGGTGGTTCCCCCGCGTCTTCGAAGTCGAGGACAACTACTGGTTCTTCGTGAACTCGATCATCGTAACCGTGTTGACTATGTTGATTTCGATCAGCATCGGGGTGCTCGCGGGATACGCGCTCGCTCGCTACTCCGGCATTTCTGGCGCAGTGATTCTGATCATTGCGCTTGCGTTTCGGGCCCTGCCTCGCACGGCGTTCGTGCTGCCGTACTACTTCGCAGCCCAGAAGCTTGGCATCTTGGACACGCGCCTGGTGATTGTCATGGCGCTCGTGGCAGTGAATCAGCCGTTCACGATTTGGATGTTCCGCACGTTCTTTATGGATGTGCCAAAGGAGATGGAAGAAGCCGCCATGATGGATGGTGCAACCCGGCTCGAAGCTTTCCGCAAGGTCATCGTGCCGATCATGTGGCCGGGCATCATCGCAACATCGTTGTTCACCCTGCTGTTGGCGTACAACGAATACTTGTTTGTCCGGGTGCTGGCTCCAACAAACTGGACCCTCCCTGTCGCCATCGTGTCGCTGACTGCTGGTGAAAGTTCGCGAACCCTCACCGAAGCTGCTGCTGCGTCAGTGTCGATCACGTTGCCCATCATCATCGTGATCATCCTGTTCCAGAAGCACCTAGTTAAGGGCTTGGGCGCGGGAGCAGTCAAGGGATGACGCACATCGTCGTCGATGTGGCGTTGCAGGAAGCCAAGGCTGTAGTTCGAACCTTTTATGACGCGCTTGACTCCGCAGCACCAGAGCAGATCGAAGCCGTGTTGAGCAAGTACACAACGAGCGATTGGTTGTGGCGAGGCATGCACCCGTTTTATGAACAGACGGGCGCTGGCGCAGTTGCTGACGTGTTCTGGAAACCCGTGCGCGCCGCTTTCTCGCCACTGCAACGGCGCGCCGATGTCTTCTTCGCCGGCTACAACGTTGTTGGCGAAACGGCGGAATCCGCAGACGCCGACATTTGGGTTATGCAGATGGGGCAACTACTTGGGTTGTTTGATGCTCCCTGGCTTGGCATTCCGCCCACCGGCCGGATGTGCTTCCTGCGTTATGCCGAGTTCAATCGGGTTGACGTCAACGGCTTGATCACCGAGTCTTCGATGTTTGTTGACATCCCGTCGGTGATGCAACAAGCCGGGCACGATCCCTTCCCGCCTCAAACCGGATCATCTCATTTGATACCTGGACCGCTGACCCACGATGGGCTACTCGGGGCAGGTAGCCATGCAGCTGACGGCGAGAAGACAATGGCCCTCGTGCACACCATGGTCGAAGACCTCAATCGGGCAAATCAAGTGGCAGCCGACACCGGGGTCAACGACATCCCCTACGAGGTCATGGCAAAGACGTGGGCCGCCAACATGATCTGGTCAGGTCCCGCTGGGATTGGCTCGGCGTACACCATCGAGCGATATCAGCAACAGCACTCGTATCCGTTTCGGTTTAACCTGGCCGACAAGAAGTTCAACGGTCATGTCGCTCGATTCGCCGAGGGCAACTATGCATGCTTCTTTGGTTGGGCCAATCTCACCAACCGCCCGACCGGCGGCTTCCTTGGTATGCCGGCGAGTATCCCAGCCGATATGCGGGTGGCCGACGTGTACCGGCGAAGCGGTGACAAGTTGGCCGAGAACTGGGTCTTCATTGACTTGTTGCACTGGTTGTCGATGCAAGGTCTCGATGTCTTGGCGCGCTTGCGTCAACTTACTGGTCAGGAGAAGCTGGGAACATGAGCGTCGAATCGACAGGAGCGCCTAGCGACCCGCGACCTGACCAGGCGGTCTTGAGTCGCGATACTGACATGTCCAAGACCAGCGAGACCCGAGCGGTCATCGAGGGCATGGTCGATGGTTTGAACGATCACCGCATCGATGACATCGGCCAGTTCTTTGCCGAGAGTTTCCGCTGGCTCGGCAACACCGGCTGTGGCACCAAGCATGGGTTACAAGAGTTTCAGGACAACTGGCAGCGCCCATTCCAAGCAGCATTTGCCGACAAGGTGTGTGTCGACGAGGCGCGGCTGTTCATGGGGGAGTGGGCGGCTGCGTTTGGCCGACAAGAAGCGACCCACGCCGGCGAGTTCATGGGAATTGCACCCACCGGCAAGCGGATCGAGATTCGCTACATGGACTTCTGGAAAGTCACCGAGCGCAAGATCGAAGACAACTGGGTCATGGTCGACTTCCCTCATGTGTTGGCACAGCTCGGCGTCGATGTATTTAACGGCGAGGGCTGGGAGGCCTTCGACCGAGGCGAACGGATAGCGCCCCGGCCAACCGAACCGAGTTCCGAGGATCACCAAGCATGACCACGAAAGCACGCAACGACGACAGGACAACGCAATGGCTGGTGTAAAGCTCGACAAGATTACCAAGGTCTATCCGAACGGATTCCAGGCCGTGTCGGAGCTGAGTCTTGAACTCGACGATGGTGAGTTTATGGTTCTGGTTGGTCCGTCGGGCTGCGGCAAGTCGACTGCGTTGCGCATGATTGCTGGGCTCGAGGACATCAGTGGCGGTGACCTCTATGTCGGCGATCGCCGGGTGAACGATGTTGCGCCCAAGGACCGAGATATCGCCATGGTGTTTCAGAACTACGCGCTCTATCCACAAATGTCGGTGCGCGACAACATCGGATTTCCGTTGCGCCTCAAGAAACTCGCCAAGGCGGACCGGCTCGAACAGGTCGACGGCGCCGCTCGCATTCTTGAACTGATGGCACAGCTTGATAAGAAGCCAGCCACGCTTTCGGGTGGGCAACGCCAACGGGTGGCAATGGGCCGGGCGATTGTGCGTCGACCGTCGGCGTTCCTTATGGATGAGCCGCTGTCGAACCTCGACGCCAAGCTACGCGTGCAGATGCGGGCAGAGATTGCCAGCATCCAGCGCGACTTGGGCGTGACCACGTTCTATGTCACCCATGATCAAGTCGAAGCTATGACCATGGGTGACCGGGTCGCCGTGATCAAAGATGGCGTGCTCCAACAAGTTGCCGCTCCCGAGGATCTGTATGCCCGCCCGGCGAATGTGTTCGTGGCTGCGTTTATTGGTTCGCCATCAATGAACCTGTTCGAGGGCACGATCACCAACGCCGATGGCGACTTCTCGGTGCAGCTTGGTGACCAGTCGATCAACATTCCTGATCTTGTAGTCACGAGTCGAGACAGCCTCAAAGGTCGTATCGGCGAGCCACTCGTTGTCGGGATCCGGCCCGAAGACCTCGAGGACGCTGCCCTTGACCCGAGTCACCCGCGCAGTCAGCGACTGCATGCCACGATTGATGTACGCGAAGCCTTAGGCGCAGAGACCCTGCTGCACTTTGGTATTCGAGCGCCTTCGGTTGATAGCGGTGACCCCGACGCTCTTGACGAGATCGGCAACGATGACTCAAGTCGGTGCACGGCGCGCTGCAGCCCGCGCAGTAGCGCAAGGGTCGGCGAGTCGGTCGAGCTCAACGTTGACGCTGGCCGGTTTCACTTTTTCGACAAATCAACTCATGAGGCTCTCGTCTAATGCAACTCAGCACCGATCGAATCTTGACCACTCATGTCGGCAGCCTGCCCCGCTCCGAGGTCGTAAGCCGCGGTATTTTTGCCATCGAGGCCGAAGACGCTATCGATATGGATGAGCACTGTCGAGAGATCGCCAGCGCCGTCATCGATGTCGTCGAGCGCCAGGTCGCCGTTGGCGTCGATGCAGTCAGCGACGGCGAGATGAGCAAGCTCAGCTATGCCACCTATATCAAGGACCGCATTACTGGTTTCGAGGGCGATTCGCCCCGCCGGGCACCTGCGGACCTCGAGGACTTTCCTGGCTTTCTGGAAAGGCAGGCCAAGACCGGCGGCACGCCGACCTACCGGCGCCCCCAATGCGTTGGCCCAATCGCAGTCAAGGACATGGAGCCTTGCAATACCGACTTGGCCAACTTGCAGGCCGCAGTCGATGCTCACCACCCGGTAGATGCGTTCATGAATGCTGCGTCGCCCGGCGTGATTGCGTTGTTCCAGCCGAACTCACACTACGACTCGCACGAGGCCTATCTGTACGCATTGGCCGACGCTATGTCTGCTGAGTACGAGGCCATCGTGGCCGCCGGGTTTGTGTTGCAGCTCGACTCACCTGACCTCGGTCTGGGTCGACACATGATGTTTAAGGGTCAGCCCGACGAGGAATACGAGCGTCTTGCTGCGGTCCATGTCGAGGCGTTGAATCATGCGACCCGCAACATCGACCCTGGCCAGATGCGGCTGCATATTTGCTGGGGGAACTACGAGGGCCCGCACACACACGATGCGCCAATGTCGCAGGTGCTCCCCATTGCGCTCAAGGCTCGACCGCAGGCCTTGTTGTTTGAGTCGGCGAATCCTCGACATGGTCACGAATGGGTTGCGTTCGCCGAGGCCGACATTCCCGACGACAAGGTGCTTGTCCCTGGGGTCATCGACTCGACAACCCACTTCGTGGAGCATCCAGAACTCGTGGCACAGCGGATCGAGAAGTTCGCAGAGATTGTCGGCAAGGAGCGCGTGATTGGTGGGGTCGACTGTGGCTTCTCTACCTTTGCTGGCTACGCCGGCATCGAAACCGAGATTGCGTACGCAAAGCTGGCATCGCTGACCGAGGGTGCGGCCATTGCTTCGGAACGGCTGTGGGCATCGAGGTGAAACCGGCCTCTCCGAATCAGTCCAACAAGGCACTCGTTCACAAGCTTTGGGCTGATCTCGCTGACGCTACGCCGGATCACGCCGCAGGCGCCTTCTCCTCGGTAATGGCGACCGACGTGCAATGGCATGGTTTCGCCCCGGTGGGTTCGTTGCGCGGTGTCGACGCCGTGGTCGCCGACTTCTGGAACCCTTTTTGCGCATCGTTCACCGGTCTTGAACGCGAGACCCATATCTTCTTTGGCGGCGAGTCCAACGGTCGCGCCGACGGCGATATCGCTAAAGACGGCCGCTGGTGGGTCACCGGCACGGGCCTGTTCCATGGTGTCTTCGACAAGGACTATCTGGGCATCCCGGCTTCGGGCAAGAGCGTGAGCATTCGGTGGGGTGAATTCTGCTGCATCGACGCAGGATCGATCACCGAGGTCTACTTTCTGATCGATGTTGTCGATCTTATGCAGCAGGCCGGTTTCAACGTGCTTCCGCCCGCCCAAGGAGCCGACGGCTTGTACCCCGCTCCTGTCGAGGGCGACGGTGTGATGATCGACGCAACCGACGAGCAAGTGAGCGCCTACAGCCGCGATCACTTACGTCGATTTATCTTCGATGGCCTGAACGCATTTGACGAAGACGAACTCTCGAGCATGGGAATGGCCGACTGGTTCCACCACGATGTGAAGTGGTACGGCCCCGGCGGCATCGGCGCATGTCTGAGTTTTCAGGAGTTCGAAGATCTTCACCAAGCGCCGTGGCTCGTTGCTTTCCCCGACCGCCAGGTGCAGGATCTCGAAGCGCTCTTCGCCGAAGGCTCCTACTCGGCTGCTCCTGGCTGGGCGGGAGTGCTCGCAACACACACCGGGCCCTATCTTGATCAGGCGGCGACGGGGAAGCGGATCGAGTTCAACGGTCTGGACTGGTGGAAACGTGGTGGCGAGGAGTATGTGGAGAACTGGGTGTTCGTCGACATGGTCCACCTGTTTGCCCAATTCGGAGTGGACCTGTTCGACCGTCTCGGCTGAGAATCGTCCGGGTTGCGGGCGAAACAAATGGTTGGTCGCCTGAGGGCTGCCTGCATGGTGCGGTAGTTTCGGGTCATGTGCGGCAATCACGGTCAATACGGAACACCTATTGGTCATCACCACGGCCCGGCTAAGCGGGTGTTTCATCCAACACCGAATCCCCGATCGCGTCGAGCGTTCCTGGGGAACTTCGGGAAAGGCACTATGGCGATGGCTGTGGTGACCCCGACACTGTTGACTGCTTGCTCATCGGGCGGCGCCGCGGTGACCGAAACAACGGTTGCGGCGGCACCGACTGCGGCGCAGACAGTGACCCCAGAGCCGGCCGTTGCGATCGATGAATCAACGACCGATGAAACGACCGATGCATCGACGACCGATGCAATGGCTGGCGGAGAACCCTCGGTGTCGGAGTCTGAGCTCGTGTGGGCTCGGGCCAATCTCGGCTTTGTCTCTGCTTATGTATTGGCTCGCGGCAATACCGCAGCAATCGTTGATACCGGTACTGCCGGTAGCGCGGCCGCTATTGGCGCAACGCTGACGACGCTCGGCCTCAACTACAGCGACGTTGCGCACGTGATCCTCACGCACAACCACGCGGACCATGCCGGCTCAATCGAGGAGGTAGTGGCTCAGGCAATAAACGCGACCACCTACGCTGGCGAAGCGGACCTTGGCCCGCTCCCTGTCAGCGTCAGCGGCCTGGTTGGTGGCGAGGATGTGTTTGGTTTTGAGATGTTGCCAACGCCGGGCCATACGCCTGGTCACATGGCGGTTATCGACCACCAGGCCGGCTTGCTCGTGGCTGGAGATGCGATCTTTACCGAAGGGGGCGGAGTTGTCGAAGGGCCGGAACGGTTCTTCGACGACATTGCACAATCGCGCGACAGCATCCAGACCATGGCAGCGTTGACCTTTAACACGTTGCTTGTCGGCCATGGTGACCCAATCACTGAACGAGCTGACTCGGCAGTTGCTGCACTCGCAGCTTCGTTCTAACCCTGGTCGCTAGCCGGCGAAGTTGCCCGAGGCCGAGCACAACCCTTGACTGGTCGGTGAGAGTCCGGCACGGTTCGACAGGTTTTCCCAACCGCTAAAGCTGGGTGGGATGAACACTGCCACCCACTGCTCGCCGGGCTTGTCAGGATTCACGAAGCCGAAGTCCAAGATGTCGATGGCGCTGCCGGCGTATCCGATCTGGCCGAGCACCGCAGTCATGGTTTCGCGGTCGACACTGTCGCTTGCCGCGACGAACGACTTGTTGGGGTCATAGCCAGACCCGGCAGCCAATACGCCGGCGAACTGCAACGGGCAGTTCGAGGCCAGCACGGTGACTGGGCCAGCACATCCTGCTCCGAATCCCGCTTGGGCGAGTGCGCTGCGCATGCTGCCGGCGACGCCGCTTCGACGAGCGCCTGCGTAGATCACCAACCGGTCGAGCGCACATTCAGCGTCGTCGACCCCACCGCCGGTGCCTAAGTTTGCAGTGCCCGAGTCGACAGGGGCGGTAGTGTCGGCAGGCTCAGCTGCCCCGGTATCGGCCGGGTCGGCAGCGCCATTGGTTGAAGTCGTGTCAGCGACGGCCTCGTTAGGCTCGTCTGCGGCCGTGTCGTCTGTAGCGGTGCTATCGCCGGTGCTTTCGGCCTCGGTGTCATTGGTCTCAGCGGTCTCAGTGGTGTCAGTGGCGTCGGCGGTGGGGCTGGTCGCATCGCTGTCTTCGGAGCCGGTGTCGCTGCTGGCGTCAGGATCAGCTGGCTGCGTATCGGTAGCGTCGGGCAAGTCTTCGGGTTCGATTACCTGCACCGGATCAGGGTCCGTGCCGGCGTTTGTGTCCACGTCAGAGTCCATATCGGGGTCGCTCGCGGGGTCGGTGGCATCGACAGCGTCGTCGGCATCGATTTCCACTTCTTCGGTGCCGCTGGCGTCAGGGTCTTCGATCTGCCCGGTGTTCTCCGGCTCGATCTCGATAGGGACCACGTTGTCTGGCCGGACTTCGGCAGCGACGGAGACACCGGCGCCATCATCGCGAAATGAGGCGCCAATAAGGGCTGCACACATCACAATTACCCCAGCAGCAACACCAGTAGCAACACGTCGGCCACGGCTCAGCATCATGACAACCTCCAAAGATCCACGTTTCAATAGTAGATGGGGACCTACCATTGTGGGGTGACCCCTGAAATCGAAGAACGTAATCCCTTTGTTGGCATTGCGACACTTGTTGTCGCCCTCGCCATTGTTGCTGGCCTGGCAGCCCGTTTTGGTATGAACAATGCGGTTGCCGCCGTGTGTGCTGCGATCGCAGTCGTGGGAACGTGGGTGCTGCTAGCACCCCAAGGGGAAACGCTCGAACCAGCGGTTTCGGGTGCTGCGAGCAACGTGGCGACCCAGCGCCGGTCAGTGCCGACGTCGCGCACCGCACCGAATTCGGCCTTTGTCGCAGCTCCGCCCGAAGGCACCAAACGCCAAGGATTGCGCACTGCTCCTCGTGTTGCTGTTGGATTCGACGGTGTCGATGCCGCTGAACCCGATGACGCTGCCCGGCCTTTGCCGGCGCGAGACGACGATGTGTTCGTCGAGATCGCGGCGCCGGTGCAGGCGCTTGGCCAGTTGCCCCAAGATGCGCACGCGTTGTCGATCGACGCCAATGTCAACCCGCCGAGCAACGTGAGTGGCGCCTACACCCTCGGTCGCTTCGAAGTGAGAGCGGCCAGTCGGCGCGGCTCTGACCACGTGATCCTGAATGATCCAAGGCAGGACGACTACGTCGTGGCCAAAGCTGCGAACGGCCGCTATTTGGTCGTCGTGGTGGCCGATGGTGAGACCGCTGCAGAGAACGCCCAGTTTGGTTCTTATTGGGCGTCGCGTTTGCTCGCTCAGACCATTGACCTGCACTTGCGCGACGGCATACCCGGCATCGACAAGATGCTGGAACGCACCCGCGATGAACTCACCAAACTTTTCGAAAAGCGATTCACCGACGGCACCAAGATGCGCACCATTGCAACCACACTGGTCGGGCTCATCGCTCCGGTCGATGGTGGGCCCGCTGCCGGATTCCGAGTTGGTGACAGCGACATTCTGATCGACGGTCCCGACGGCTGGTCCTCGGTCTTTGGCGATCCACAGGCCAACCAGGCAGAAGTGATCTTCCCTCGTACGGTCGATGCCGACGTTGCACCGTTGAACTTCGATGTGAACTGTTTGCTGCTCGCGACCGACGGCGTGAGCGGGCCAATCGCGACCAACGACACCGTCGCCATGTCGTATTCAGCAGGACTTGCGGCGCCGATATCAGAAGTCGAGTTCGACCAGCTCATGGCCTTCCCGCTCGAACAAGCTCGAGGCGACCGAACCGCAGTTGCGGTCTGGTTCGCACCTGCTCCAAGCGGCCGCTAAGCCGCTAGTGAATTGTTCTGGCCCTGGGGCCTAACAATTCAGCTGGCTTGTTTGAGCGTGTCGCGGCAGGGGACTTTGCGCAGTGGTGTGATGGCGGCGCGGTTGCCGGTGTCTAGGCAATGGGCCAGGCTGTGGATTCGTTCGCTTGCCGTGGTCTCATGAAACTTGGGCAAAAGCGCGTGGACAGCAGCAGCAAGTCCAGCGCCTAACAGCTGGCGACTGACCGACATCGCGACCACGAAGTGTTCGCCGTAGCTTTCGCCCGTGGACTCGGGGTGGTCAGTGAAATAGCCCTTGATTCCCATGAGGGAAGCGTAGAACAGAATGCCGCACAAGATCTACGTTAAAATTGCAAGTCCCG